>Ga0116171_10002188_pt1 | contig 18757 bp, 15 predicted proteins | sample AD_JPNHW2_MetaG_FD_89798 | JGI IMG/M metagenome (GOLD analysis project Ga0116171, IMG submission 89798) | Active sludge microbial communities of municipal wastewater-treating anaerobic digesters from Japan - AD_JPNHW2_MetaG | ecosystem: Engineered > Bioreactor > Anaerobic > Digestate | place... | reverse complement strand
CGAGGTTATAGTGCTCGACGCTCCTCGCAACCTGCCGGCTTCCCTCCTGCTGAACTATCCGGAAATTCCGGATAGTTGCCGTCTGCTCCAATTCCTTTTCATCTATGATGTTACGGATATGCTCGTTGATGGTGCGTACGTCTTTGGCAAAGAGCTCCGCCAGAGCCTTCTGACTGAGCCATACCGTTTCCCCTTCAAACCTGACGGATATACGGGTCTTCCCGTCTTCAGCGACAAAAAAACGGAAATCGCTGTCCGGCGCGGCAGGCAGGTTCTCGACGCTCATCAATCGCCTCCAAAGAGATCGGGTTGGTCGACCTTGGGCTTGGGCGCGGCGGGGAGATTCTCCACCTGGAGGCTGTAATCATCATGGCCCCACTCGCACTTCGTGAGCACCGCATTGGGGATCTTCTTCACCGTCAGATTGGGAAAGAGACTGATATCGGCGCGATAGGCGGAACATAAAACGAGGAGCGTCCTGTTCGAGCCGACATCCTCGCTCAGGGCAGCGAGCTGCTCATGGCCGAGGTTCTGCGTCGTCACCCAGATAAAGTCAGTCTCCGTCGAGTGTCCGTGGATGAAGTACTCCGTCTCCGAAGGGGCGTAGGTGAAGCCCTCGAGCTTGCAGAGCGCTTCCGCGAGCATGGCCGCGTTGTATTCCTTGTTGATGACCCAGTTGCCCCACTTGTCCTTCTCGAGGAGGGAGGGGGCGAGATGGTAATACCTGAAGCCGCCACCGCCCTTCCAGCCGACAGCTTCCGTGATACCGCTAGTATCCTGACCGTTAATCACCTTCCGAAGTCGCGGGATTATGTGCGTATGGCAGTGCTCGCCGAGCTCGACCATGATCCAGCGCCGGCCCATCTTGTGGGCGACTGCGCCGGTGGTGCCGGAACCAGCAAAGGAGTCGAGTACAAGGTCGCCAGGATTAGTTGATAATTCTATGCATCGTTTTATAAGAGCCTCTGGTTTTTTGCCGTTTGGAAAAGAAACACCGCCTTCATTATGCAGATTATTAGACAGTAAATCGTCCCACAGATTAGTCAACGGTGAAGCTGTGCGCAGGATTCCATCGATATTTTTAACCTTTGAACTATAAAAAACTAGCTGTTCTCCATTTAGGAAAAAGTAATCATCTTTCCCTTCGCGCCTCGAACACTTCACTACGTTTCTATCACTCATTGATTCGCTAAGCGTTTTTCTTGCCTCTTCATTCACGTCTTCGGGCGCGACACGAGCAGTACGCACAACTCGCGAAGGATTTGCCAATACGAACTTGGATAACGCCTCTTCAAGTTTATCCCCATATTTTTTTTTGGCATCGTTCCAGCTACTGAGTCCTGCATCTGCAAGAAACGCTTCGCGAAGCCCAATCAGGCTCCAAGAGTCAAATGGTTCATTGAAATTCTCGATGTATTTCGAATATCGATTATCCCTCACTCCTGGGACAAAAACCTTATTAGGTTGCCAGTATTCTTTGTTTTTCGCATAATAGAGAATATAATTACTAGTAGTAACTATACCAGGATTTACAGCCTTCGGCCCGGAAACAGAACTCTGCTTAAATGTGATAATTCCGATACGATTCTTCCTTCCCAGTATTTCGTCTACAACTACTATTAGATAACCTAGTTCAGTATCATCAATATGAATGAATAGGGATCCATCAGGTGCTAGCAAATTGCTTATAATCCCTATTCTCTCACGCATCAAGCTAAGCCATAATGAGTGCTCAATTCCATCATCGTAGTGTTCAAATGCTTGTTGGGTATTGAACGGCGGATCGATATAGACGCACTTTATCTTTCCGGTGTATTCAGCTTCAAGTGATTTTAAGGCTAAAAGATTATCTCCCCAAATTAGCTTGTTATCAAAAGTATCGTTATCTAGAATTCTGTAAGAAGCATGATAGCTTCTTTCCGGATCCTCTATTAGAATTCGTGGCTCAAGGCAAGGGCGAATTTCTTTCCCAATCCAAGTGAGTTCGAGTTTAGCTTTAGGCATCTTGACTCCGTTGTTTTCTATGGTCTCTCACCTTTGCGCAAAGAGCTTCAAGGGCAAGGATATCTTTCTCAAATTTAGCTGGGTCAGGTGGTATGGGGCGCGATAATTGTGGTTTAGCATGGGCATCAACAACCTTATGACATTCAGAATGCAGAGTTTTCAAGCTAATAAGAATTTCTTCGGGAAGTTCTGCTAGCTCGACTACCCTTCCAACAAGGATTTGATCACTAAACCTTTCGACTATACCGCTAAACATCGTCTCTTCTACAGATCTTTCAATCGCGGACCTCAATAGGCTATATGCATGTTCCATCTCCCTGCAATTATCCTCAGTCGGTACTGGCACCCAAGAAGCCGCTAATTGTCTTTGTATACATTTTAGTTGGTGAATTTGTTGTTTCACGTTCTGAACATTCCAAGGGAGTCGATCCGATACGGCCCCTGGACGTCGTGATTCTGCATCCCACTCGATATACTTGACTGTCGGTTCATGCTCATGATGCTCCTGCCATCGAAGAAGCTCTTGAAGGAATACAACATCATGAGTAAAAACAATTACTTGTCGTTCAGTACTTTCCGAAGATAGTCTCTCAGCTACACGACTTTGGTACAAGTGATCAAGTGACGACACCGGATCATCAAAGAGAATTGTCGAGCGATGAGATGCTTGACCGAGCTCCGCGAGGAATCCAGCGAGGGCAATACATCTTTGCTCGCCCTCACTAGCTATATTTACGAGTTTCTGCGAAATCCCTTCGCGCAGGCTCAGCGTATAATAAACTTGTCCCTTGCTATTTTCGGGTACCAGTACGGGCCTGATAGTACTTAAACCAAGCTTGTCGAGCTCGATGTTGAAATTTCGCCGGAATGGCTCAGTGATCCAATCGCTTGCCAGCTGTCCATAAAACTTCGTTACGTTTGCGGTTTTTGTTTCTCGGATTAGTTCATCAATACGAGATATTTTCCGATAGTTTTCGATAACGCGTAAAATCGCTTCTTTACGAGCTGCAAGTTTCTCTCTCTCCTGCAATTCGGTCAGTTCAGCTTGAAGGGCTTTTCGCCCCTCTGGATCAGCGGCTTTTCTTTGGGTTACTTCAAGTTCATTCAGGTCCTCTACATAGTTAGTAAGTTTAATAATTATGGAGAGATCGGGTAAAACTATTGTCAATGTATTATCACTCTGTAGATTTAGCCGGATGTTAGCAACTTGCTGGTCGAGGCTAAGAGCGAACACGCTTATTTTTTCTATCTTTGTCCTAATTCCTACCTCGAGATCTGAAACAATTGATTTTAGCTCTATCCCGAGAACAGGGAGAGATTTTAACGTTTTATCTATAGCTTGTATTTTTGTTTCGAGTGCTGCTAGATCCCTTTCTTCTTTAGCTTCAACAGAGGACCGAAAATCCAGCATTCTCGCCTTTCCCGTATCCCCTAGTAGATTCTGACAAAATACGCATCGGGCATCGCTTTCCACAAAAGGGAAACCCTTTGACGCATATGCGCTTTTTGTTGAAAAGACGGAAGCAGCGTCCCAGAGTGGTCGCCAATTGTCGGCATTACCAGTTTCTGGAAGCATTGCTGTTATGTATTGCCTCCCCCTGAAGGCTATTGCAGAAATCCTTGCCTGCGCAGCAGATTTCCTAAGGTCCTCAATTGTCGAAATATTCGACGGACTTAGCTGGTCAATAACAGTTTTCGCTTTTTGAATAAATGCTTGTATCCTTGTCTTAGCATTTTTAGTTTTTTCTGCCTCAATCAATGGATCTTTGTTCAAAAGATCAATAAGAAGTCTTTTTCGCGCAATGTTTTGCTCTGACAAGCTTACCAATCGCTCGAGCTTTGCCTTATCGGATTTAGAACCAAGGGATGCGACGTACTTGCCAGCCTCAGTATTGGGTTCAAATTTAAGAGTACCGACAATCGTGTCTATCACAGCAAGCATGTTTTTCTTCTGCTCATTTAGACTGGCTTGAACCTGGTCCATTATCGGAACCAACTTAGGGAGCAGATCTAGCCCGAATGGCGTGAAACTAGCTTTATCAGACGCTGATACATAGTTCTGTGCAGTTGCGCTATCAAATACAAAGGCATTGCCTAGACTGCCAATCCCTACTCCATCCGATGACCAAGCTGTTTGCACAACCCCACTTTCTGTTCTGAATACTATAGTAGCCTTCTGCTCGCATGTTGAATCGGATAGCATATCGCCAAGGATCTCTGGATAAGATCCTCTACTACGACATGCCCTTTTCAAGACTCTGCAATATCCTGACTTCCCAGCGCCATTGGATCCATATACGATGGTCAGACCAGGTCCGAACTCAAGGACATGTCCTGGTGCCATTCTATTTATGCCTTCGAGGCTACCTATTGATACTAAGGCGACATTATCTCTGCCATCCATGTTAGTCGGCAGCTCATTTTCTGTTAGCGGCCTAAATCCTTCGGGAGGCTCGTCAGAGAGAAGAGATGCTACATAACGAGCAATATCAGCATTTGTGACCTGATCGCCCCTGAATATCCTCCCGAGAGCGTCAAGAACCCATGGATCTTGAGTTTCTGACCATTTAAGCATTGCATGCAGAACAGTTTTTTCTTTTGCCATTGCCTTCTCCTAACACAACGTCCATCGAAGAAGCAATAATAACTGGTATATTTCTTTAACCTTCAGTTCTTCCTCAATACCTCTAATAATTTCGTCACGCTTCAAATCAATCTCATCTTGTGCGTCAAATAACCTACGACGAGCTTGATTCCTCTCAGCCTCAAGGTCCTTTACTTTTTTTTGAAAATCTAGCTTATCTTCAAGCGCAATAGAAAACGTGGAAGCCTTCTTTGTCTCCTTGATAGAAACCTCAAGCTCTTTTATACGAAGCTCAAGCCCATTCTTGAGGTCTTCAGCCCAGAGATCGAGCTTGTCGATTTCCGCGCTGAAATGGCTCTGTTGGCGTTGCTCGGCTTCATCCTGGACCCTACGGCGTTGGAGGTCGGTGACAGCCTTCAATTGCTCCGGGATAGGAGTCGTGAGAGGGTGGGCCTCTGCGGGAAGCTGGAAGAGCTTCTGCGCGACATCGGGAAGGAGGACTGTCCCCTCGTCGGTTAGGGCTCCCATGATGAGGAGTTCCTCGGTTTCATGCGAAGATCGTCGCGTCATGACCTCGACCTGCATCCAGCCCGATTGTCCGATAAGGTCCTGTAGCACTCCGATGACCGGCTTACCCGTATACCAGAAGGTAAGTTCCCCTGGCGCTGGAGCAAGGCCCTTCGCCTTCTCGATGAGGCTCTGGGCGAGCGGGTGCTGGAGGCGATAGGCGTGGGCCTGTGTCCCCTCGTCTACGGAGAATCGGTATGCTTCGCCGTGATAGACAAAGGCCGCTTTGGCATCATCCCACAGGCCATCGCCTCCAAGGAGGTGCTTGCTCAGGTAGTAAAGCGAACGTTCCTGTGAGCTCCGTATTGCCATCGCCTCGGTCTCGCGTAACTTGAGACGTTGATGCACTTCCTCGTCCAGATTCTCGAGCACCTTTTTCTGGGTCTTCGTCATCGTGCTGTTGATCGTTTCATCGAGTTCGAGCTGGAGCTGGCCAAAGGCCTTGTCGATCTCGTCCCGGGTCCGGCAGGACTGGTAGATCCCGAGGATCCGCCGCTCGAAGTCGACGCCCGATCCTAGCGCTCCGAGGACCTCGTCGCTCGCTCCAAAGACCCCGTCAAAGAGCTTGAGCTTCTCCTGCAGCAGTTCATAGACCCGCTCGTCGGCGCGATTCTTGGTGTTGAGGAAGTTGACGACCACGACGTCGAATTTCTGTCCATAGCGGTGACAGCGGCCAATCCTTTGCTCGATGCGTTGGGGATTCCAGGGAAGGTCGTAATTGATAAGGAGGGAACAGAACTGGAGGTTGACGCCTTCCGCGGCTGCCTCGGTGGCAATCATAATTTTGGCATTATGCTTGAAGTAGTCGACGAGGGCGGCACGCATGTCGGCGGTCGGGCTTCCCGTCACCCGGTCGGAGCCCTTGTTCTGTTCGAGCCACTCCTTGTAGATCTTCTTTGATTGCGGATCCTTGTTGTCGCCGTTGAAAAGGACGACCGACCCGGAGTAAGGCGAGTCTGCGAGAATCTGCTCAAGGTACTTCTGTGTCCGCTTGCTCTCGGTGAAGATTATCGCCTTGTCGGCGGCGCCTAGATCGCACATCTTCTGGAATCCGAGCTCGAGGGCGGTGAGGAGCTTGTCTCCCTTTGCATTCGTGCTGATCGCCCTGGCACGGCGCTGAAATTCTCTGATCTCCGCAAGTTCCCTCGCAAGCGCAGCTTGATCGATCTGCGTTGGCCCCTCATCCTCGTCTTCTTCCCACTCTTCGACATCGGCATTGACCTCATCAAGGTCATCGAGGACATCGCCGACTTCCCATTCCGCAGACAGGTCGGAGAGGCGCTGTTCCATCCGGTCGAGGGCGTTCTGGACCGCGAAGGTGGATGAGGCAAGCAGCTTGTGGAGGACAAGGGTCAGGAGCGCCCGTTGCGAGGCGGGCACTGAGAAGAGATCCTTGCGGGACAGCCATGCGGTGAAGTCATCGTAGAAGGATTGCTCCTCGTCGTCTGGCGCATAGGTCTCGGTGAGGGCGATCCTCTTGGTGTACTTGATGTACTCAAGCACCTGTCGCCGCAGCGTCCGGTAGAAGAAGGGCTCGATGCGCTTCCGTAAGTCCTGAAAGCGTCCCTCGTCGGCGAGACGGACGTACTGGGCCCTGAAGCTCTCTTCGCTTCCAAATGAATGAGGATCGATGAAGGAAAGAAGGCCAAAGAGCTCCATGGCGCTGTTCTGGAGAGGAGTCGCCGTTAGGAGGACCTTCCGAGCCTGGGCCGTGGCGTCCTTCAACGCCCTTCCCATCTTGTTCGTCTTCTGCCAGCTGTTTCGCACCCGATGGGCTTCATCGATGACCACGAGGTTCCAGCCCACATTCTGGACGTAGCCGGCCTTTTTCGCCGCGAATTGATAGCTGGTTATAATGATGGCATCATCTCGGTCAAAGGGGTTTATCCGCCCTCCAGCTTCGGCTTCCTTGAAGGTCTTGCTCTCGAGGATGACGCTCGGCAGGTAGAACTTTCCGGCAAGCTCCGTGGACCACTGCTTCCTGAGCGTCGCGGGCACCACAAGGAGAATCCGTCGTTTACGCTCGGCCCAACGCTGCGCCAGGACGATGCCCGCTTCGATGGTCTTTCCGAGACCTACTTCGTCGGCGAGCAGAACGCCTTTGGAGAGCGGCGACTTGAGCGCGAACAGGGCCGCGTCGATCTGGTGCGGATTGAGATCCACCTGCGCGCCCATCATCGAACCGGCTATCTTGGCGAAGCTATCTTCCTGCGATCGGCGGGAAAGCTCCCATGCCCAGAAGACGGCCTGATGGTCGGTTGTCGTGAAAGGATGGGACGAGTATTCCCTGGGCTGCTCATGAACCGCTTGGGCGTCGGACGAGGTAGAGTCATGCTTCAATGAGAACTTTCGGTGTTTCTCCAGATCGAAGGTCCATAGCCTGAGCTGACCAGGAATATCGCATAACGGCTCGCCAAATCGAACCGCATTGGCCAGGACCCAGTGGTACTGTCCTTCCTCAGCCCAGACCGAGGAGGAGTCCTGGATACAGTCGATCACGTCGACATGGCCAATTATCGCTTGCGAAATAAGCCAAGGCGCGGCAGGATCCTGATCATTCCCACGCTGGAGCCAGGTCCGCAGTTCCGGAATGGCGTGCAGCGCGCCTGCCCCGAGCTCGTCTCGGGCCTCAGCCAGAGACATAGCATCGCCGCTTGCATGGATGTAAAGCCTTCCACGGTATTCGGTCGGCCAGCTGCGGTTTTCGATATCCTTGAAACCGCGGCAAATCAAGTCGCCCCACGGGTTTTTTACGGAGAGGACGGTCCATAACTCATCGTTTTTAACTTCATTCCTTATATCTGAACGGTCTGCCATAAACAGGTAGTTTCTCATACGACACAACACTTGTCAAATACTGAGTCGCTCTCTCTTCGATCCTCGGCTATCAGGCTCCCCTCCTTCTTTGGCTGGTTGGTTTTCCCCGGAATCACGGGATAGACGACCAATGACAGCGTAATCAGATTGGGCTATCGAGCATAGCCGATTTAGGACGTTATGCGCTTCTGTAACACGAAAGGCGTCGTCTCGAATACTGACTTGACATTTCATCACAAGCTTTCCTAACTCGCAAAATATGTTGCCATTGAGAAAGTAATGAGCCCCGGTGCAAGGCCGGGATCGTTTCGTCACAAGATGTCGGCCAAGGCGATTCGGACATGCTCCGCGGTGGCGATGAACAACGCTCCAGAGTAGCCGCCATGAGGGCGCCAGGTGCGAGGCTACCAGCGCGGCGATGTATGCCACCTGAGTTCCGTGGATGGCAGTGATCGCGTTGGCAGAGAAGAAGGGCTGAGTGTCGTCAGCGAGCAAGATATATAGGACGACGGGATATCGCGCAGTACATGGATCGAAATAGCGGCAAGTTGTCTCCGCTATCGCTATTTTGCGTTTGTTATCGGGTCTCTCTCAAGGCCGGCGAGTTTCGGTCTGTTCGAGTGTTCCTAAATGCGATGCTCGCATCTAGGCACCCAACATGCCTCTTATCGTTGCTGTATTGTTGCTATAAGTTGCCAAGCGATCACGGCCAGGAGTGCCCTTAAAACAGCGCCTGTACCGAAGAATGACCAAGAGTTGCGTGCGCTGATGATTCCAGTCTCAGGGAAGAATGCCCTGTTGACTTCGGTGAACGCTCGGCTACTCTTTGCTCTTTCGGAGTTTCTCGATCTCCAAAACAACAGCATCCGGATTCGCAAGCACCTCTTCGTTTTTGAATCGGACAACCGTCCATCCGAGCGCATTGAGCACTTCGGTTTTGCGCTGATCAAGAAACTTCCACTTGGGTTGGTCATGCGTCCTGCCATCGACCTCGATGGCAAGCTTCGCATCAGGGTCGGCAAGATCCACCTTATAGCAATGGGGAAGGGATATAAAGCGGTCCCGAACCGACGCGGTCGGAATGGGGTACTCCATCGGAAGGCCAGTAAGGTCCGCCAAAATGAGCTGTGGTTTCGTAGGTTGGCCATTCCCCCCACGCGAGAGAAAGGTCTTGCCTTGATAGCTGGGCAGGACACACGCTCGATAAGCCGGATCTGCCCAATTCCGTTTCATATGCTCTGAGTTCTTGTAATTGTGCTCGGGCATTTTGCCGGTCCCGCGCTTGGGCCCGATAGTGGCTTCAAAAAGCTCCATGCGGCCTGGAAGACTCGATCGGTACTTCCCCGCACACGTATTCGAGCAATAAACTCGTTTTTTATTATTGGCTTCACCGCTAGATCGAAAAGTGAAGTCACGGCCGCATATCGGACAGGTCTTGCTTATCCTCTTCCGCATGGAGAGCCCTTTGCAGGTCTTGCTGCAAAACATAGCTCGGCCCGCGTTCTTGCCGTACCCACCCGGTGAAAACACTTTTCCGCATTCGAAACAAACCAGTACATGATTGTTTCCCAGTCCGTCCGGTAGCATATGTCCGGGAAGTTTGCAGAAGATGACGACGCCAGCAGGAATTCGTGACAATATGGAATTATATTCATATGAACGCATATTGCCATTATATGTCTATTTGGACACCTTTTCAATATCTATTTGCCATCTTGTCAGGAATTGCCATGTGCTAATATACATCGATGGATTTTTTTGACCGGGTTAAGTCGCTAGCCAAGGCGAGACAGACAACGATCGAAAGCCTGCTAGCCTCATGCAATATCAGCCGCAATACCTATAATACCTGGAACAGAAATGGCAGGCTTCCGAGAGCCGAGGAGCTTATCGCGATCGCCAGGAAGCTGGGTGTTAGCGTCGAGTTCCTCATTGATGGCGCTGATTCGCAATACAGTGGTCAAAATGAATCCGCCCGACAAATGGTAGGCCACGATAGAATTGAGGATCTTATCGAAGCGCTTGACTCCATGGATGATGCGAGCCTTACCTTGCTCCGACCTATGATCCTGGCAGCGGCTGGAGCTCGAAAATCAAAGGTCGGGGAAAAAGCCACTAAGCATACAAGACGCGAAACCGAATTATGACATCGCTCTGATTTGCTTCCTTGTCCCCTCGAACACATTCTAAGTATCCATTCACGAAGAATCCGGTTGAGTTGTTAACTGCACTCCACAAAATAAAAAGCGAAGTACCTCACCTTCCCGTAGGGCCAAGCATTAGGTAGTCCTAAAAACAGTCGAAGGCTTTGAAAAAGCATGGAGCCAATTAGTAGCCGCTCTATCACCCAAGAAGCCTCTTTATTCCTTTTCCGAGCTAGGAATTAACTAAAAAGCGGAGCCACTTTATCTTGCCTATGGCTTATGGGTATGGGTAAAGCCCGTATTCTGCTGTTTTGCCAAGGAAAGGGCAGAGAGGAGGCTTGTTCACAAGAAGGGCTGTGATGTTGAGGCCAAGGCCGCGAAGCGGTCTGTAAGCAAAACGGGGATGGCTTTATATCGGATCAAAAGGAATAGAATAGTCAAAGGAAAGGAACCAGCGACCGCTGAGACTGTCCCATTCCTGGCGGAACGGGGTTTACCACAATCGAGCGGGTGTATATGGCACCCGCTCTCATGTGGAAAATCCCTATTCTCCGCGCGAGCCTAGGGAACCCAAGCCCGCGTATAAACTGTATAGGGCTGTCCACATGAGACGGAGCGGAGGGAGTTTTCTACCCCCGGAGTCCCCGGCGATTGTGAGCAGCTTTTGCCTCGGCCTTCCACATGAGCCGCGATACTTCGTGGCGATTGAGGAAAGACGAGAAGTATGCTTCCCTGAGGCGTGTAAATATGGTGCAATTTTTATCGCCATTTACGCGGCGCGTAAATGGAGTGCAATATTTATCGAAATGTGCGTGTCGCTTACTGTCCACATGAAACGCGGAGGTGGGGGCTTTTTACGCCGGAGTCCCCGGCGATTGTGGTCAGCTTTCGCCTCGGCCTTCCACATGAGCCGCGATCCTTCGTGGCGATTGTGTGAGGACGAAAAGTATGCTTCCCTCGTGGCACATAAATATAGTGCATTTTTTATCTCTATTTACACGGCGTGTAAATAGAGTGCAAATTTTATCGAATTCTACACGGTGTGTATAACCTGCATAGGGCTGTCCACATGCGACGAGACGGAGGCGCTTTCCACCCCCGGAGTCTCGGCGATTGTGGTCAGCTTTTACCTCGGCCTTCCGCATGAGCCGCGATACTTCATGGCGATTGTGGGAGGGCGAGAAGGGTGAAATCTACACGCCGTGTAAACACGGAGCGATTTTTATCGGCTCCTACGCACCGGCTGGATGTGATTGCCGACAGCACTGATCGAAATTTCATTGGAAATAAGAAGGCGTCGCACAACGCGAGGGGCTTCCAATATTCCATGACTCAGAAGCTACCCGAGAGCAGCCTGGCGAGAATTCCACCTGTCCAAGTGAATCGCTGACAGATATGAACGCCGCAGCGTGATCTTAACGACCGACCTTGAGTTTTCGAAATGGGGCTCACTGTTCACGATGACCAGATAGCGGCGGCCATGATCGACCGTCTTGCCTACCATGGGGATATCTTGCTTTTCGAGGGGGAAAGTTAATGCACGAAACACGCGCTCATGCGGCAGAAAGACCAGCATAAGCTCCCCACTACCTGATGGGAAATTCTGGACGCTCATTCGCCGACGAGAACTTGCCGTTTCCTGTCCAAAAATAAGGGGCTCTGCCTCTGGTGCATGGTGGTAACGACACACACCAACACCCAGAGGTAAGCCTCAATCGACAAGGAGTATAGCATGCTCGAAACGAGAATTCTGCAGCGGCATGGGTAGGCGTAAGCCGAGATCGCAGAGAGCCTTGGCGTCTGTGAGCCCGCGGTCAGGAACCACCTAAAGAACCCGGCGGTATCTGCCTGGCCACGTCGATGACCGTGGTTGTCTGGCACAGGATCTGGAGTAGTACCTCAGACTTGCGCTTCACCGTCCATCACTATTATTCTGCCATATCCTCTCTCCATGTTCAGTATATCTGTTCTGAACAAAGAGGGGACACCATGCTGTCTGGTCGAGGACGCCGAGCATTTCGGCGATCTCGCGCTACTTCCATCATAGTTCTTGAAGGATTTCCGTCCTCAGCATATGAGGCTCTTTGTCCCTATGGCGTTCATATGTCGGAGTAGTGTTGGCTGGTACCCTAATCCTATCAGAAATGCCCATGGTCTTTAGCACCGAAAGCGGAACCCTTCCATCGGTGATTTAAGAAAAAAAAGCATCCGTGATGTAATAGGAGTATCGTCCAACATTTCAGTTGCATAATCATACCGTAACCTCTACAGGTATACCAAGTTGAACGGCAACTGGTGTGTATATATCGACTTTTTCGTTCGGCGTATGAAGGGAAACGATCAGAGAATATCTGGCCTTTCGGTTCCAACGCCCGAGCCAAGCCCGTTCACGCCACCAGCCGACTACTGGATAGACCCCGATTAGGTTGCAGGACGCTATATCAGCAGCCGTGCCTTTCCAGATATCGGAATGAACGGAGCCAGTATCGCGACCATTTGACCCGATAAGCCATCGTTCGCTACCACTATCAGTATCTGGCTTTCTTTCATCCTCATCACGAGCAGCTTTATTAAGCCGCTTGAGGAAGTCTTCTTCATTCTCTCCCTGACTATTCAGACCAAACCGTAAGCCAAAGGAGGCATAACGATACTTATCTTTCCAGCCAACTTCTCCTGGTCCTGGTTCGATAAAATAGGAAAGGGTTATTCGAAGAGTGACAATAGTTTCTCCTAACGAAAGCAGAACATCACGCGGCCAAGGGAGCCGGTGCAGATGCATATCTTTAGTTGAGTAATCGGAATGGCCTTCTTTTTTGGTGTAAGGTTGAATCTCCGCCTCAGAGATAAGAGTTAGGGAATTTGATGCACAGGCCAATGCCCTAGGAAGATTGGGAACCCCATAACCGCATATACGCAGTAGCCGCTTATATTCAGACTTGGAGAATTCTCCTTGGCTATTTGCGGTTAGGAATTGCTTTTTAATGGCAAATGGCCATTCAGCCGAATGGATCATCAACCCGCGAATAGTTTCTGGCCATGCTTCAGGATATCTAGCTTGTATCTGGGCCGCTATCCAAGCTGCCTGAGCTGCTGCGGCGCTAGTCGCGTTAATTGAGTCAAACTGCCTCCGCGTAGGTTGATACCCAGTCGATAACAAAGAAAGATCATCTTGCTCGCTAATTGAACCGTCAGGAGCTCGGGCAACGTTTCCTCCCTCGAGCACAATATCCGGCTTATGCGGCCAAATCTCATCCCAAATGAGCGATGTGGAACTAAAAGGAGACAATTCGCCAGGTTGTGCCAAGGGAGTGTGATCCTGAAGGCCTGGAGCTGAGAGAATGGCCTTTTCAGTGTATGCACCTACGGTAAGCGCATTCCATGATTGACCCGGATCATGAACAGAGTATTTAAGATTACCCTGCGGGTAGGTACCCCAATCGTCGGTTCCCTGATAGTTGCCTGCTGACACTATAAAAAGACATTTACGATCATCATCATAACCAGAGGTGAGTTTGTCGATCGCGGCGGACCAAGACGAAGGTCGTCCACGATCACGCCCATCTTCTGTAGTTACCGCCATACATCCAATGCGGTTGCGATTTGGGGCTTGGATAGAAGCGCGGTACATGCCTTGTATAGTTATTTCTCCGTATAAATCTGGATCATTTGCACCCCTCGGTGGAAGTATCTTCACTGACTCTAGATTATGATCGACTCTGATAGGGTGACTGTGCTGTAATGCTTCAGTTAGGTCGCCGAAGGCAGAAACACCACACATCAGCGTACCATGCCCGAGATGGTCATTGACGCCCCAATCTGGTTCGATTGCATGGCAATCTGCATTTGCAAGAACAGGGTGTAGCAACGCATGTCCATTGTTGGCTCCGGTATCGAGCACGCATACTGATACTCTGGCTTCTGGGGTAACCCGTAATCGTGAACGAAGTTCATTCACCCATTCAGTCTGATCTTTATTCTCCATTTCGAGAAAGAACCTGGACGTTTCCTTAGCTCGGCGAAATTCTGCGATATCGGAACTAGTTTCAATTAGCTCAGTAAGCTGTCCTCGAGTTGGCTTACCGAGAAGCACAGTTCTTTCTGGAAAACGAAGCGAGCGTGCCTGAACAGTTATTCCCAGTACGCTAGCCATATTCCTAAAACGCAGTTCAATATCTTCACTTGTTCCCTGCAGCCAGATTTCGCACCAAACCGCCTCTGCTCCCTGAGGTAAAAGATCTATTCTGTCGCGCCAAAAGGACTCAAGAACTGCGAGCCGCATATCTTCTACGCTCTGCACTAACGCTGCATTCTTCGGATTTCCTTTTTGGGTTTCTTCTTGGGCGTATTCATTAATTTTTCGAAGAAAATGGTCTTGCTTGCCTGAAGGGATAAAGACAGTTGCTCGAGTAATTTCTTCGCCAGGTCGGTCCTCGGTGTTAATCGTATAGACATTAAGCAGACGCACCCCTGCACGGCGGTCTTCCAGACTCTTAGTAACTAGATTATACCCAGGAGCCCCTTCGAACTCGACGTAAATGCCATCCCTAGTCGGCTTCGATACGGCAGTACGCAATTCGTCCTGTTCCCTCGCCTTCGCCCAGATCGCCGCCCATTGATTCTGCAACTTCGTGCTATGTGATTGCCGATTGCGTTGAATGATATCATTTTGTGGACCACCTCCACGAGGGGTTGTAAACTTCTCAGTCTCCTGTGCTTCTCGCAGAAAGATATGAGAATGCTCGGCGGCCATAATTATTACCTCCTAGGTTATAGCTTATATACGGATTGTCTCTCCTGAAGCATTTGTTTGAGTAATGCTAACGTGACAGTTTTTTTGTCAGCGAGAATCGCTTCTTTGATCGCGTCGTCACAAGCTTGGGCGATCTCAGCATGGCTAAGCGATGTTGCGATTTTTACCAAGGTCTCAGATTCTATTTTTTGCGAACCAAAAGACCCAAGGCGATTTTCGATCAACCGTTCGATCTCAGGCTTTCCTGGCAAGTGATAATACAGTACATCGTCAAAACGCCGGAATAGTGCCTGATCAAGAATACGAGGATTGTTGGTCGCTCCAACGATGAGGCTATCTGAATTGTCCCTCTCAATGAACTGAAGGAATGAGTTGAGTACTCTGCGCATCTCGCCTACGTCGTTTTCACGACTACGTTCGCCGCCAATTGCATCGAACTCATCAAATAGATACACGCCTCGGTGTTCTTGAATCGCATCAAAAATCTGTCGTAGTTTCGCACTCGTTTCACCCATGAATTTGGTTACAATTTTGTCCATAAGAATAGTGTACAGAGGCAAGCCTAGTTCTCCGGCCAAAACGGCGGCGGTTAGGGTTTTACCGGTTCCCGGTGGACCAGCGAGTAGGATTTTCCGCCGGTGAGATAGACCATGTTTTTCGAGTTTTACTTTCTGGCGATATTCGCGCAGGATGCGATCGATTCGTCCTCGCATCTCAATTGACTGTACGAGCGCACCAAGACGCTCTTTGGGTTCTGAAGTTAGGACTAGATATTCTAGATCTGGAGTGAAAGGAATTAATCGTGAAGGTTGTGCCTTGGCCTTATCGACAAGATCTCGGATCTCGTGGGCCAAGCTCTGATGCCCTTGTTGAGCTTCATGTGCAGCAACTTGAAGTGCAATAGTAGAGAACTGTTCTGGTTGCTCGCTAAAATGCGACCGAATGAGGGATTTTATTTGTTCAGCAGTTGCCATACTAGGATATCCTTCTAGTAGTCTCGTTATCTCGCAGATCGGAAGGATGATCGGGAACGTATTCATAACCATGTCCTGATATACCCTCGGGAACGATTTTAAGTGGTTTTTTTATCTGGTGTAGCTCCATGTCGCATGTGATTGAGACATTGGCCATGGTAAGGTTCTCACCGTTTAGCAAGCGACCGCTAGTCGGGAAGCAGAAGAACAAATCTATAACTGGTAGGTACTGTTTGTTACTGGCGCAGTTGGTGGCAGACCAAAGGCTGCCCATCATACGAGAATGGCGTTTCTCTGGGATTTGAGTATATTCAAGATTTGTCATGTTTTACTCTTCCTTCTCGAAATATCCTTCAAGTAGAATCTCTCCTTCAGCTCCCAGACTGCGTAATAGTTCTTTTATTTTTTCCATTGCGAGCGGCGAAGGTTTTGCTCGTTCATTCTCCCAGCGATTGATCGTGGGAAAGGTTACGCCTAACTTTGCGGCAAATTTTTCTTGGGTCATGCCCGTATGAGTCCGTAACTCGCGGACTAGCTTCGCCATATCCGATTTCTCAGCCAAAAAAAACTCCTCAGTCTTAGAATGATTCAATGCTATTCAAGAGGGCACTTGATATATCATCCATTATATAGGGTGACAAACTACTTGTCCATAAAAACTACAGCGGATTCAGTTTATCTGGTGGTGTAGCTATTTCTATAGATAGCAGGGATCAATTCGGTTGTTGCATAAATGCTGCGGACCAAGCTGATGAATTTTCCCCCGGAACCGAGACGCAATCGCTGCACTTAAGAACGAGACGAATGGTCCTAAAGGAGTGCGATCCAAATCGAGGGGTTATATGGTTTGTTCCCCGCACTTGAGTAGAATTACGAGTATGGGAGAAGAGGACCTCGTATATACCAGGAATGGAAACGCCAGCCCGAGACTGGTAAATGAAGGAGATCTCCCATTCTCGGGGAGGGCTTCGTGCCCTGCGAGTGCCTAAGAAATGAATTGATATGAACGTTGGGAAACTACGGAAGGCCACTACCTAGTCCGTTGCACCATGAGCACTTGTTACGAAAAATGCGCCTCAAGGGCGCAGTAATGGGCCGAATAAAACATACATGCATTCTATCTAGCCAGAACCCGCGGCCGCTCGATCCCATGCAGTGGAGATTCCGTGCGGCTAGACCGAACCAGCTCATTGTGGCCGATTTCACCTACGTCTCGACCTAGTCAGGATTCGTGTATGCAGCATTAATCACGTATAATTTCATTCGAAAGATCTCGGGCTGGCGCGGATCTGACTCGGGACGCGGTGGAGGAGGCCCTCCAGGCAAGTAAGGTAATGGGCAACTTCTTTCATTATCTGGACATGGGCTTTCAATACCAGAGCTTTTTTACTTGCGGCTGACGAGATTAACATTGCAGCATCGGTCAGTTCCAACGGCAACGCTTATGACAAAGCCAGGGCGGAAACAGCAACAGCTTGAACGAGGCTGAGGCGATCTTGTGGAAAGGTACCATGTTGAAGCCACAGCAAGGTCGATCGCGCCACGCTGTCGAGGTTCACGAGCTCCATACCCAACGGCTCCTCACGCGATCGGAACTCCCTCCCTGCGGAGTTTGCGAAAACGCATCCGACTGGTCTAGGACCCTTGCCCATTGCCGCAGGATATACATTATCGAGGCTCCAGCTAAGCCGAGAATGTCATTAGCCTTGTGCATTGGTCAGTCTTGCTCACTCTCGTCTGCCGCTTTCATAACTGATTCGTATGTCGTCGTTGTAAGAGTAGCGTCCCCTGGCACTATTAAATCCCTGACCGTTTTACGCCATCGATTCGGCCTGCTATAGGCTATTCCTAGTGCAGCTTCTCTTTTCTCGTCCGGCATTTCTGGAGTATGCGAAAAACTCTCTAAAACGAATGTATCTATGAGAGTGGCAATCACTTCAATTTGTCTATCTCGGCACATGTTGTCGCGGTGTAGCGCTTGTAATTCAGTGAATACCAGAACGTCGGTATTGTTACTCATTATATGAGTATCGAGAATTTCATTTACAATGTAGCTCTTAGAAACGCCTTTCTTAATAGTAAGCGCAGAGAGCACGTCATTAAGCCCTGTCAGGATGTCCGCCACAAGCCTGAAGTGTCAGCTTTTCGCACTCCAGACTCCTTTCGAAAAAATTACCGAGTTCCAAAGACAAAGCTACACATGACTCTGGCCAACCAATTAGTTACAGTTTATAAAATACACAAATCATGTTCGCGGTGTCGACCGAAGCCTCATGCTTTGCCCTGACTTTCCATTCCGTTTCCTGAGTCCCTTTGCAAGGCGAGCAGAAACCGCGCGCCGAGGATTATGAATCGCAAGGTATTCTTCTAGTCCATCATCATCGACCATTAGCCATTCCTTTATAGTTACATATGTCCATACTGCGCGGTTTGAACTATACGCATCAGGCACCCCTCCACGCGGCTGAAGAGAACGATCATTCCGAATCGTCGAGTAAGCAATTGCGCCTTGTTCTCCGGCTACTCCTGCGTATTTCATCTTCCATGCTTGCTCGAGCGTGTACCATGTCTGCTTCGCCGGAGCCATGGCTTCCATCTGCGCATGAAGCTCGGAAATCAGTTCATCCGCAAGTTCCTTTACAGCCTGTCTTGCCGAGAATGCCTCGTCGTTTGCCAAAGCGGCCAATCTAGCTTCCTTGATATTCCTCAGATCTGCCATTACAGCTCCTACCTATACCAATTATGGCAGCATTGTTTGCCGAGAACAGGGCGTATATTGATCTGTTTAGAGCATTGTCAACGCCGATCTGATTCTTCCTCTTTTCACCGACGAGGGCTTTCCGCTTTTCGGCGTGTTTTAGTCGAAGCCAACGGCCCCGATTTTCATCCTGTTCTTCATGCGGTATGAGTCTGCTTT
>Ga0116171_10002185_pt1 | contig 18782 bp, 16 predicted proteins | sample AD_JPNHW2_MetaG_FD_89798 | JGI IMG/M metagenome (GOLD analysis project Ga0116171, IMG submission 89798) | Active sludge microbial communities of municipal wastewater-treating anaerobic digesters from Japan - AD_JPNHW2_MetaG | ecosystem: Engineered > Bioreactor > Anaerobic > Digestate | place... | reverse complement strand
TACTTCAATTCAACAAGTCTAAAATTAAATAAATTTTTCTTTACCACCTATTTTTATTAAAGTTTAATTTTTTGATAATGATAATCTTTCTTTTAATTTTGTAGTTCAATAAAATTAAAAAATATGAGCCTTACCGATTTTCAAAAAGCTATTATACAGGGAATCCCCGATAATTTACCTGTTCCAAAACCATACGACGAAAAAATTAATCACGCTCCTAAACGGAAAGATATTCTTACTGCCGAAGAGAAAAAACTTGCTATTCGAAATGCATTACGTTATTTCGATAAAAAACATCATGCTGTGTTAGCTAAAGAATTTGCTCAAGAACTAAAAGACTACGGTCGTATTTATATGTACCGTTTTCGTCCCGATTATAAAATTTATGCCCGTAGTATCAACGAGTTTCCGCATAAATCGAAACAAGCTGCTGCTATTATGTTGATGCTTTCTAATAATCTCGATTATGCCGTAGCACAACATCCGCATGAACTCATTACCTATGGAGGAAATGGAGCCGTATTCCAAAATTGGGCTCAGTACTTGCTTACGATGAAATACCTATCCGAAATGACTGATCAACAAACCTTGGTTTTATATTCCGGTCATCCGATGGGCTTATTCCCTTCACATAAAGAGGCTCCTCGAGTAGTTGTTACCAATGGTATGGTTATTCCTAATTATTCTAAACAAGACGATTGGGAACGTTTTAATGCTTTAGGTGTTTCTCAATACGGACAAATGACTGCCGGTTCATTTATGTATATAGGACCTCAAGGAATTGTTCATGGTACTACCATTACAGTTCTAAATGCCGGAAGAAAAATTGAAAAAAATAACGAAGGCTTAGCCGGAAAACTCTTTGTTACCTCCGGTTTGGGTGGTATGTCGGGTGCACAACCAAAAGCAGCCGTAATTGCAGGTGCTATAGGGGTTGTTGCCGAAATAAATCCGAAAGCTGTAAATACTAGGCATTCGCAAGGCTGGGTAGATGAAGTGTATACGAATTTAGATGAGTTGATAAACCGTATAAAAAAAGCAAAATTAAATAAAGAAGCTGTTTCTCTTGCATACCAAGGAAATATTGTTGATTTATGGGAGAAATTTGTTAAAGAAAATATTTTTGTTGATTTAGGTTCCGATCAAACTTCTCTTCATAACCCGTGGGCTGGAGGGTATTATCCTGTCGGTCTTTCTTTTGAAGAATCAAAAGAAATGATGGCTAAAAACCCGGATTTATTCAAAGAGAAAGTTAAAGAATCATTAAGACGACAAGTAAAAGCCATTAATACACTTGCACAGCAAGGAATGTATTTCTTCGATTACGGGAATGCCTTTCTACTGGAGGCAGGCAGGGCAGGTGCCGATGTGCTAAAGCCCAATGGCGATTTTATTTATTCCTCGTATGTACAGGATATTATGGGACCCATGTGTTTCGATTATGGCTTTGGTCCTTTCCGTTGGGTGTGTACATCTTCAAAACCGGAAGATTTAGAAACAACCGATAAAATTGCAGTAGAAGTGTTGGAGGAAATTGCACAAAAATCACCCAAAGAAATTCAGCAACAAATGAAAGATAATATACGCTGGATTAAAGAAGCAAACAAAAATAAATTGGTAGTTGGCTCTCAAGCACGTATATTGTATGCCGATGCCGAAGGAAGAATTAAAATTGCAGAAGCGTTTAATAACGCCATAAAATCGGGTAAAATTTCTGCTCCGGTTGTTTTAGGTCGCGATCACCATGATGTATCGGGTACCGATTCTCCTTATCGAGAAACATCGAATATTTATGATGGCTCTCGTTATACAGCCGATATGGCAATACAGAATGTAATAGGCGATTCATTCCGCGGAGCTACTTGGGTTTCTATTCATAATGGAGGTGGTGTTGGTTGGGGTGAAGTTATTAACGGTGGATTTGGAATGTTGCTAGATGGTTCAGCAGATGCGGATCGTCGACTAAAAATGATGCTCTATTGGGATGTAAATAATGGGATCTCTCGTCGTTCATGGGCACGGAACGAAGGTGCCATGTTTGCTATAAAACGAGCTATGGAAAAAGAACCGGAACTAAAAGTAACCTTGCCGAATTTGGTGGATGATAATATTATAAACGATATTTCTTGGTAATAAAAAAAATGTTTATTTTTGTACCATGATTAAAGTAAGTTTAAATAGTAAAAATGTTTATTCTTTAACATCAAAAAATTGGTGGTGGGCTTCCCTTGCCCGCCATTGATATATATCCCCAAAAATATTGGAAAGGCGGTTTGTTATAAACCGTCTTTTTTTTGTGAAAAAAATTCACAGATTCATTCAAATTTTCAACTAATTAAAAAAAATAAAATATATGAAACGATTTATATCTCGTAAGGAAGAATATATTCCCGAAGCTTTTTATAATATTAAAGCAGACCTTGTAGAACAACCAAAACCGAAACTTCATCCAGCTACTAAAAACTCGATCACTTTTGATGACATGACTCCATTGTTTTCAAAGGAGTTTGTAAAACAAGAGATGACCACAGAACGCTTTGTAAAAATACCCGATGCGGTAAAAGAAAAATATGCAATTTATCGTCCAACTCCTTTTATTTATGCAAGTGGTTTAAAAAAATACCTGAATACGCCGGCCGAAATATTTTTTAAATACGAGGGAGCAGGTCCTATGGGAAGTCATAAAAGCAATACGGCTATCATGCAGGCATACTTAGCTTCGCAGGAAGGAATAACTACATTAACAACGGAAACCGGTGCCGGACAGTGGGGTTCTGCACTTGCACAAGCAGGTGCTTTGTTTGGCGTAGATGTAAAGGTATATATGGTTCGTACCAGCTATCGTGCAAAGCCTGGAAGAAAGGTAATGATGGAGCTTTATCAGGCGAATGTAAAAGAAAGCCCGAGTGCTAGCACAAAAGCGGGGATGAAATATTTTTCAGAGAACAACAACCACCCTGGGAGTTTGGGTATTGCTATTAGCGAAGCCATTGAATTAGCGGTTACTTCTTCGAATGTAAAATATTCACTGGGTTCGGTCTTAGATGCCGTATTGCTTCATCAAACAGTTATCGGACAAGAAACGATTGCTCAGATGGAAGAAGCAGGAGTATTCCCCGATACCGTAATTGGATGTGTAGGAGGAGGCTCTAATTTTGCAGGAATCGCATTTCCTTTTATGCGGACAGTAATAAAAGAAAATAAAAAAATTAAATTTATTGCTGTTGAACCCGAAGCATGTCCTACTTTAACGAAAGGCAAACTAGACTATGATTTTGGCGATAGCTCCGCCATGACACCTCTTTTATATATGCATTCCTTAGGGATGGATTTTGTGCCTTCTGAAATTCATGCAGGTGGACTTCGTTATCATGGAATGGCCCCCTTAGTAAGTTATTTTTATGATAAAAAAATGATTGAAGCAAGAGCATATTCTCAACCCAAGGTGTTTGATGCTGCTAAGGTGTTTTTCCGAACGGAGGGGATCCTTCCTGCTCCGGAATCATCGCATGCAATATGTGCAGCTATTGAAGAAGCGCTTGAAGCAAAAAAGAATAATACACCTAAAGTAATTGTTTTTAGTCTTTCCGGTCATGGCTTTTTCGATTATAATGCCTATGCGTTAAATCAATAAACAATTAACCCCTAAAAGTATTTCTTTTAGGGGTTAATTTATAAAATATTTTAAATAATTAAGGTTGAAAGAGGGTATTTGTTTTTTCAATAAAATCTAATATTTCTTCTTTTCCTTCTTTTGTTTCCGCTGATGAAGTAATTATTTGGGGAAGTTCATCCCATTTAGTCAGTAATACTTTTTTATATGCTTCTAAGTGGGTATTAATTTGAGTTCTTTTTAGTTTGTCTTTCTTTGTAAAAACAATTACAAATGGTATTTGACTTAAGCCCATCCATTCCATAAATTCAAGGTCAATGTTTTGTGCTTCAATACGAATATCAATAAGAATAAAAGTACATAATAAATTCTCTCTTTTTAAGAGATATCCTTTAATCATGTCACCAAATTTTTCACGTGTTTCTTTCGATAATCGGGCGTAACCATAACCCGGTAAGTCGGCTAAATACCAAGTGTTATTAATTATAAAATGATTAATAAGTTGTGTTTTGCCCGGAGTAGAGGATGTTTTTGCTAATTTCTTTTCTCCGGTAATCATATTAATTAATGAAGATTTTCCAACATTTGATCGGCCAATAAAAGCATATTCAGGTAAATTCGGGCTCGGACAACCACTTACAATTTTGCTGCTAATTACAAACTGAGCTGAATTAATTTCCATTATTCTTTCTTATAAGTATGTAGGTGGCGTTCTTTTTTCAAATCATAAATATCGGAGATGGTAACTAAAATGCCTGTTTCTTCTACGTCGCCGAAAGTATCGTTTAAAGCTGTACCAAAAGTAAGCATCGAAGGAGAAAGATTCATGTAAGCATTTACCATGGGAGGAATATTTTCGTTATAAAATCTAATTTTTTGTACTAGTATTTTATAATCTTCATCATACGTTTTTCCATTAAAAATATTTTGGAGTTCCCGAATATCGGTATTTAAGCCTCTAGGGAATTTTGGAGTTACTAAATTCTGATTGTCGGGGAAGTATTTATGTAAAAAGAATAATAGTATATCTCTGGCAATAGGATTAAACGTAAGGTATAAAGTAACTTTACCGAAGAAGTAACGAATGTCGGGGTTGTCGATAACAATAGCTCCCAGTCCATCCCAAATATTATCTAGGGCATACAAGCCTTTTCTCGGGTCGATGGTAGGTTGATAAAGCGGTTGAACAAAAGCTCTTCCAAGCTCAATGGTATAAGGCATATAATACTTTTCGAAAATATCAGAGTATTTGAAGAGATGTGCAGTTGCCAAATTATATTCTCCGTGTTCATTTTTTACGGCATCGCCGCAACGAATAAAACGATATCCGCCTACTATTTCCTTTTCTTTAGGATCCCAAACAATAAGCTGTTTGTAAGTGTTGTTGTTGCTAACATCAAATTCATCAAGGTCAATTTCTTTTCCTGTACCACCGCCGGCTCTTCTAAAAGTAACTTCGCGTAAACGTCCAATTTCTTGTATAATATTAGGGGAGTCGCCATTGGTAACAATATAAATTTCGTTACTTTTATTATTGGTATAACGAATTAATTTCTCTTTAGAAAGTTCTTTTTCAATCAATTCCTTATCAATAGGGGGTATAATTTCTTTCATCATTATTATTGGAACAAATTATTAATAATTAAATTTTGCATCTTTATTTTTACTCAATTCATATACATGCGACTTCATAAGTGCCGCCCATTTATTCGATTTATTTCTTTGATCAAATGTGTTATATGGAATAGCTTTTCCAAAAGTTATATTAATATTTTTATTATTTTGTTTATACATTTCATCAACTAAGTATAACATTTCAATATTAGCCTTTATTCCTAAACGTTTTCGCCAAAGTGCTAAATTATAAAAAAAATTAGAATTTTTCCCGTCAATATGAACAGGAATAATATCTCTCTTAAACTCAATAGCCTTTTTAATAAATGTATTTTTCCAATCTAAATCCATTATTTCCCCTTTTTGTTTTCTAGAGCATAAACCGGCCGGAAAAAATAAAATCATTACGTTTGAAGCAAAGGTATCGTCCATAATTTTTTTATTCTCATAATTTTTTCCATGTTTATTTATAGGAATAAATAACACTCTCAGGTTTTTCAAATACATTAATAAGTCGTTAACCGGAAAAACAATATCTCTGCGTATTTTACCGGCAACTTGCATAAGCGCCATTCCATCTAGCCCTCCTAAAGGGTGATTTGAAGCTAATATATATCGACCCGTTGGAGGAATGTTTTCGGGGTTTATTACGTTTATTTTCGCTCCTAATTCTTTCAAAATGCTATCTACAAAATCAACACCTTCTTTGTCTTGATATTTTTCAAGCACATAATTTAAATCGTCTTGGTGAATTATTCTTTTTACATAGTTTAAAATAAAACGAGGAATAATTTTTAAAAGACGAGGGTTTTTATTTTGAATTATTTGTGCTAAATCAATTCTATCTGGTTTATTGTCAGACATATATAATAAAATTTTATTATTAAATTATACAAATTTACTGAAAATTCGCATACTTATTGATTTTATAGCCATAAATAAGGTAGAAAAATTGCTTTTTTAATGCAAGATTTCGACAATGATTTTAACAATTTGCTTTTTAAAAAGTTTGTAATAATAATAAAATCAGCTAAATAGAAAAATATTTTTCGCAAAGTGGAAAAAGTTATTAACAAAGTGGTAAAATGTGGTAAAATGTGGTAGAAAATTTAGTATTTTTACCACAGAAAATTATTTTGTGGAAAATGACAAACCTGATTGGAGAATTTGAATGTAAGATTGATGCGAAAGGGCGTTTTATGCTTCCTGCCGGTCTTAAAAAACAGCTTCCTCCCGAAGTTCAGGATCGGTTTGTTATAAATAGAGGTTTTGAGAAATGCATTGTATTATATCCTCAAAATGTTTGGAAAGTAATTAGTGATGAGGTAAATCAGCTTAATCTCTATAATAAGAAAAATCGTGATTTTGTAAGATATTTTTATCGTGGAGCCAGCGAGTCGGTTCTCGATTCTGTTAATCGTCTTTTGTTGCCCAAACAATTAATTCAGTATGCTGGAATAGATAAAGAAATTGTTTTGTTTGCTTTTTCAAATAGAATAGAAATTTGGGCTAAAGATGCTTACGAGAAATTACAAACCAATGAGCCAGAAGATTTTTCAAGTTTGGCAGAAGATGTAATGGGTAAAAAGGAAAATAGAGAAAATACAAATGACCTACCATGATTCTGTTCTTTTAAAACAAAGTGTTGATGGGCTCGATATTCGTCCCAATGGGGTTTATGTCGATGTTACATTCGGAGGCGGAGGACATTCTAAAGAAATCTTAAATAAGTTAAATCAAGGAAAACTTTTTGCATTCGATCAAGATGAAGATGCTTTGCAAAATACGTTAAACGATACCAGATTTACCCTTATTAATGCCAATTTTAAGTATTTAAAAAATTTTCTACGCTATTATAAAATTGATGCAGTAGATGGAATAATAGCCGATTTAGGTATTTCATCTTATCAAATAGATAATCCGGAACGAGGTTTCTCTACTAGGTATAATTCAGAATTAGACTTAAGAATGGATAGAAGAAATCAATTATCTGCCCAAAAAATATTATCGGAATACAATGAAGAAGCATTAAGTAAAGTATTTTATGAATATGGGGAAATTAAACAATCTCGAAGAATTGCTCAAACCATCGTTTCTGCGCGCGAAAAAAATCAAATTATAACGGTTGAAGATTTAAAAAACGTAACAGCTCCTTTTGCAGAAAGAGGAAAAGAAAATAAATTTTACGCACAACTTTTTCAATCGCTTCGCATAGAGATTAATCAAGAGATGGAAGTTTTAAAAGAGTTGTTGGTACAAAGTTTACGGGTATTAAAACCAAACGGGCGTTTAGTAGTTATTGCTTATCATTCATTGGAAGATAGAATCGTTAAAAATTTTATGAAAAGTGGAAATTTTGAAGGTGCGGTAGAAAAGGATTTTTTTGGGAATGAACAATCTCCGTTTACGCTTATTACCAGAAAGCCTATTGTTCCGAGCGAATCAGAAACGGAAATAAATAAACGAGCAAGAAGTGCGAAACTAAGAATAGCTGAAAAAAAATAACACGAATTTGGAAGAAAATCAAAATACAGATATAAAGGAACCCGTTGATGCTAGCAACAAAAAAGGGCGAAAGAAAAACACCATAGGAAAAGGTATTTTGAGTGTTTTAGATGGAACTATTTTAACCAAAGATAAAACGGTAAAAAGTGCTCCATTCTTATTGTATCTAGCTTTTTTAGCAATCTTATATATTTTTAACTCCTATTTTTCGGAGAAGAAAAATATACAGATAGAAAAAATGAAAAAGGAATTAAAAGAGTTAAGATCGGAAAGTATTTATGTTAAATCGAAGCTTATGTTTAATAGTCGTCAGAGTGAAATAAATAGAAGAATAGGCTTGTATGGATTAAAAGAATCGGTTAAGCCACCGATAAAAATAGTTGTTGAATAAGGATAATATTTAATAGTAATAATGAAAGAAGTAAAGAAAGACATATTGTGGAGGGTTTACCTGATTTACATTTTTGTATTACTTTTTTCTTTTGTAATTGTTGGACAGGTTATAAAAATTCAATTTGTTGAAGGTGATTCGTGGGAACGAATATCTAAAATGCAAACCATAGATACAATGAAAGTAGAAGCGGTTAGAGGAAATATATGTGCCGACGATGGAAGCCTTTTAGCCACTTCGGTTCCTATATTCGATATTTATTGGGATTCGCAGGTTCCTACCGATAAAGTGATAGAAGAAAAAATAGATTCTTTGTCATATTTCCTCTCTAAATTCTTTCAAGATAAAACAAAATCGGAATATAAAAAGCTACTATTGCTTGCAAGAAAATCGAAAAAAGAGTATTTGTTAATACATAAGTCGTTTTATTCTGATGAACGTACGCAGGTTGATATGGAAGATTTAAAAACAATTAAATCGTTTCCAATCTTCAAATTAGGTAAAAATAAAGGGGGCTTAATCGTTGAGCAAAAAGAAAAACGGATTATGCCTTATCAGCTACTGGCCAAAAGAACGATAGGGTATAATAGAGAAGGTGTTTTTGTTGGCCTAGAAGGGTCTTATTCTAAAACATTAGAAGGGATAAGCGGAATACGGTTAAGAAAAAAAATTGCAAATGGAGTATGGGTTCCAATGAATGAAAATGAAATAGAACCTCAAAATGGAAGTGATGTAATAACCACAATAGATAAAGTAATTCAGGATGTTGCTGAAAATTCGTTATTAAAAAATTTAATTAAAAATAATGCAGATCATGGATGTGTTGTGCTAATGGAAGTTGAAACAGGTCATGTTAAAGCAATTGCAAATCTTACCCGTGTGAGCGACGAAGTGTATGATGAAAAATATAATTATGCTATCGGCGAAAGTTCTGAACCAGGATCTACTTTTAAACTTTTTTCTATTGTAGCGGCCTTAGACGATGGTGTTATTGATTTAGAGGATAAAGTGGCTATTGGAAAAATTAAATATCACGATCGTGAGATGAAAGATTCTCATATTAAAGGGTATGGACCCGAAACCATTCGACAGGCATTTGAGGAATCTTCTAATGTAGGTATTTCACAAGCTATTTATAATGCTTACAAAAATAACCCACAGAAATTTACGGATAAACTTTATAGCATGCGTGTTAATAAGACTGTTGGGCTTGATATTGAAGGAGAACAAGAACCCGTTGTTAAAAATCCAAAAATGAAAAGTTGGTCAAAAGTTACCTTACCATGGATGTCGATTGGTTATGAAGTGGCTCTTACCCCAATTCAAATTTTAACATTTTATAATGCGATTGCGAATAATGGGAAAATGATGAAACCGCAATTTGTTAAAGAAGTTAAACGATTAGGAAAAACAGAAAATGTTTTTCAACCTAGTGTTTTGCAAGATTCAATATGTTCTCTTTCAACAGCAAAACAAGCAAGATCTCTTTTAGAAGGAGTTATAGAAAGTGGTACAGGAAAAAGCCTTAAAAATTCAATTTATAAAATTGCAGGAAAAACAGGAACCGCACAAGTTGCTAAAAATAGCAAGGGCTACACAAACGAAGGAGAAGTAAATTATAAAGCTTCTTTTGTTGGGTATTTTCCGGCCGATAATCCTAAATATTCGTGTATTGTTGTTGTTAATAATCCTTCAAAAGGCGCTTACTACGGCGGTGCAGTTGCTGCTCCGGTATTTAAAGATATTGCAGACAAAATATATTCTACGCATATCGATATTGTTCAACAGAATTTAGATACAGATTCTATCATAAACACCCCTTTTGTTAAAGCGGCAAATCAAAAAGATTTATATGCCATATACAAAGGCCTCGATATGAATATGCTTTCAGAAAGTCCTGAAGCGGGCTGGGTCAATGTTGTTTCAACAAACAATAATATTATTCTTAAAGAGCGAAAAATAATTTATGGTAAAATGCCAAACGTAATAGGTATGGGCATAAAGGATGGAGTTTATCTTTTAGAAAACCTCGGCCTTAAAGTAAAAATTATAGGAAAAGGGAAAATTGTAAGTCAATCAATAACGGAAAATGCTGCTATTAAAAAAGGAAATACAGTAATATTAAAATTGTCAAATTCCGATACGGATGATGCTTTTGCATTAACAGCAATTCCTAAGGAAGATTCAATTGCAATGAAAGAAGATAAAAAAGAGTCGGAGAAAATGATTGATTCAAAAACAAATATTAAAAAAGAAGATACCAAAAAATCGAGTAAGTCTTCTTCTAAAACAAATACGAAGCCATCGGTTCAATCTAAATCGAAAAAAAAGTAAAGTTACGATGAAACAGCTTAAAGAAATATTATATAAAACTAGAATTGAACAAGTAATTGGGACCACCGATGTTTCAATTTATGATATTTCATTTGATTCAAGAAATGTAAAATTAAATAGTCTTTTTATTGCAGTAAAAGGAATTTCAATAGATGGACATTTTTTTATTGATAATGTAATTGAAGCAGGAGCAAGGGCGATTATATGTGAAACAATGCCGAATCAAATAAGAGATGGAATTACATACATTCAAGTAAAGGATAGTAGAGAGGCGTTAGCTTATATTGCATCAAATTTTTACGACAATCCTTCTTCTCAAATAAAATTAGTGGGTATTACCGGAACAAACGGAAAAACAACAACTGCTTCATTACTTCATCAATTGTTTATGGAAATGGGATATCGTGTTGGTTTGTTATCAACGGTATGTAATAAAATTAATAATGAAATTTTTCCAGCTTCACATACCACTCCAGACCCAATTCAGCTAAATGCATTCTTAAGAAAAATGATTGAAGCGGAATGTTCTCATTGTTTTATGGAAGTTAGCTCCCATGCTATTGATCAACACCGAATAACAGGGCTTCATTTTACAGGGGGCATATTCAGTAATATTACACACGATCATTTAGACTATCATAAAACGTTTGATGCATATATTACAGCTAAAAAGAAATTTTTCGATAACCTCAGTAGTCAAGCTTTTGCATTATCGAATGTGGATGATAGAAATGGAATGGTGATGCTTCAAAATACAAAAGCCTTAAAATATACGTATAGTTTAAACAGACCTGCCGAGTTTAAAGCAAAGGTGGTTGAGAACAGAATTTCTGGTTTACAGCTAAATGTTGATGGCGTAGATGTTTGGTTTAAACTAGTTGGACAGTTTAATGCGTATAACATATTAGCTATTTACGCCTCTGCTGTATTATTAGGGGTAGATAAAATGGAAGTGCTTAAAGTGTTAAGTTCGTTAGAAGCTGTTGATGGTCGATTTGAAGTAGTGAAGTCTGCAAACGGGATTGTCGCTATTATAGATTATGCACATACCCCCGATGCATTGAAGAATGTCTTGTCAACTATATCGTCGGTACGAGAAGGAAATGAAAATATTATTACTGTAGTTGGTTGTGGCGGAGATAGAGATCGTAAAAAACGCCCCGTTATGGCATCAATTGCATGTGAATACAGTGCAAAAGTAGTTTTAACATCCGATAATCCAAGATCGGAAGATCCTGAAACGATTATTCAAGAAATGCTTCAAGGAGTTGATATTCTCTCATCTAAAAAAGTATTAAATGTGCTAAATCGGAGAGAAGCAATAAAAACGGCTATTTTATTAGCCAGCCCAGGAGATGTGATATTAATTGCAGGAAAAGGGCATGAAAAATATCAAGAAGTAAAAGGCGTTAAGCACCCGTTTGATGATAAACAAATTGTTAAAGAAATATTTGAACAATAAAAATAACGTCTATGTTTTATTATTTGTTTGATTACTTAGATAAATTGGATTTTCCGGGCGCCGGAGTTTTCCAATATTTTTCTTTCAGAGCCTCTATGGCTGTTATCACTTCTCTCTTTATTTCTCTTTTTATAGGAAAAAAAATTATTAGAAAACTGCAAATAAAACTAGTAGGAGAAGAAATAAGGGATCTAGGATTAGAAGGACAAATTCAAAAAAAAGGAACACCTACCATGGGGGGACTTATCATTTTAGCTTCTATTATAATTCCAACATTACTTTTTGCGAAACTTCATAATATTTATATTATTCTCATGTTGATAACAACGATATGGCTAGGAACTATCGGCTTTATAGATGATTATATAAAAGTATTTAAAAAAAATAAAAAAGGCTTAGCGGGAAAATTTAAAATATTAGGACAAGTGGGATTAGGCCTTATTGTTGGGTGCACTATATATTTCTGCGATGAAACGGTAATTAAAGAAAAAGTCAATAAAAATGAAAACTTAGTCAATACCCAAAGCATGTTTAAGCTTGATAATTTTGGCGAAGCACAGCAATTATTTACGAAACAATCCATAAAATCAACCAAAACAACAATTCCTTTTGTAAAAAATAACGAATTTGATTATGCAGATTTGCTCTCATGGTTGGGAACAGGGTATAAAAAATATGCTTTTCTAATATTTATTCCTATCGTCATTTTTATTATTGTAGCGGTATCAAACGGGGCAAATTTAACCGATGGCCTCGATGGGTTAGCAGCAGGAACATCCTCTATTATTGGAGCTACGCTAGGTATTCTTGCATATGTTTCAGGTAATATCATATTTGCAAATTACTTAAACATAATGTATATCCCCAATATCGGCGAGTTAACCATTTATATAGGGGCTTTTGTTGGAGCATGTATCGGATTTCTATGGTATAACTCTTATCCAGCACAAGTATTTATGGGAGATACCGGGAGTTTAGCATTGGGAGGGATTATTGCTGTATTTGCTATTATAATTCGAAAAGAGCTTTTAATTCCCATATTATGTGGCATATTTCTCGTTCAAAGTATTTCTGTTATTCTTCAAGTAGCCTATTTCAAATTTACAAAAAAGAGATTCGGTGAAGGAAGACGAATATTTCTAATGTCTCCATTACATCATCATTATCAAAAAAAAGGATATCATGAAGCCAAAATTACATTTCGATTTTTAATAATCGGAATTATGTTGGCCATATTTACTGTAATTACACTAAAACTAAGATAAATAAACTAAACCGGAAAATTATGAACATGCACGAACTCGCATTACAAGGAAAAAGTACTTTATGTCATTCACTCGCATCAGGTATTGCTTCCAGAATTTTCGAAATCCGTAAGAACAATATTAAAGAAAGTTTTATGAACTTTCAAGGAGAGGAGCATCGTATGGAGTATGTAACCAATGTTCATGGAATTGAATTTGTTAATGATTCTAAAGCAACGAATATTAACTCCACCTGGTATGCATTAGAAAATATGTCGAAACCTGTTATATGGATTGTTGGAGGAAAAGATAAAGCGAATGATTATAATTTACTGTCGGAAATTGTTAAAAAGAAAGTAAAAGCAATTATTTGTTTAGGTGTTGATAATAAGAAAATACATCAAATTTTCGCCGATATAATTCCAACAATTATTGATGTGTCTTCTGCAAAAGATGCTGTTAAAGCGGCGTATTACATCGGAAAACAAGGCGACGTTGTTCTATTGTCACCAGCTTGTGCCAGTTTCGATTTATTTGAAAATTATGAAGAAAGAGGTAGAATGTTTAAAGAAGCAGTTAGAGAACTTTAAAAATTATTGAATTGAAAATTTTTAATCATATAAAGGGCGATAAAGTAATATGGACGGTTGTTCTCATATTATCTATATTCTCTTTATTAGCCGTATATAGTTCAACAGGGACCCTTGCATATCGTTATCAGAATGGAAATACAGAGTATTATTTGATTAAACATTTTATTATCCTTTTATTCGGTTTAGGATTAATGTATGCTGCTCATTTAATTAAATATACATATTACTCTAGATTATCACAACTTTCCATTTTTGTCGCTATTCCTTTATTGCTTTTAACATTATTTTCCGGAACGAATGTTAATGAAGCAAGTCGTTGGCTAACATTACCGGTTATAAATTTAACTTTTCAAAGTTCCGATTTTGCTAAGTTAGCCTTAATTCTTTATGTGGCAAGGTTGTTATCTAAAAAACAAGATCAGATAAAAGATTTTAAATCGGCGTTTGCCCCAATTATGTTACCCATTATTCTTGTTTGTTCGTTAATTTTACCGGCCAATTTTTCTACTTCTGCGGTATTGTTTGCAACCTGTATGGTAATGCTTTTTATTGGACGAATTAATATAAAATATATTCTTTCTTTATTAGGAATAGGGGTATTATTGCTTGGATTGTTTATTGGCATTTTAATGAATATGCCTAATCAAGGGCGATTAGGTACTTGGAAAAACAGAGTAGAAAATTTTATAAGTGGCGATAAAGAGGGAAATTATCAGGTAGAACAGGCTAAGATAGCTATTTCTACTGGAGGCATCGTAGGTAAATTTCCTGGCAATAGCACACAGCGAAATTTTCTACCTCATCCTTATTCCGATTTTATTTTTGCTATTATTATTGAAGAATATGGACTTATAGGAGGAATTATAATCGTCTTAATGTATTTAATATTATTATTTAGGGGAGTTAGAATTGTTACTAGAGCCCCCGGAAGTTTTGGCGCATTTGTAACATTTGGCTGTTGTTTTAGCTTGGTATTTCAAGCGTTTATAAACATTGCAGTAGCTGTCAATCTTTTGCCAGTTACTGGTCAGCCGTTGCCAATGGTAAGTATGGGGGGCACTTCAATCTGGTTTACCGGAATAGCGATTGGAATCATGTTAAGTGTAAGTAAAGAAACAGGGAAAGAAAATAGTTCGAGCGATATTGAAAAAGATAATATAGAAGCCGAAATTTTAAATGAGAAACATGCAGAATAATTTCAACATAAAAGTGATTATTAGTGGAGGGGGTACCGGAGGCCATATATTTCCGGCTATTGCCATTGCCGATACATTAAAAAATAATTATAATGATGTAGCGATATTATTTGTTGGAGCGAAACACAAAATGGAAATGATTAAAGTTCCGGAAGCAGGATACCCTATAGAAGGATTGTGGATAAGTGGCTTACAGCGAAGACTTACATGGAAAAATTTCTTGGTTCCCATTAAAATGATTAGCAGTTTACTTAAAGCAAATAAAATTATTAATAAATTTAAACCCGATGTTGTTATAGGAGTGGGGGGGTATGCAAGTTGGGCGGTAGTTAAAGTAGCTAGCATAAAAAAAATACCTACACTTATCCAAGAACAAAACTCTTTTCCGGGGAAATCGAATATAAATTTATCTAAAAAAGTAAATAAAATATGTGTTGCGTTCGAAGGAATGGAAAAATATTTCCCTTCTCAAAAAATCGTAATTACAGGAAATCCGGTAAGAAAAAAGGTAATTGATATTGAAAATAAAAGAGAAGAAGCCCTTCGGTTTTTTGGACTCAACCCAAATAAAAAAACAATATTAGCAATAGGCGGTAGTTTAGGCGCAAGAACCATAAACCAAAGCATTGCTAAATATTTAGAATTATTAATAAAACACAATGCTCAATTAATATGGCAAACCGGAAAAACATATTATCCTTTTGCAATTGATATGGTTAAGAAGTTTCCAAATTCGAATTTGATGGTTCTGGAATTTATAAATAGAATGGATTATGCTTATGCTGCTGCCGATATAATTATATCACGTGCAGGTGCAATTTCTGTTTCCGAATTATGTATGGTGGGTAAGCCGGTTATTTTAGTTCCTTCTCCAAATGTAGCAGAAGATCATCAAACAAAAAATGCAATGTCGTTGGTTCAGTCAAATGCAGCCATATTAATTAAAGACGTTGATTGTATAAATGTATTAGGAAACGAAGTAGAAGAGTTGTTAAGAAATCCGGAGAAATGCGAAGACTTATCCATTAATATTAAAAAATTAGCACTCCCGAATGCTGCTGAAAGAATTGTAGAAGAAATAATAAAAATTAAAAAATAGAAAAATGACAGACCTTCCATCCATAAAAAAAATATATTTCTTGGGAATAGGTGGTATCGGTATGAGTGCACTGGCAAGATATTTTAAATATCAAGGAGTGGAAGTAAGCGGGTATGATAAAACAAAAACGCCTTTAACAGAAGAACTCATAAAAGAAGGAATATCGGTTCATTACGAAGAGGATATATCTGCTCTTGCTGCAGATATTGATTTAGTTGTCTACACTCCTGCTGTTCCTAAAGAACATAAAGAGTATCTTTATTTTATTAAAAATAATTTCCCTATAAAAAAACGTTCGGAAGTATTGGGACTGATTACTAAAGATCGCTATACCATTGCTGTTTCAGGAACACACGGCAAAACAACAATCACCTCAATGATTGCTCATATTTTGAAAGAGTCTAAAAAAGATGTTATTTCTTTTATTGGAGGGATTAGTAAAAATTATAAATCGAATTTAATATTATCGAAAGAAAATAAAATTGCTGTTGTAGAAGCCGATGAATTCGATCGTTCTTTCTTACAACTACACCCGGATATCGCCATCATTTCTTCTATGGATGCCGATCATCTCGATATTTATGGAAATCAAAATTATTTGATTGATTCATTCCGAATGTTTGCAAATCAGACACGCAAAAACGGAAAAATATTTTTTAAAAAAGGGCTTGCTTTAAATAATTTAACTACAGTTGCTCATACCTATTCGGCTCTAGAAAATGCTGATTATTCAGCTAAAGATGTTCAAATTAAAAAAGGCTATTTCTATTTTACAATAAGTGGCCCCGAAGGGTTTGATCTACCCGTGAAATTAGGCGTACCGGGCTTACATAATGTGGAGAATGCCATCGTTGCATCGGCTGTTGCTCTAAATATGGGCGTTAAGCCGAACGAAATAAAAAAAGCACTAGCCTCTTATACAGGTGTAGTACGTCGTTTTGATTATCGTATTCAAAAAGAAAAATTAATTTATATTGATGATTATGCACATCACCCACAAGAAATAAAAGCATGTATACAGGCAGCGAGAGAATTGTATCCCGATAAAAAAATTACAGGTGTTTTTCAACCTCATTTGTTTTCAAGAACCAGAGATTTGATTCAAGGCTTTGCAGAGAGTCTCGCATTACTTGATGAACTGATTTTGTTAGATATTTATCCTGCAAGAGAAAAACCAATTGAAGGAGTAACATCTCAAATGCTCTGTGAAAAGATAAACATGAAAAATAAAATGGTATGTAAAAAAGAAAATTTAGTGGAAGAGCTTATTAAAAGAAAATTAGATGTGTTGATTACTATTGGTGCTGGAGATATTGATCAATTAGTATTACCAATAGAAAAAAGTTTGCTTAATATGTTAAAAATTTCACAATAGTCATGTTAAAGAAAATTTTAATCATTGCATGTTGGCTTATCCTTGTTTCAGGCTTAATCGTCTTAACGAGTTTTGTTAATATACACCATAATCAAATTAATTGCAAGAAAGTGGAGTTGTTAATACAATATAACCATGCTGATTATTTGCTAACAGAGGCGGATGTTTTTCAATTTTTAGAAACGAATGGAATTAAAATGAAAGATTCTAAAATTCATGATATTAATTTGAATAACATAGAATCACTTCTTTATAAAATACCGTATGTAGAAAAAGCAGACGTGTTCATGAATATTAATGGAGATATAGGAATAAAGATAGTGCAGAAAACCCCTCTTATTAAAGTTTTCAATCAGTATCAACAATCGTTTTACATTGATGAAAACGGAAAAACAATGCCTGCGAGTTCTAATTATACTGCAAGAGTAATTGTTGCAAATGGTTTTATTGAGAATAGATATCATGATAAATTATGTGTAGCAGAAAAAAGTCTTTCTAAAAAAGATTCACTAATTAAAAATACATCCTTATATAAGGTATATAAAATAGCTGCTTATATTCAACAAGATGCTTTTTGGAGTGCGATGATAGAAGAGATATTTATTAATAAAAATAAAGAAATAGAATTGTTTACTAAAATTGGAAATCAAACCATATTGTTTGGAAACACCGAAAAGATGGATGAGAAATTTAAAAAATTATATGCTTTTTACAAGCAAATACTGAATAAAACGGGATGGGAGCATTATAACGTAATAAATCTAAAATACGAAAATCAAATAGTTTGTTCAAAAATTTAAATTCAAAAATATATGGAATCATTAGAAATAGTTGTCGGTTTAGACATTGGTACAACAAAAATTGCGGCCATCGTAGGACGTAGAAATGAATATGGTAAAATTGAAGTATTAGGAATTGGAAAATCAGAATCCATCGGTGTAACGCGCGGAGTAGTTGCGAATATTGAGAAAACAGTTCAGTCAATTCGCATGGCGGTTGAAGAAGCAGCGCAAAAATCAGGGGTTAATGTACGTGTTGTAAACGTAGGTATTGCAGGACAACATATTAAAAGCATTCAGCATCGAGGAAATATTATGCGCAATACCTTAGACGATGAGATAAAACAACGCGATATAGACATATTAGTTGAAAATATGTATAAACTGGTTATGCAACCCGGTGAAGAAATTATTCATGTAATTCCGCAGGAGTATATTGTAGATAAAGAACCCGGAATAAAAGATCCAGTTGGTATGTCGGGTATTTGTTTAGAAGCAAATTTTCATATTATTACCGGTCAAGTAGCGGCTGCTAAAAATATTCACAAATGTGTAGGGAAAGCAGATTTAGAAGTAG
>Ga0116171_10002184_pt1 | contig 18788 bp, 11 predicted proteins | sample AD_JPNHW2_MetaG_FD_89798 | JGI IMG/M metagenome (GOLD analysis project Ga0116171, IMG submission 89798) | Active sludge microbial communities of municipal wastewater-treating anaerobic digesters from Japan - AD_JPNHW2_MetaG | ecosystem: Engineered > Bioreactor > Anaerobic > Digestate | place... | reverse complement strand
GATAATACGATTTCACGACAATCTGCCCTTTAACTTTGTGGGTCATGGCATTCACCTGCTTTCCGGTGACCATGACGACCGGCGTATTCTTCAGGAAATGTGCATTGTGAACCATGAATCCGACCACGGCGTGATCCATGTTGATCTCGGTCCCGACAAGATAAATGGCACTGGCATTCCCGATTTCGGCAAAAGGCACATTCAATTCGCAGTTGGCCCTGAACCCTTCACCCCGTCCGAGGTAATGAAAACTACCGACATTATTCGTTCCGGCCGCTGCCCTGGCAAGTTTATGGATCAGGTAAAGCTCTTCATTTGTAAGTCTTGCTCCGCCGAAGAATGCATTTTCGGATGGGTCAACTGCCCGGATACGCTCGCCCATGACCCGGAAAGCCTCATCAAAAGAAACCGGTTTAAAGGCGCCGCCGACCTTCATCATGGGTGTTAAAACCCTCGATGAATCATGGTACTGATGATAGCCGAACCGCGGAAACTTGCAGATGTTACCATCCGGGTTGACCAGTCCTTTTGTGCCTGAAACGCCCATTACAAAACCGTTGCAGTGTTGTAAAGAAATAGCGCATCCGACAGAACAATAATTGCAAATGGTTTCGGCATCCCGGGTTTTGACTGGTCCCGGTTTGAATGGAACATTTTCACAGATCGCCCCGGTCGGGCAGGTAGAGATACACATCCCGCACGATTCGCAAGTCGTATCGGTAAGCGCCTCGCCCAGGCTGGGAGCAACAAAAGTGTCGAAACCCCGGTTTATCAATCCGAGGGCATTAGCCCCGACTACTTCGCGGCAGATCCGGACACAACGCCCGCACAGTACACATTTATTGTTATCGATCTCGATGTTCGGATGGCGGAAATCAACCCGGTATTCCCGGAACTCGCCTTCGAAGGACTTCTGCAAGGCTCCATACTCCGTGGCATAGCGCTGCAGGTCACAATGAAAGAAGGCGTTACAGCCACATTCCAGGCACCGCTGGGCTTCAGAATAGGCGATCTCTTCACCGGCATATCCAAGTTCCACCTCTTTGAAATTCACACGGCCGGCTGCCGGTAAGGTCGGCATCTCCGCTCGCTTCCGGCTCTGAAAAACTCCCTGGTAATCCTCCGGGTTCTGCGTTCTGAAATTATCTTTCCTGCTGGTAAAAGGCTTGATCTGCGGCTGTATTGGCGATCCTGTAAGATACTGATGCGCGCTCAACGACGCCTTGCGGGCCTGGGCGATCGCTTCGATAATGGTGGCCGGACCGGTAACGCCGTCACCTGCAGCAAACATCGAAGGAATCCCGGTTTGCAACGTCGCTTTGTCCGCCTCAATATCGCCCCATTTGTTGATCCTCAGGGCTCCATCGGTAGTGTTGCCGTTGACATCGTCGATGAAATTCACATCCGTCTTTTGCCCGATGGCGGCCAGAATGTAATCTACTTTGAGTTCAAAATCGGATCCCTCAACGGGTACCGGCCGACGCCGGCCCGACGCATCTGGTTCCCCGAGTTCCATCCGGATACAGGTCACCGATGAGACCTCACCCAGTTCGTTCTTGTTGATCTTTTTTGGCAGCGTCAAAAACAGATACTCCACTCCCTCAAGTTTCGATTCATGAATTTCGATGGGGTTTGCCGGCATCTCCTTTTCCGTTCGGCGATAGATCACATAAACTTTGTCGGCATGGCACCGGATCGAAGTCCGGCAACAATCCATGGCGGTGTTTCCACCCCCGACAACGGCAATGGTCTTTCCGCGGAAATCATACCGCTGACCTGTAATTTCCATGTTCTTCAGAAAATCGATCCCTGAGAAAACGTTCTGAGCGTCATCTCCTTCGCATCCGACCCCGGTCCCTTTCTGAGATCCGATTGTGAGAATGGTGGCATCGTAAGTCGCTTTGATTTCATGGTAGCTGATATTTTCTCCCAGCTTTTTATTGTAAAAAATATTCACCCCCAAATCGGTAATATTCTTCACCTCCTGATCGAGGATAGCGTTTGGAAGGCGATACTCCGGGATGCCATAGCGAAGCCATCCACCCGGTTTCGGAGCTGCCTCAAAAATATCGACCTGGTGCCCTTCGGTCTGCAGGAAATACCCGGCCGACAACCCACCCGGTCCTGCGCCGATAACTGCGACCTTTTTCCCCGTTGAAGGTTTCACAACCGGGACAAATTTCCCGGGATTGGCCAGATCATAATCGGCCGCAAATCGTTTCAGATAATCAATGCCGACTGCGGCGCCTTCACCCAGCAGATTTCGCCGGCATTCGGCTTCACAGGGCCTTACGCATACCCTGCCACAAATGGCGGGCAGCGGGTTGGTCTCCTTGATCAACGCGATGGCTTCATGGTACTGTCCTTTGTCGATCAGGGAGATGTAACCCTGCACATCAACCCCCGCGGGACAGGTCTGTTTGCAGGGACCGATACAATCTGCATAGTGGTTGCTGAGTATCAGTTCCAACGCCATCTTCCTTGATTTCCGGATCCCTTCATTTTCGGTAATGATTTTCATTCCTTCGGCAAGCCGGGTGGAGCATGCAGGTTGATGTCCGCGCATACCTTCCACTTCGACCACGCAGAGATAACAGGCCGTAAAAGGTTCCAGCCGCTCGTCGTTGCATAAGGTCGGGATTTCAATGCCGTTTCTTTTTGCCAGTTCGAGAATGGTTTCACCGGGGATCCCTTTCACGATTTCCCCATTAAGTAAAATATTGAAAGAATTGTCAGCCATGATGAGAAGAAAAATTTTATTTATTGATATTCAATTCGATCATTAAAAATGTCCTAACTTTTTATTTCATCTGTCCGTAGGAGCAGAGTTCAGGGCTTTATGGTTTCAGGGTTTCAGGGTTTCAGGGCTTTATGGTTTCAGTGTTTCAGGGTTTCAGGGTTTCAGGGTTTCAGTGTTTCAGGGTTTCAGAGTTTCAGGGTTTCAGAGATAATGAATCAAAGCTTAAAATTTACCCATTCTCAAATTCTTACATTTTCAATCGTAAATCGTAAATCATGTCAATCGTAAATCAATAATCACATTAGCACATTCACCAGTCCGTCAGTCCATTTGTCCCCCGTCAGCTCAACAAAATGGCGTCAAACTTGCACTTGGAGTAGCACACCCCGCATTGGGTGCAGAGTTCCTGATGGATGAAATGGGGACTTTTCCGTTCGCCGGTGATAGCTTTGACCGGACAATTTTTCAGGCATACCATACAGCCCGTGCATTTTTCAGAATCCACCGAATAGGTAAGCAAAGGCCGGCACTTCTTCGCCGGACATTTCTTGTGAATCAGGTGCGCTTCATATTCATCACGGAAGTATTTCAGTGTGGTGAGTACCGGGTTCGGAGCAGTCTGACCCAACCCACACAACGAGTTGTTCTTGATCTGGTATGCTAACTCCTCCAGCTTTTCAAGGTCGCCATCGCGTCCCTGCCCGTTGGTGATGCGGTTTAGGATCTCGAGCATTCGTTTGGTGCCCATCCTGCAAAAGGTACACTTACCGCAACTCTCTTTCCGGGTAAAGTCAAGGAAGAATTTTGCAACATCGACCATGCAGGTCGTCTCGTCCATTACAACCATTCCTCCCGAACCCATAATGGCCCCGGTGGCATTCACCGAATCGTAATCGACGATGGTATCGGCAAGATATTCGGGAATACATCCCCCCGAAGGTCCGCCGAGCTGTACCGCTTTGAAACGCTTATTGTTCTTGATACCGCCACCCAGCTTGAAGATCACGTCGCGGATGGTCATCCCCATCGGAACTTCAACCAGCCCCGAACGTTTGATCTTCCCGGCGAGTGCGAAAACCTTGGTTCCCTTGCTTTTCTCGGTTCCGTAAGCGGCGTAAGCCTCCGCTCCGTTCATCACGATCCATGGGATGTTTGCGTAAGTTTCGACGTTGTTGATGTTGGTCGGCTTTTTCCACAATCCTGAAACGGCCGGGAAAGGGGGTCGTTTGCGCGGCATCCCGCGTTCGCCTTCGATTGAAGCGATCAGGGCTGTCTCTTCACCGCAGACAAAAGCCCCGGCTCCTTCTTTGATATAAATATCGAGGTCGAAACCCTCTATCCCGAAAATATTCTTCCCGAGATATCCCCGTTCATGGGCCTGGGCAATGGCAATATTTAGCCGCTTGATAGCCAGCGGATACTCGGCACGGCAATAGATCACCCCTCCGGTTGCCTCGATGGCATAGGCCGCAATGATCATCCCTTCCAAAACCGAATGGGGGTCGCCCTCGAGCACCGAACGATCCATGAAAGCGCCCGGATCCCCCTCGTCGGCATTGCAGATCACGTACTTTTCGGCTGATTTGTTGGCATGGGCAAATTTCCATTTCATCCCGGTAGGGAATCCTCCACCGCCGCGTCCCCGGAGCCCCGACTTCAGGATGGTGTCAATCACGGCCTCCCGCGAAATGTTCCCCCTGACGATCTTACGGATCGCCTGATAGCCGTCACGGCGCTCATACTCCTCAATGGATTCAGGATCCATGTACCCGCAATTCCGTAAAACAATCTTCACCTGCGAACCAATAAAATCATTCTCAGGGGCATGAAACAAGTCGGTATATACGATGTAATCACGGATGGGCTCATGCTGGTTGAGATGCTTCTCAATCACTTCAACAGCACGGTCGGCATCCACTTCCCCATACAGGTAAGTGCCAGTTTCATCGACGATCTCTACCAGCGGCTCGCGGTAACACATACCGACACAACTGGTTTTTTTCAGATCAAAGGAAAGGTTCTCAGTTTCCTTAAGCGCTTTGATCTTCTCGTAGGTTTTATGGGCGCCGGCGGCAATCCCGCAGCTTCCAAGACCCACAGTTACGGTGGTAGTCATACTCTAATTTAATGATTGATTGATTGATTTAATGAATGAGTGATTGAGTGATTGAGTGAATGAGTGATTGAGTGAATTTTAATTGTCAAAAAGAAAAGGCACTCCCCGTTTACCAGTTTACCAGTTTACCAGTTCACTCGTTTTCCATTTTCCATTTTCCATTTTCCGTTTCAATTGTCAATTGTCAATTGCTTCCCTCCAACCTGATATTTTTCACAATTTTAACGGCTTCGTTTCCGGTTAGTTTTCCGTAAGTCTGATCGCTGATCATCATGACCGGGGCCAGCGAGCAGCAACCCAAACAGGCTACCGACTCAAGTGTAAAAAACCGGTCGGCGGTTGTTTCTCCGTCCTTTACCTTCAGCGCCTCTTCCAGCGCTTCGGTAATCTCAACGGCGTTCTGCACGTGGCAAGCGGTACCATGACATACCTTGATGATGTACCTCCCGACCGGGTGTAACCGGAACTGGGCATAAAATGTGGCGACGCCAAACATGTCACTCAACGGGATCCCGGTTTCCCTCGTTAACTTTTCGAAGGCCGCTTTTGATATGTAACCGTAAAGGTTCTGGGCCCCCTGAAGCAAAGGGATAAGGGCCCCCTTTTTACCCCTGTATTTCCCGATCAGGGGATCCAGCAGCGACAGATCCAGTTCATCCGTCGCACCATTTAAATCGAAATTAGCCAGTCTCTGAATACGCATATTTGTTCTGTTAAAAGTCTGCTTTCTTAAAAGAATTAGATCATTCACTCATTCACTCATTCTGTTTTTCTCCCCCTCCCACGTTATCACCGAGATCCGCTTTTTCCCGTCCATCCTGACACTCAGCGGCCGCTCGAACCGGACAATCGTGAAAAATTCCGTTTTCCTGATATTTTTCCTCGATTTCAGAATGTCATACCGGATGTAACTGCCCGACATTTCAGGCTGAACACAGAAATAGCCTACATTCATGGAGGTCACATTGTGGAAGAAATGGCTTCCGGAAGAAGCATCGAGGGGAAATCCTTCGAGGCTGGTCTCCACGATCACCTTCGCATTGCTGATCTGCGGCCACTGGACCGGGACTCCGATCCACCGGTCGCGGGTACCCCAACGGCCCGGCCCGATCAGAATATATTTCTTCCCCTCTTTTCCCATCTCAGAGTTGATCTTATCGATCTCCTCTGCCATCTCGACGGTTTTGCTTTTATCAAACGTATCGGGATCCACAAATACCACCTCGTCAATATCGCTGATCAACCCGTTGCCCATCTCTTTTTCAGAATAGAGCAGGATCTCATGTTTGCTGATACTGGTCATATCAATTTCAAAATCGGCGACATTTCCGATCAAAGGTTTGATCTGTAGCAGGTAAAAGGAGGCCTTGTAATCTTCATCCTTGTTCAGGTCGATGGCAAACTCGATCTCAACCGGGGTTCCCAGCGCCTCTTTGACCACATCGAGGACTACCTCAATGGTCTTGGCCATGGGGATGTAATTGTACTTCAGGATGTCGGCAAAATTGATGATCCTCGGACCTGCATCGCGAAGACCCGGTGAGATCCGGTCATTCTCAGCCGAGTAAACCGAAGCCAGATGTTTGAGCGTCCCGTGCATTTCGGCATCATAGATGTCAAGTTTCCGCAAACCTGCTTCCTCTCCCTCCAGAAGATTTACATCCTGTTTCTTCAGATCGACTGCAAAAAAATGAACCTGCGAACCTTTGTACTGATCCTTTGGCGAATTAATTTCAAGATTCGGATACAGCGGGCTGAACCGAAAGGCTTTTTCACCTTCCACAACATAACGACCCAGTCCGAGGGCCGCTACGGCAAAACCCTCTTCGGGCTTCATATGCGCGAAGGGATAATAATTGTACGACTGAGCAACCCCGCTGATATGGGGGTAATAGCAATCGCCGTATTGATTTCCGACGACTTCCTGAATGACAACCGCCATCTTTTCCTGTTCGATACGGTAATTCACCGCTTCAACATAGCCCTTGGCTGTCGGTGAATAAACGGAGGCGTACACCAGTTTTATGGCATCCATCAACTGATCGAGCCGGACCCGCATATCGGGATGGTTGTTGGGGATTAGGTAGGTCTCGAAAATACCCGCAAAAGGCTGGTTCTGACTATCTTCAAATAATCCGGATGACCTGATTGCGAGGGGTCGCGAAATGTTTTTGATAATAAGTTTCAGTTTCCGGATGAGCGATTCGGTAAGCCTGCCCTCAATAAACCATCTCTTAATCTGATCGTAATCGGTTTCATAGACGGCCCTTTCCCGGAGTTTGTTCCGGTCGAGGAAGTATTCAAACTCGTCGGTTCCGATGATGGATGTCTTGGGGGTTCGGATGTTGATATTGGGTACGTGCTGTGAAAAATCATAATTGTAAATAAGGGTGTTGACAAAGGCCAGTCCGCGCCCTTTACCTCCCAAAGCCCCATCGGTAAGGGAGAGGATGTTGTGTTCATCGCTGATGGCCGATTCCTCGAAGGGTATGACCTTCCCGATATTCTGTTCGTTTCTGAAATGCTGGATAACGTTGATCAGATACTCCCGGAGCGCGGTAGGGTCTTTGAAATCGGTCACTTTCGCCGGGTTCAGGATACGGGCGACCTGGATTTCGCCGCGTGCCATCAGCCAAAGGGAAAAGTGGTCTTTACGGGCATGATAGAGCAACGACTCTTCCGGGATGGTCTTCAGCAGGTCCTCAAACTCCTTGAGCGACCTGGCTACCGCGATCTGCCCACCCTCTTTGTCGCGGTAAATAAAGTTCCCGAATCCCAGATAGTGGGTGATAAAACTTTTGAACTCGACCAGCAGGGTTTCAGAATTTTTGTTGATAAATGATGCCTTGAGCTCGTATGCCTTCTGGGCATTCGATTCATTCGACGACTGCATGACGATCGGAAGGTCGCGGATCTCCTTGCGTGTCTGGCTCACCAGGCTGAAACCGGCTGTGTTGTTCAGCTTCCCGTCCTTCTTGAATTTGACGTCGGTGATCAGGCAAAGAATATTTTCCTTGTATTTATTAAAAATGTAGATCGCCTCTTCATAGGTGCTGGCCAGCAGTATTTTAGGACGGGCCTTCAACCGCAGGATCCGGTACAGTTCATCGGTGGTGACATCCTCAATGATATTCTTGGTCTGTTCCAGCACGATGTTGTAAAGCATTGGCAGGTACAGCGAATAGTATTTCGACGAATCCTCCACCAGCAGGATCACCCGTACCATTCCGATCTCCGTATCGTTTTCAACATTGATCTTATCTTCGAGATAATTGATCATGGCAAAGAAGATCTTCGAATCGCCATTCCACACAAAGACCCGGTCGATCCAGGTAAGCTTTTGCGGATCCTCTTCAAAACGGGCAATATCGGTGTTGCTGTTGAGCAGCAGAAATACCGGAATGTATTGGTACACTCCCTTCACCCGCCTGCTGATTTCGACCGGAAACTGCTTGTCGCTGCCAACCATGATGATGATGAGGTCGTAGTGCTTGGTATTCAACTGTTCCATTACCTCCTCCGTGGTCGAAACCCCGGTAATTCTCGGCATGGTACTCAGACTCAGCGAGTAATAGGCTCCCAGCACATGTTCCGAAAACCGCCCTTCCTTCTCAATACTGTACGCATCATAAAGATTGGCCACTAAAAGAATCTCTTTTACCTTGAACGGCATCAGGTCGTGATAGATATCACGGTTGTAATTGGTCCGGTTCAGGAACGTTTGCAGAAGTTTTCTGCTGTTTTTGGTGGCGCTTTCCTGATCATGCTGAAGATCCCGCTGTTCCCGCTGGCCGGTCCGCCGCAAGATGGCCTTCCCTTTAACGGAATTCAGAAAACCGGTTATCAGGTTCCCCAGGTTCATGATCAGGTGACGTTCTTCCTCCAGGAAAGGACCCTCGAAAACGGTCGGGAACGCCTTGGTGTAACAGATCTGGATAAAACCCTTCAACCCGTCAATGGTCTCGAAAAACTGCTGTTGCGTCCATTGTGTTTCGGCAAAACCCGGCGATTTCGCTTCAATATTCCCGTATTTGATCCGGCATTCGCAGAACTCATGGTACTGCCAGGCTGTGGGAAGGATAAGGCAGATCTGACGAAGGGTCTCCTCAACCGATCTACCCGATCTGAGGATCGCTGTTGTCTGGTTTATGGCCGTAAGCTCTTTCAGTCGCTCCCGGTTAATGTAATGTCCTTCGCGCCCTTTTACCCCGTTGAGATAACCCTCCAGAAGGCTGGCGAGGTTGATCACAAGGTTCCGTTCTTCCTTCAGAAATGGACCCTCATCGAAAGCAGGAAACTCCTTCAGGTAAAAAATTTCAATCGTTCCATTGAGGTTATCAATGGTCTCGAAGGGCTGTTCCTGCCTCCATTGCGTTTCGAGGAAACCCGGACTGGTAAATTCCATCTCATCAAACCGGATCCGGGAGACACAATAAACCGGGTATTGCCAGGCCTTGGGCAGGATCTGACAAATCTCGTAAAGCGTTTCGGGAATCGACTTTGCGGCTCTGATGATGGCCGTGGTTTCATTAATGGCAGCAAGTTCCTTTAGCCGTTCCTTATTGTCGTAAACCAGTTGGTTTACATCGGACGGTCCCGGAACGGGATTTCCGTAATCATTTCTTTCGTCGGATATCGGCATTTTTCTTCATAGGATGGAGCGCCAAAATTAGCATTATTTTTTATCCGGCAAACAAGAATGTTTTTGTGCACTATTTCCATAGTTTCACTAATTTTGAAGGTGATAAAGTTATTTGTCTGTTCATCTATACTGTCTGCCTATGCTCCGTTACCCTGACATTCCGATAAAAGGGTTTTGGGTATTTCTTACCCTGGTTGCCCCGCTGATTAGCCTCTCACAACCGCTTACAATCACCGGCTCTGTTGCAGATGAACTTACCCGGAAGCCCGTCAGTGGAGCCAACATCCGGATTTACAGAACCAGCCGCGGAACATCTACCGGCAACGACGGATCCTTCACGCTGACGACTGACGCGCTCCCGGTTACCCTGGTTATCAGTTGCGTCGGATACGAAAAGACCTTTATCGATCTGTTGGAAAAACCTGGTAAATCCATAAGTTTTTTTATCAAACCCGTAACTTACAACCTTCAGGAAGTAGAAATTTCACCCTCCGACCACCGTTTTATTTTCAGGAACCAGAATTACTCGGTACTCGACTATGAACTATCGAACGAACTCCTCTTTTTACTCGTTACCCGTGGCATCGGCCGGGAGGCTGAGATGGTGGTGCTGAACCTTTCCGGCGATACCCTGGCCACAGCCCCACTGCCCGAAACACCTCCGCTTAAAATCTGTCGCGATTTCCTGTCGAATATCCATTACTATTCCGCCAGGGGAACAACTTACCAGTGTAATGCCGACACCGATAATGAAACCGTCGATTTCCTTTACCCTGTCCCTTTCGATTCGCTGGAAAAGTATATCCGGCCATTCCTCTTCAGGATCGGCGACCGGATCTATTTCCAGCAAAAAATCCTCAACAATTTCGGGACAAGGATCGGATATGGAAGCCGCGACAGCGGTCAGGTTTTTTTTAAAGATTTTATCAATACCCGGAAGATAACAGAATTGCGCGACGATCGGGTATTTTACTACCAATGGAACAATGCGTACCAAACGATACGGGCAGGATCGCTTCCACAAAAAAATGATGATGGTCTTCCTGAGGACCCTGCATTCGACTTCTCCTCCTCCCGGGCTGAAGAGGGCTCCTACGGAAGTTTTGAATCAGCCGCCCATTGGATTGAGTTCTATAACATGCGTTATCCTTTCATCCGGATCAACGACGACACACTCGTGTTCATCGATTTCAGCAACAGTACAATGGAACTGATGAACCGGGACGGAAGGATATTGAGGAAAAATGATATAACATTTCACCGGGAAGATCAGGGATTAGCGGATATAAAAGCAGATGACAATGGCGCCCCGGTTTCATCAGGATGGAGATGGGGCAACCTGATTCTGCAGGATGACAGCACCCGTTTTTTATACACTATTTATCAAAGAACAGGGATGGTAAAACTGTGCCGGGTGGATTACCGTACGGGGAAACTGACTGCAGAAACGATGATCCCCTTTCCGTTCCCGGAAAAGTTCCGGATCTTTAATAAAATTGCATATTATCTTTGCAAACCTGCGGGAATCGGCGAAACCCGCAGGCTGATCAGGAGCCGCCTGAATTGATTAACAGAACATGAAGAGACTGATCCTGCTTGTAGCTTTAATGATCTGTGCAACTTCTGCATTTACCCAGCAAACGGTTCAGGGAACTGTGACCGATGCCCGAACGGGCGAGCGTCTTCCCTGGTGCAGCATCGCAGTCAAAGGGACCGGAAAAGGCACTATTACCAACTCAGAAGGCATCTTCCGGCTTATCCTGATACCCGGTCATGATACGCTGGTCATCACCTATGTGGGGTACGCTCGGTTGCAGCTTCCGGTAACCCGGCTTGCACGTGATCCGGTGATCAAGCTAAACAGAGCAGGCATTCAATTAGCCGAGCTGGTGATCCATGCCAACGATGAATACCTTTACAAAATCCTTGAGAAATGCAGGCAGCGAATCCTTCGCGACAAACGTAATCATCAGGCCAAAGTATATTACGGCATCAGTACTTCAACCCGCGAACAACCCATCGAACTCGTGGAATGCTACTATAACGGATACCTGAAGGGCATCTCGGTCGACAGCCTGCTTTTCCGCAACGGCCGGGTCGGATGCGCCGAACTCGACCAGCGCTATTTCCTCACCCTCAACACCTCAAAGGCGGTGAGCCAGCTTAGCCTTACCCGGAAATATCCCGATCCCCATTATCCCATCATCCCTCTTCAACTGACCGGGAAAGCGCTCCGGAATGCCTACATTCTCACCCCTGAAAAAAGCAGCTCCGATATGGTCTGTATCGGTTTTCGGCCCCGCTCAGGTTTCGGGAAATATTTCAGCGGATCGGTATGGATCGACCTCGAAACCAAAGATATCGTGAAGATAAAACTCGAAACTGTCAACACGTCAAGGCATCCCTTTGCCCCGATCTATCCCGGCGACCGTCTCGACGAGGTGAATCTGTCCATAAACGAGACCTTCCGGAAAACCGAAACCGGTAATACACTCGAACAGGTCCGCTTCAGCTATTCCCTGACTTACCATACCACCCGGACCCCGCAGGGAGTCATCACATCGGGAAACAGCAGCTCCCGAAGGATCGAAACCCACGGAATCCTTTTCTTGTACGACTACGAAGAACCGTTCATCCTCCCCAGGTTCGACTATTTCAGCGAGTATGACGATTATCATAAGATGTCGATCATTCCTTTCAACCGGGAGTTCTGGTCAACCAGCCAGGTACTGGTGCTTTCGGAAGAGCAGAAAAAGGAACTCGGGTTCTTTACCGGAAAGGGAGTGACTCTCAATTTCAGCGAGTCGGGACACGGACGGGATTTCCTTGAACAGGTTCATTATGATTCAAGCCTCGCTAAAAGTTATTACACCTTCTGGGATTCCACCCGACAAATCACCCTCAACCGGTCGCTCCCCCGGAACCGGGAATATTCACCGATAAAGATCAACGGCGCCATCAGGACCGACCTGTACCGGCTGGAAGTCCAGTTGCTGCTCGATGTCACTTGCATCAACGATAGTTGTTTCTGCAGGTCTTATACGGTATTCGACGAATGGCGTTCGATGTTTCACCTTCCCTGGGAAGCGTACACGGGAACCTTCATCAACCTGTATTTTGACCTTTACGAAAAAGAGCGGCGAAAGATGCAGTGTGTCCTCGATTCACGCAAATGGACGGCAGTGCAAGTGGATTCAGTTTATCAATCCACCCTCAAATCGGCAAAGGCCGTCACAAACCGATACCTGGGAGAAGTTAAAACCGGTGAGAATAAAAAAGCCCTTGAAAAATGGGAGGAGGTTGTAAGGAAGGAACTTGGGAAAATTGAAAATTGAAAATTGAAAATGGAAAACGAATAATCAATAATAAATCCGTCAATCAATCAATCAATCAGTCAATCAGTCATTCAGTCATTCAGTCAATCAGTCATTAATGAAAACCATCACCTCCCTTACTGCAGGTATTTTCTTGCTCCTGTTCTCTCCCTGTTTTGCCCAGCAATATGGCTGGATGAATATAGGCGGGAACCTGCCAAATACCACGTCAACCGCTACCATCAGCGATATTGCCATGGTCGGCGATTCGATGTGGATCACCTCCGGTTATGGAACCTACCTGAACGGAGTGCCCGGTGAAATTTACTTCTCGGCCGACCGGGGCCAGACCTTTACCATCCAGACCACCCTGTACGGTACTCATGCCATTCACATGAACGATGCGCTGAACGGCTGGTGCGGCGGTGTGGAAGGTCAGACTTACAACACGACCGACGGCGGAACAACCTGGGTACGCAAACCTTTTGGTTTCGGGTCGACCCTGATGGACATTGATTTCGCACCCGGATGCGATACAGGCATGTGCACCGGTTTCACCGGCAAGGTCAAACAACTGACCCCTACCGGTTTGATTTCGGTCAACACGATGGGATATGTGTCGAACATTACCTCTGTATCCTGCATCGATAAGGATCACGCGTTCATCGCCGGCGAAGAGATCATTGCCCCGGTGACCCGCGGAGTCATGATGATCGACCAGAGCTACCCTGGCACCAATGGGATCTACGCGATCGATATGGTCGACACCCTTACCGGATGGTGCGTTGGAAGTCCTACTGCTGCAGGACAATGGGACAGCTCCGGCTGTATGATCATCCGTACCGACAACGGGCACGACTGGATCGAACAGGTGAACCCGGTCAAGGGTAAATACGGAACCCTGATGGCCGTGAAAGCCCTGAACAATCAGGAAGTCTGGACGGTCGGAACCTCAGGGGTGATCCTGCATACGGCCGATGGCGGGCAAACCTGGATCCGCGAGGCCGAAGGACTTACGAGCGAAATGCTTTACGGCATCTGGGTGGTGAACAACCATGAGGTTTATGTGACCGGTAACAACCGTACCTTGCTGAAATACGGACCGGTGACGGGAATAGAAGAACCCTGGCCGCAGACGCCATCGCTCAGCCTGACTCCGAATCCCGCCGAAGGTATCGTTACCATTAACGTCGCCGGAGGGCAACAGGTAAGTCAGGTGAACGTCAACGATCTTTCAGGACGCCGGATTGCCGTCTTCCGCCAACCGGCAGGTAACCGGATCGACTGCTCGGGTTTCCGCCCGGGCGTGTATCTCCTCGAAGTATTTCTTGACGGATCGGTTTCCACCCTCAGGCTGATGAAAAGGTAGCGATAACAAAGTCGGGGTCACCACTGTATAGTATAAACACCTAGAATTCACGTTTGATGAGCAGGGGATTTGTAAAGGAAGGCGACCAGGAAGAGGTCCCGATGGTACCGCCGAGGGCCGACCTGCCCCCGGGCGTCACCAACTATGTCACCCCCGAAGGGATGGACCTGCTGCTTACCGAACGGGAGTCGCTGATCTGTCAGCGCGAGCAGGTGGACCGCACCCAGGAAAATGAGCGAAGGATCGCGGTGAACTTCATCAATGCTAAGCTGCAACTGTTAGAACAGCGCATATCAGGGGCCAGGGTGATCAACCCCGATGAACAACCGCACGATGAAGTCAGGTTCGGCGCAACCGTTACGCTCCGGATCGAAGCCACAGGAACTTGCCAGGACTTCCGGATCGTGGGCGTTGACGAAGCCGATATCGCCAAAGGAAAAATCTCCTTCCTGTCGCCGCTGGCCCGGGCGCTGATCCATAAAATAGCCGGCGACCGGGTGGTAATCCGGATGGGCCGCGAGGAACGCTCATTCGTAATCATCCGGATCGCATATCGCTGAAGGAACCGGCTGCTAACACGAACAAATCCGTCTGGAATATTCCTCTCTGTAGTTTCCACCTGTCACCATCTTCAAACATGCTAACATGTAACCTGTGAGCGATAATCATATCTTTGTACCCACACAATCTGACAACATGAACATTGCGATCATCGGCGCCGGCGGGGTCGGCGGCTATTTCGGCGCTTGCTTGGTAAAAGCGGGCTTCGAAGTGACCTTCGTGGCCCGGGGCGAACATTTGCAAGCCATCCAACGCGACGGAATCTTCGTGAAAAGCATTCATGGCGATTTCGCGACCGGGCCGGTAAGGGCGACCGACCGGATCACCGGTCTCGCCAACCCCGACTTGCTCATTGTCTGCGTAAAAGCCTGGCAGATCAACGGAATCAGAGACGATATAGCGAAGATCATCCACCCAGGCAGTATCATTCTGCCTTTGCAGAACGGCATATCGGCGGCCGATGAACTTTCGGCCGCGACCGGCCGATCATTCGTACTTGGCGGATTGTGCCGCATCATCAGTAAAATAGAATCACCAGGCATTATCCATCATATCGGCATCGAACCATATATCGTGTTCGGGGAGCTTGACAGGTCACAGTCGGAAAGACTGATAATCCTTAAAAAAGTTTTCGAACAGGCGAAGATCAGTTGCCGGGTATCGGATGATATCGAGGCGGATCTTTGGAAGAAATTCATCGCGATCTGTGTCAGCGGACTGCTGGCCGTCGCCCGGGCGAATTACGGTGAGATACGCACCATTCCCGAAACCCGGGAGATGATGATCAGCCTGCTGCAGGAGGTTTATGACCTGGCCATCCGGATCGGCGTGCACATCGAGGATGATTTTGTGGCGAAAACCGTTGCGTTCATCGACACCTACCCTACCGACTCCACCTCGTCGCTAACGCGAAACGTCTGGGATGGCAAGCCCTCGGAGATCGAATACCAGAACGGAACGGTTGTAAGGCTTGCCCTGCAATACGGAGTGGATGTACCTGTAAACCGGTTCGTATATCATTGTATTTTACCGATGGAACAGAGAGCCCGATTAATGACCGCCCGATCGACCGGTTAAGGTAAGCCTGCGGTCGTGCCGATGTAAAAGTTTAGCAGGATGTTCCGGTCACTTCTTAATCCATTTTCCACTTTCGATCATCACATTTTCCTTGGTTATCTGCCACAGATAAATCCCGGCAGGGATCATCTGTGAATGAATAGTGAGATAGGAATCGCAAATGGGTTTATGTACGATTGTTTTCCCTGTTAAATCCTTCAGGATAAATTGGGATCCTGCTATCTGTGGCCCTGTTTGAACGATCAGATAATCAGACCCCGGATTGGGGTAAATAATGGCATGATGGGCCATCGGGCCTGGTTTATCATCGGTTCCGATTATTAACCCGTTCTGATTAACTTTGTAAACATATATGTCGCGCTCGTACCGTGGCTCGTTGTAATTGTAACGCGATCCGAACATCAAACATCCCCCGTCGGTCGTTGCCTTGATTCCATACATCGTATAATTTGCATCTCCCCTGTAAAAATACCGCCAGTTAACATGAAATGATGTATCCATTTGAGTGAGTGAAAACCAGCAATTTACAGGACTAAATTCAGACCCGGGATAAAAATTGTGAGTACCGCCAATGAAAATGGCGTTTGTATCAATGAAATCAAGTCTTGAAAGGAGGCCCGGGCATTCAAAAGTATCAGCCACTCCGAGGTAATATTCATCTGCTATGTTGACAAGGGTATCCATTTTAAGCATGCCAATGCTCCAGACAGGCGAGAGTGGTTTCGGTTTATAGCGGCCGCAATAAATCATCGAGGATTTGCTGATCCATTTTGCGGAATGGAAATTCCAGATATCATTTGAAACACCAGAAATATTTTTTATCGCGAAAGAGGTATCAAGATCAAACAGACCCAGCGTTTTTGGAAGCCCCGAAGCAACAATAAACCAGTAATATCCCTCATTGTTATGTTTAGGCAGCAGGTCAACTTGGAAAATTGTATGGTATTCTGTCATTACCTTTAATTGCAAACTATCAAATAATGGAGATATCTTATAAACGAAGGGGTAATGGTTCAATCCATATTCAACAATTCCGGTACAAAGAATATGGTTATCATGTATCAACAATTCCGATACGTTATAAACATCAGATGTATCAATGGGCATGATCTTACTTCTTATCCCGGTAAAAAGGGAATCCATTTCGTATAACCATAAAACCGATTGATCATTGACCCTGGTAAATCCCGCCAAAACAAACTTATTTGGTTCAATTTGAACGATATTTCCCAGGCCCGAGCGTTGGCCCTGATATGTTAGAGTGGTTGAGTCTGATAGTTTCCCTGAAGCGCTGATACGGTATAGATGAGCTTTCTGGTTACTCGATGGAAAAAATTCCTGACTTGTCAGAATGTATGATCCATTGGCTAACTCGATGGCATCATAAATAACCTGGTCGGTTAGCGTATCCTGAATGGTGAATTCAAATGTGTGTTGGCTGAAAACCAGCGAAGTGGTTACGAAAAACACCATGAAAAACAGTGCACGGGTAATTCCTGAAATGAAAGTTATAAACAAGTGTATAAAAAGTTAAAAATATATGTATTTTTGGTGATAGTGATGCGTTCTGTGATATATTGGTAATTCCCCTTTACGACAAGACTTTATAATTGAGTGTCTTTAAATGCCTAAATGCTTTTCTACTGAAGGATTTCGCCCAATAATATAAGACAGTTTATGCTTCTTCCTAGCAGTTACAAAATTAAGTACTTCGAAAATTAAATCAAAATCTGCATCCTTGCTACATTTTCACGATGCCTCCAAAATGTTTGAATCTTAACACAACGATAGTGCTACCCTTTTATTAAAAACATTTCATATTATATTTAAGCTTCTTATTATGAAACATCTCTTTTTATTATTTCACATGCTAACATGTTTATTTTGTTTTTCTCAAGTATGTCCGACATGGATTGGAAAATATCGTCCCGATTCTCCCTTCCCTTCTAATAACCAAACAAGAACGTCGGGATGGGTGCAATTAAATGCTTTTAGTGATGAATTTGATGGAACCCAAATAAATTCAACGAAGTGGGGAGTCCACAATAACTATTGTCATTCGATGTCTATCAACGCATATTTTTCAAATGATCCGTATAATGTTCATCTTGAGAATGGTGCCCTACATTTAAAGGCCAAGTTGTTAAACAATCCGGTTTCTTGTACTTATAATGGTAATGTAACTCAAGATTATCCATATTCTAGTGGCTATGTATACTCTTTAGGGAAAATACGGTATGGGTATTTTGAGATTTTATGTGATTTACCTTATAATCTTGGTCTAAATCCTTGTTTTTGGTTGTATGGAAACAGTGCGATTGGGAAGGATGATGAAATTGATGTCTTCGAGAAAGATTTAAGCAATAATGAAAATTATATCCTTCTTGAAAATGTTTATGGGGGCGCTGCTTATCCACCTCATAGAGATTTAGCCCAACGATTCGATTTCACAACTCCATTTGTGGGGTCTGATCGAGTTTTTGCAGTAGAATGGTTACCACAAGAAATTAATTTTTATATAAATGGCGTATTAATTTCCTCTGTCAATTATACTACAATTCCTGATGATGTTGATGCAAAAAATCCCTTTACATGTACAGATTTTCGTTATGCTGAACCAATGCAAATTTTACTAAGTCTTTCTGTAAATCCATTCATTATCCCAAATTCCAATCCATCTGAAGAATGGGTAATAAAATATGTAAAATCATTCAAGTTAGTAGATGGGGGCAATACAAATTATTGGCCAAATGCATTTAATATAACAGATCAATACTTATTGCAAGTCAATAAATCACTTAGACTTGGTGGGGAACAGAAAACTGCGATTATTCCACCAAATATTAATTAGTGTCTGTCCATTCTGTCCCTCACTTTGTTAACAACGGTAAGATTTTCGTGGGCAAGAGGGAAATTTGCACCATAAAAAATCAATTTCAACTTTCAGTTTTCAACAATCCCGACCGATT
>Ga0116171_10002181_pt1 | contig 18812 bp, 17 predicted proteins | sample AD_JPNHW2_MetaG_FD_89798 | JGI IMG/M metagenome (GOLD analysis project Ga0116171, IMG submission 89798) | Active sludge microbial communities of municipal wastewater-treating anaerobic digesters from Japan - AD_JPNHW2_MetaG | ecosystem: Engineered > Bioreactor > Anaerobic > Digestate | place... | reverse complement strand
CTTCGGGCTGAGCTTTGCAACATTCCTTACCTTGCTGTTGGTGCCTGCCATGTACCTGATCCTTGCCGAACTGTGGGCAAAAGTGCAAAGAAGAAAATCGAACAGGCAGTTTAGTAAGAAAATTGTTTTGGAGTTGCCAAAAATTTAAAATTTAATCAATGATGGCTAGCCAATAGTTAGTGTAAACTTGAAAAAATGAGGATATGATGAAATACTTTGTTTTACTTACAATTTGTTTGCTTTTAATTTATAGTTGTAATGAAAGAAATGTCAATTCTTCAAAAAAAGTAAAATACTATCTTCTCGAATATCAATATACAAAAAACATCCCGTTGGATACAATGCATATTCAGTACCCAGATACGATCACTAAGGATATGATTGCTTCAGATACGGCGGATTTCAAATATAAAGAAATAAGGATTATTAAATTTACAAGTAATTTACATCTGGGTGCTGATTGGAGTTTTGTTGCATTTTGGGAGAAAAATGTTGGAACTTTCTACATGCGTACGACACTTCAACAAAGAATTTATAGACTTGAATCCTCTTCTGACTCAATTAATAACTACATAAATACTTTGATTTCGTTAACACTAGCAAGGCCAAAATTGTTTTCAATACCCAATGTTCCACCAAATGACAGAGTTGACGAATGATATTGACCCACTACCTACAGGCGTTTACTTTCAGTGGCAAACACTTTGTAAATTACAGACAATTAATACCAAAACCACTAATATGTATCTGCCGAAACGTTAAACTTAAGCTTAAACATTTGTTTGAATTTTTAAATTTTCCGCAATTTTTGTAAATTTGTATTAAATAATATTAAAATGAATATCCAGTCTGTTAAAATAGAGCTCCTGAAAATGATTATTAATACTGACAATCCCTCTGTATTAGAAAAGATCATGAGGATTTTTCAAAACGAAAAACAAGATTTCTGGACTAATCTTTCAAAAGAAGACCAGGAGGAGATTATTGCCGGTATTGATGAGCTTGATAAAGGCGAGAAAAGCACTTACGATGAAATTATTAAGAAACATCGTAAATAATTATGCAGGTAATTTTTTCAAACCGCGCAAAAGATAGGCTGGAACATTTACTTGAATATCTTGTAAAAGAATGGTCTGAAAAAACCAAAGATGATTTTATTAAAAAACTTGACAGATCAATCGCTCAGATTTCTAAACTACCTACCAGTTGCCCGGAATCCAAAAAAATTCCAGGATTATTTAAATGTGTCGTGACAAGACAGACAACATTATTTTACAGAATTAAGGATCATACTATTCAGGTAATTACTTTATTTGACACCAGACAAAATCCCAATAAATTAAATAAGGAATTCTAAGCACGAAGGCATAACAGGGGCTTTGCATCAGGCGGGTGCGGGAAAAATAAAAAAATGATGGAAATTTATTTTGTGAAAAAACTGAATATTTATATATTAATTCCTATTCTTGCGTTTCTAATTAGTTGTTCCGCCGAGAGTACCAGAATTGGTTTATTAGAGGAAGAATTAAACATAAAGCTGCCTGAGACCTATGAACAAGTCATCAATTCTACAGAAGGTGGTAATGATTATGAGATAAATATTGAATTGAAGTTTCAGACAGCAGAATTTGAACAAATTATATCACAGGTAAAAAATACCAAATATTATGTTTCTAAAACTCATCAGGGTTTAGATTCCTCAATAAAGCAAACTATTGAGGCTGACACAACAATAAATGGTTTTTGGAAAAGAACGAACAAGGGGTTTGAATTTTATAAATCCAGAAATAAAAATGAACCTGTGCGTGCAACCTTGGACACAGTAGGGAAAATTTTAAGGTTTAATTTTATACATTTATAGAAGTAAATGATGGTGCTATCAAAGGAGTTTAGCATTTATATGCAACTCATTTGATGAACTAACTCAAGTTGTCCCTAGAGTCATTAGATAAGTCAGGAAAATCACTCATCCCTATACAGCATCAGTACTGCCGAATTGGGTACGATATAATATTTTTCTTTGTCAAATTCTATTTCGTAAGCCTGGTTTTGCAGGTAGATGGCAAGGTCGCCTTCTTTTGCCTGTAGCGGAAGGTATCTGACTTTCCCGTCTTTTTCCTTCCAGTTCTCTTCATCTTCCTGCGGATAAGGTATCGGATAACCCGGGCCCGTTTTTATGACATACCCGCTCTGAATATCTTCTTTCTCAATAACTCCCGGTGGTAGTAATAAACCTGTTTTGGTGCGGTCGGTGGTCTTCGTTTTTTTTATCAGCACCCGGTCGCCGACGACAATCAGTTTTTTTATGTTTCCAAGCTTGATATTCATGGCTGTGTTTTTTACAAAAATAAAAACAATTTAAAAGCTTGTTCAATAATTGAGTATATATTTGTATCAAAATAAAAATAGCTTAATGAAAAAAGTGCTTGTTTTTTCTATTTGTATATTTTTTGTATTGCTAAATGTGGTTGCGCAGGATTCGCTGATCTTATTCAACGGAAAGCATTACAAGGGTGAGGTTGTGGAATTCAATAAAAATACAACAGTATTAAAACTTCAGTACCAGAAAAGGAATAAATTAAAAACGAAAGTTTTACCGAAAGAGGATGTTTTTGCCATTTATTATAAAGACAGTGTCAGTCAGATTTTATATTCGCCGCTCATAACCGATGAACAGCCGCTTTCACTTGAAGAAATGCAGAGTTTTGTCGCCGGTGAAAACCTGGCACAATACAAGTACCATGCTCCGTGGGCTGCAGCAGTGGGCGCATTAACAGGCGCCGGCATGTTCAATCTTGGTATGTGGGGTGTGGTTATTCCTGCGGCATATGTTGGCGTTGTGGCAGCGGTACCGACAAAGCCAAAATCAAAAAAATATTTTCCGCCCGAAAAACTGAACGATCAATCTTACGTTGATGGTTTTAAGTATGTAGCAAAAAGGAAAAAACTGAAAAGTGCTGCAATAGGCAGCGCCGCCAGTTTACTGGTTTGCGGAACCATTGCCGCTATATTAACTTTTAAATATTATAATGATTAGCCATACCCGGAAATCATTCTGAACTTCCTGTTATTTTCTAAAAGAATCCCATCCCTGGGCTGTCAGTGGGGCTGATTGGCCGCTTCTGGTGATCAGGTTTGTGCCCGCATTTTTTTCAGTAATATGCCCGATAATACTTACTTCCTGAAATTCTTTTATAATTTCATAATCCTTTTGCGATACGGTAAATAACAATTCATAATCCTCGCCTCCGTTCAGCGCAGCCGTGGTCGGATCGATATTAAAATCGTCGCAGAGGGTAACCGTAGAAATATCAACAGGGATTTTATCTTCGTACAATGCACAACCTTTGTTCGACGAAACGCATATATGCAGTATTTCCGATGCCAGTCCGTCGGAAATATCGATCATGGCGGTAGGTATGAGTTTGTGAGTTTTAAAAAGTTCAACAATATCCTTGCGGGCTTCAGGTTTAAGTTGTCGCTCCAGCAGGTAGTCATAGCCATCCAGGTCGGGCTGCATTTCAGGATTTGCATTAAAAACAGCCTTCTCGCGTTCCAGCAGCAGCAGGCCCATATAAGCGCTTCCCAGGTCGCCACTCACGCAGATCAGATCGTTTTCATTTGCAGTATTGCGGTACACAACTTCATTTTTTTGTGCGCTGCCGATAATGGTAAGGCTGAGGAATAATCCCGACGGGCTGGTTGTCGTATCACCGCCCACAAGATCTACATGATACTTTTCGCAGGCAAGCCGGATTCCTGCGTAGAGTTCTTCCAGTGCTTCAACAGAAAAACGGTTTGAAACGGCAATCCCGACGACCAGCTGCTGGGGAATTCCATTCATGGCGTAAATATCAGAAAAATTAACCACAGCCGCCTTGTAACCAAGGTGTTTTAAAGGCATGTAGGTTAAATCAAAATGAATTCCTTCTACCAACAGGTCTGTTGAGACAAGCGTCAGCAGATCGTTGTTGTCAATAACAGCCGCATCGTCGCCAATACCTTTTTTCGACGAACTGTTTTTTAAATTTATACCGGATGCCAGGTGATCGATCAGGGCAAACTCTCCCAGTTCCGATAATTCTGTACGTTTTATTTTTTCTTCGCTCATAAAGCAAAATTACGATTTTGTTCTGAAAGCGTTTTGTGATTTTCAGGTTTTTGTGTTTTTTATTTTAGTTTTAATAACTTAAATTTCTTCTATAAAACTTTGGATTTTTTTGTTACCTGCCCGACTGCGTCATTCAGGCGGGCTCGCTCCCACAACCGCAATCCGCCAATTGGCGGACTCGTGAACCTTCATAAATTAATTGTTTTATATCCAGTTTGTGTATATTTGCTAAAATTTATAAAGGTTTGCAAAAAAACAGTTTTGAAACTGACGTTATCCGAACATATTGCAAAAAGCCGTGAAGCCGTTGCAGCCAATAAAGCCAAGGGCAACCGCCATGCTGAACTGCTTGCCACCATGTACGCCCAGCCGTCGCGTTTCATCGAAGAAATTTTACAAAATACCGAAGATGCGTATTCCCGTAAAAAATCGGCTGAACCCTTAAAAATGATCCGTTTCAAACTATTTGAAAACAGAATAGAAATTCATCATAACGGAAAAGATTTTGATGAGGCTGACCTGATGTCTATCACAACATTCGCCAATACGACAAAAAAAAATAACTCGGAGGTCAATCTCATCGGCAAATTCGGCATCGGGTTCAAATCAGTATTTTCGGTCACCGATTTGCCTGAGATACATTGCGAACAGTATCATTATTCGATTGCAGATTATGAGGTGCTTATTGATGCCGGGAAAAAAAATCCAGATAATGGATTTAATACGCTAATTATTCTTCCCTTTAAGAAAAAACAGGAAAACGAACTACATGAAGCTGTTTACAATGGACTGGCAGAGATCAATGACTATTATCTGCTTTTTCTTAAACAACTGAATTGTATTGAAATTTATAATGATAACGCCTTGCTGACAAGGCTTGAACGCAGCCGTACTATAAAAAACACACGGGTACATCTTGTCAATATCAGAAAAACTTTTTACCGGGAACCATCTACCACAGTAGATTCAAACTTTATTGTTTTTTCCGGAAACCATTCATCAAAAAAACAACAAGCAGAACTGGCGTTCAAATATACGGAGGCTGATGGGAAATTTCGCGTTCAGCCGGTTCACGATGTACCTCTTTTTGCTTACTTTCCAACCCGGATGCATAGTGGGCTGAACGTTGTTATTAATGCGCCTTTTACTACAAATCCGCTCCGTGAATATATTCCGTTTGACGCAGATCTGGCTCCTGAAAATCTTAAGAATCTTGATGAGGCGGTTTTACTGCTTAGCAAAGCTCTTGACGTGTTTAAACACATGAAACTGCTTGATCTTACCCTCATTTCATTGCTCCCGCTAAAAAAGCCGGAAAGCATTGAAATAAAAAAGGCGGATGACACGCTGGTTTATAAGAATTTTTATGAAGCGGTTTTGAACTATTTCAAAACAAAAGAGGCCATACCTGTCGGGGAAAATAAATATGCGACTGCTGACGAGGTGTTGTTACCGCATAATGAAGAGTTAGCCACACTGCTTGATTCAAAGGATCTGCAAAAGCTATATCAGAAAAAACAGTTTGTGAACCCGGAAATTTGCAATCAATTATTTAATGAGGTGCGCACTTATTTTTCGGAAATGATGCAGATAAGCACCGCCGATGCAGGAAGTTTTGGTTTCAGGGTGCTTTTGAATACCGGCATATTGAAAGAGAAAAAGACAGACTGGCTCAAGCAGTTTTATAAATACATCCACAAAAATGAGAATTTGTGGAGCCTGCAACATGTCAGCGATTATTACAGCTTAAGGAATGCCCCGATAATCCTGACTCAGGATCACGGTTTTCTGCCGGCCTTCGATGCGGGAAATAACCCAACCATATTTATGCCGGACGAAAAAAAATCTTTTTTACCGGTGATTCACAAAAAGATACTCGACGATCCCAAATGCCATGCATTCTTTGAAGATCTTGGAATCAATGTTCTTGACGTTGCCGATGATGTTGAGTTCAATATTATCCCGCAATTTGAAACCCAGTCGTTGATTTTTGGGAAAAAGCATATAAAATCTCTTGAAAAAATCCTTGAAGCCTATGTTTCTGTACCCCTTGTGAGAAAAGAAAAAATTATTGGCCTTCTAAAAAAAGCTCCATGGGTTTATTGCACCACTTTAGATTCCACCAATAAATACAATTTAAAAAAACCGGACGAAACCTATATGTTTTCTGCAGACATCATCGATTACTTTGAAAACTATGATGGGGCAAGTGTTGTGGAACCATTGTTATTTAAGAAATTGAATAAAAAATTTCAGGGAGCTTATAGCCTTTTGCTAGAAGACGTAGGTGTCCAGAAATTTCCTAAAACAAAAATACTTGAGGAAAAACTGGTTGATATTGATGGGTTTGGTGGTTTTTTAAAAGCGGTTACCTTAAAAAGATCAAAAGCATTTATCCATTTGTTACTTTCCCTTTCTGATGAATTTTTAACGGAAGGGTTGCCTGATTTTTTAAAAAATAAAAGCTGGATATATACTAAAAACAAGCTTTTTGAACCTCCGGGAAAAATAAGTAAATCATCAATTTCTGTGTTGTACAAATTTACTGATTCAGAAAAATACAGGCTTTGTCATTTGATGGGAATTACGGAAAATGCACCGCAAAGCCTTGAGCCCTGTATTGATTGGAATCCTCTGGTAAGCCCCGATGAAGCCATTCCTTTTTGTAATCAGGGTATTATTAAATCTGGTGCCGTCAACCCGGGTTTTTTTTCTAAGTCAAACCTGGAATTTTCGGCTCCTTCTTTTACAGAAGAACAAAAAAAAGATAAAAATTCGGTTTATTCTGAGGAAGATCTAAAGAAAATTCATTTGTGGAGCTGCGGGTTTATTGAAAAAATGTTGACGAAGACTTGTCCGGACAGTAATTATGTTATAGAATCTTCTGAAAACGCAGACCAGGTTTTGAAAAAAGATGGTCGTATCATTAAATATATTTTTGTTTGTGGTAAAAGCGATTTGTTAAATGCTTTTCCTTTGAATGTGAGTCAATTAGCGCGAATAATCAAACTCTTTAAGTCAGCTGAAGATACCTGCCTCTATTTTGTAAATGCTGCAGGTACAAAAAATGCTGCTTTCAATGTGTTGAACAATCCACTTGATTTTTTGACTCGGGGAAAATTGCTTTCGGGCGATAATGTATGGATTAAAGGATTATTTTGATTTTTGACTATGTATTTTTAAAAAAAAAGAGGAACAAATTTGCTCCTCTTTTTTTAAGTTCTTAAAAAAAACATCTACTCAACAGAAAGCTTTTTCAATATTGTTCCCTTTTCGGTTTCCACCTGTAAAAAATAAACACCGGTAGTCAGCTCTGAAGTGTTCAGGTTATAATAATAAGCATCTGCTTCAGTGTTTAACACGGTTTGCCCGTTTAGGTTGTTAACGCTAATTTTTTTGATTTTCGATAATGAAACGATGTTCACGTTCTCATTCGCAGGGTTGGGATATACGTTCAGGATTGCATTCATGGAGTTTTCAAGTACATCTGCGGGAGTACTTACTACTGCAAAAACAAACAGATCAAAGGAACCCATGCTCATCTGGGACATTAAAGTTTTATATTGCAACCATCCCATCGTTGATGTTTTTACATAAGCATAGCCGTCTTTGGCGGCATCAACACAGCCTGCACGGGTCTGGGCAACAAAAATTGTATCACCGGCAGTGGTAGGATAAACAATACTGATTGCAAAATTTCCGGTTACAGTAGTAGGAGTTGAAAAAACAAATGGAACCTGGCTGACTGAGGGTAAGGCTGCCATTCCGCTTGTACTTACGGCATCGCTTGTAGATGAAGAAGTTAATGGGGAAAAGGCGCCATCAACGTCATAAACCTTTGCGGTCATGCTTCCTGTGCTACCTGATATTTTTCCCATCAAAACAACAGCTCCATTAACCATAAGGTTGGAAGTATTCTCGAAGCCTTGTGCACATTCAGTCAATGAAATGGTGCCATTTAAAGCTCCGTTTCCAGTTAGATAACCAGTTCCAACATCATAATAAGTTAGTGAATCAACACAGGTTAAAGTGGTATTGAATACCGGACCCACAAGTGTGTCAATCGTTTTGTCATTTGAAAAATTCATGTTTGAAGGAAATGACTGCACTTCTTTAATGGTGAATTGTTGTGCAAACATGCTGATTGAGAGGCACATACAAGCACATAGAATAGTAATTTTTTTCATAGTTTTTGGATTTATTAATAACTTTTGGTGCAAAAATAAACTTTTTTTTGAAAAGTATATAAAAAAAACATCACATTTTTTTAGGAAAATTAGTGAATTTGTAAAATAAATCAATTAATAATGTTTGTTTGATTAAAAAAAAACTTATTTTTGTTACAAATTTATTAGACTATTTTTCTGAAAAATTAATTGAATTAATTATTAACAAATTAAAATTAAAAAAAATGAAAAAAATTTACATGTTTGTTCTTGCCGTTTTGATTACCGGAACAGCGGTTATTGGCCAGAATTTGACCTTTCCGGCAGGCAAGATTTTAGATCAGAAACAAATTTCAAAAATTAAATTACACCAAAGCCCGTCGAATGCAAAGAGTGACAGTCGTTGGTATTGTTATGGTGAAACAATGGATTTGTTATTAGGGGGCATTGCGGAATTTGCCGGGAATTATATTTTCCCTGATTCTACCATGCAGGTTGTTTATTCCGGCGGTGTTTTAGCAGGTACCTGGATTCATAAAATTGCAGAAGTTGTCGATCCGTCAGCCGAATTATTCAATGATGCTACTTTATATCCCGGAGAACTTTATTTACCCAAAACAAGTTCTTATACACTGGATTCAATTCAATTCTGCACATTTTACATGAGAGGACATAAAACACCAACGGCCGTTGATACTCTTCTTGTGGAGGTTGCAGTTGCTGATTATCCTGGTGCGTTTGCGTACTTTGCTCCCTCATCACCAGTTTGTGCTAACTTAGGTACAGATACTGTTAAGATGGTTGATTTAGCATACACTCAGGCAACCAATTCATTCGGTATGAATCCTCACACTGATTTCAAAATCCCCTTAACTGCTGCAACGGCTGTTGACACACTGGACAATGGTCTGAATGTTATCAGTATAGAAACTAATTTATCAATTGGCGCAGGCCAGCATTTTTATGTGTCTTATAGTTTTATCCCTGGTTATACATGGACTCCTAACGCTGATTCTATGGCTGCTCATAATTCATTAAGGATGTTATCTCTCAATGAAGGTCCGGGCAACTTCCCTACCTATACCAAAAATGACTGGAATGTTTCTGATATTCTTCCGCAGGATGTCAGGTATGATGCTGCCGGCGGTTGGAATGGTTCATATATTCCTTCATTTGCATATATGGGAGGCGCTACAAATAGCTATGATTATATTCATCATTATATTTTTTACAAATGTACCGGTGTATCTGGCTATGATTTTGTTTCAGTTCCGGAAAATGAAACTGAAAACGGACTTTCCAATGCTTATCCCAACCCGGTTCAAGGTAGTTTGATCATCCCTGTTAAAACAAATGATCCTAATGCTGTTGTGATTATCACCGATATGCTTGGACAGGAAATCATGAAATTCAGCAATATTTCCAACGGTCAGGTTATTGTTAATACTTCAGAACTGAATGCTGGTTTGTATTTTTATACCTTACAATCAGGTAAAAATACATCTACGAAAAAATTTACTGTTGTTAAGTAAGAATAATTTTCAGATTAACGAGAAGAGGTGGGCATTTGTCCGCCTCTTTTTTTGCCATTAAAGAAAAGTGCTATTCGTGAAATTAGGAAAACTTACTTCATAAAAACATATTGTATCAGGTTTGCGCCCATCTGAAGCGCTTTCTGCCGTGTAGCATCTGAATCCTTATGCACTTCCTGATCTTCCCAGCCATCGCCCAGATCACATTCATAATCGTAAAAACAAACCATGCGGCCTTCAAAGATTAGTGCAAAGCCCTGAGGTGGCTTCCCATCATGTTCATGGATTTTCGGCACTCCGTTTGAAAAATCATATTTTTGATGATAAACAGGATGATTGAATGGCAACTCCACAAAATCAAGTTCGGGGAAAACCTTTTTCATTTCTCTGCGGATAAAAAGATCGATCCCGTAATTATCTGAAATATGCAGAAAGCCTCCGTTTACCAAATAGTTTCTCAGGTTGGAACATTCCTGATTTGAAAAAATAACATTACCGTGGCCGGTCATGTGCACGAAAGGATAATTGAACAGTTCTGAACTTCCAACGTCAACAGTGGCATATTCAGGGTTTAAATTAGTCGACAGGTTCTGATTGCAAAATTTTATAAGGTTGGTAAGCGAGGTGGGATTGGCATACCAGTCGCCGCCGCCCTTGTATTTTAATAATGCGATCTGCGTATTTTGGGCTGTGAGATTTGATGCAACTAATAATGTGATTGAAAGTAGTATTATATGGTAAAAACGAATCATATCATTTATTGTTGGCGGTGTTTATTATGCTGCAGGCAACAATGCCGGCTGTTTCAGTTCTTAAACGGTTTTTTCCAAGAGATATTGGAAGAAATCCGTTTTTTTCCGAAAGCAAAATTTCATTTTCTGAAAAATCTCCTTCCGGGCCGATCATGATGATCGAATCGTTTTTAGCCAGATAAGCAGCATTCAGATGTTGAAACCCATCAGGACAATAAGCAATAAATTTTTGAGCAGCAACGGATGTTTCAACAAATTTTGAAAAAGACAGCAACGGATTAAGCTTGGGCAAGTAAGCGCTAAAAGACTGTTTGAGTGCGGAAACCAGGACTTTTTGCAGCCGTTCGAATTTCAGGTGGATCTTTTCAGAATGTTCGCAGATTACCGGGGTGATCTCGTCTATGCCTATTTCGGTGGCCTTTTCGAGGAACCATTCAAAACGGTCGGTGTTCTTGGTAGGGGCAATGGCAATGTGGAGCTTGTAAGGCCGTTTATTATAATCGGATTGTTGTTCTATGATCTTTGTATGGTAGATCCCGGTACTGGTGTCGGTGATAATTGTTTTACACATTGTGCCTGCACCGTCGGTAAGATAAACAAAATCACCGGTTTTGATTCGCAAAACCCGGCAATGTTTCGATTCTTCCTGGCTTAAAACATGATATTCCGGGTCGATATGGGGTGCGTAAAAAAGATGCATTTCACTCAGAATTTGAAAATATCTGTTTTGGTTTTCGGGCGGAAAGCTTCAAGCCAGCGAAAGTTTTTAAGGAACAAATCTTTTTCGGTAAGGTCTTTATCAGGATATAGTGTTGCAACTGGCTTTTCAAGAAAAGTGATCGACGTGATTTTCTTGCCGCTAATATAAATGTCCATGTTATTAGAGATCGCCTTGTTTATACCTATTTTCCTTTCATTACCGTCGCGCATAAAATAAATTGTCTCTGAGTTTCCCGAAACATGAATTTTTTTAAGTTCTCCTTCCGTAAAATATCCGGTCATGTTGATTCCCTTGACCTGATTATACCTGCTTTCGGATGAATCGTCAAGCGAAACGATATAGCTAGCCTTGTACATATACATTTTGTCTATAAAACTGTTGCATACCTGTATCACAATCGTGTCGGCTGAAAGCTGATTTTCCTGTGACCAGATCACAGGGTTATAAAACAAACGTATTGTTGAATCGGTATAATTATATATCAACGAATCACATTTGCCCTGCAGGTCGTCTCTGAAGAATTTTACATGATGAAAAGCATACAGAATTTTTGCTTTTTGTGAAACGGTATCAAAGGTACCGATCAATGTGTCGGCATGGAGAAAAAGCGAATCTTTTGCGTCGTCAATCTGGATGAACTGTGCCTTGCCTGTAGCCAGACTGTATTGATTTTTTTCGTCGTAACGGACAAAATCACCTTTAACTATAGAATTTCTTGAGGTGTCAATTATAACAACATTTCGATATGCCAGTCCCAGGCCCATGATACGGTTGTAATAAATACTGTCACCGGTAAGGAATTGGCTTTTATTCTTCATCAATGATTTTTTTGTAAATTCAGCAATATCCTTCTGTGTGTTGTACCAGCCCTTTTCAGTGTATATATAATTATCGTCACTCATAATAATTGTAGGGCCATGAAAATGCGAAACTTCCGAGGCCGTGTTGTAAACAAGTGAATCAGACAAAATGGTATACTTAACGTTTACAAGCACTACGGAATCGTTAAAAAGGAAATCTTTGTTTTCTGAATAATAAAATCCTTTTTTGCTGGTAAGTGTATTCTCCGGATCTACGATTTTTCCGCCATCATAATAGGTTCCGGTCTTAGCTTTTAGATTATAAGTCAGGTGCTCGGTTGTGAGTGTGATCTGGTTATCGATCATCCGGACATTTTTATGTATCTCGGCAATTTTTGTATTTCCGCTGTATTTTAACGAGTCGCCGTAAATATTCATGGAGTCGCTGGCTTTGATATGAATATTACCAAAAGCATCAAGGCTGTTTGCGGCATCATACAGATAAGCACTGTCGCAATATAGCAGTACTTCTTCGTGCTGGAAGATAACATTCCCGATCAGAAGTGTGTAGTCGCCTTTAGATTTATCATAAATCATATTCTCGGCGCTGATAAGGTCGATCTTTTTTGCGCCCTGTTTATCCTGGCTTCTAACAAGTACAGGCAGCAACAAGAAAATAAAAAATAATAATACCGGAGTTGTTCGCTTCATGTTTCAGACTTCGCAGGATGGGAGAAAAAATATGCTGGGTGAAAGTATGCTATTATAAATTTTCTGTTTGAGTCTTTAACACATTACCATCGAGGTCAAAGTAGAGTTTCGTGATTTTCTTTTCTCCGGATTTACGCATGATAAGCAGATAGCAGTTTCCAAGTTCTTTATCTGTTTTAAAGTACAATTCGTTTATCATGTGGTTCGGGTAGTTCTTTTTAAGATATTTTGAAATATCGGAAGGCAATTCACTGACACTAACCCTTTCGTCCGGTGTTCCATATTTTGAGACAGGCTCGTCGTTACCGCCAAATTTATCTTCCAGAACAATATTGTCGTTATTAATCCTGTTTTCTGATTCATCGTATTTTTTTAGCAAGTTGCCGGTAGTAATATCAAAATACAGTTGAGTGCCGTATTTTGCTCCTTCTATTTTTACATACAACAGATAAACGTTTCCTAATTTGTCGTCGCTGACCAAGCGAGCACTTTTTATTATGTGTTCCTTGTAATTCGCTTTAACGTAATTTATTATTGGTGACGGAAGTTCTTTAACGCTTACCTTATCGTTGTAATTATCTGAATTCTCATACGTGACACCTTTTTGATCCACTTCCGACATGAACTCCTGGTCTTTTTCGTCGCGACGTTTTTGTGCGGCAAGCTCTTCCGGGTCGGTGATTTCAGGTTTTTCAACATTGACAAATTTTCCGGCGGAGGTAAACCATATCTCGGTGATAGGAGGTGGGATAGCTCTGCTGCGCTTATCAAACATCTGAATATAAATAGATTTGTCTTTAGGCTGTGTGACGTACTCAACAGATTTGATCTTATATTGACGATAGTTTTCTTTAAGATAATTTGTCGTCAGTTGATTTAGTTTGTCTTCGGAAGATTCAATTCTTGTTTCGCGCCATACGCCTTCTTTGGTATAGGTAGACTGGCCATTTTTGCCGGCAGAATTGAACTTCACAATATATTTCTGATCCTTGTAATACCATACCGTTCCGGCGGCTTTTTTGTTTTTACTTAGAAAATGTGATTTAGCCGCAGCAGGGACTTTGGCAGGGTCAATAAGGTTTTTTGTTCCGTCATCGGTTTCTTCGACTACATTAGTCGTCTGAATGTTGTTCGTGGGTTTGTTTGTCTTGTCATTGTTATCTTTAGTATTGTTGTCTTTAAGATCTTTATCAGCCTTGTTTTCCGCGGGGTCGCTTTTATAAATGAGTTTTCCTGTGAGGTCAAAATGCAACCTGACCGGTTCCAGTTGACTGATCCCTTCTTTTTTTACTTCAACATAATAAAACGATTCTCCCTGGCTGGTTTTGTGTAGTTCAATAACCGACATAACATACTCAAGGCTGTAATAATTTTCTTTATAATAAGCTAATACCGGGCTTGGCAATTCCTTTTCTTTCACATCAAACCGGGTTTCAATCCACAGGCCTTTTTCATCAAATTCTGCCTTTCCAACCTGATCATTAAGTTTGAATTTTGCAATGTAGTTTTCACTACTTTTTTCCCAATAACTAACGGTTGCTTCAGAATATTTATACTTAAAACTGATAAAAACATCCTGAGGAACTTTTGATTCGGAAATTTTTTGTGCACTAATGTTATAATATGCAAACAATAAAAAACAGATGGAAAATAAGATTTTAGCTTTCATTAGAATAAGTTTTTTATAATTTATATGTTTGATCTCTATCAGGTCCTAAAGATATAAAAGATACAGGAACATTAACGTGTTTTTCAATAAATTTTATATACGCTGACAATTTTTCAGGTAATTCAGAAACACTATCTATGCTTTCGACAGGGGTGTTCCATCCGGGAAGGTCAAAATAGTCGGGTGTGATTTCCATTGAATTGATGTTGAAAGGAAGATAATTCAAGGTATTGTTATTATAAGATTCAGCAACCCGTATTGTTTCGAGTGAATTCAATACATCGGCCTTCGTCATTACCAGGTCTGTTACGCCATTGATCATCACCGCGTAATTAAGAGCCGGCAGGTCAAGCCATCCGCAACGTCTTGCTCTTCCGGTGGTCGACCCGAATTCATTGCCGATATTCTGGATTTTTTTCCCGGTTTCATCAAAAAGTTCTGTTGGAAAAGGGCCGCTTCCCACCCGGGTGCAGTATGCTTTGAAGACACCGAAGACCTTTCCGATTTTTTGCGGTGCAATGCCAAGGCCGGAACAAACTCCGGCGCAGATAGTGTTAGAAGATGTTACGAATGGATAGGCTCCGAAATCAATATCAAGCAGTGTGCCCTGCGCTCCTTCGGCAAGAACGCTTTTACCATTTTTCAAGGCTTCGTTGATATACATTTCCGCATCGGTAAATTCAAGTTTTTTCATCTCTTCGACAGCCTGCAGCCAAAGTCGTTCATAATCGCGGAATGATTTGCCATCAATCAGCATAGTGTCAATATTGAAGTCATACATGCTGATAATACGAAAATGATCTTCCGTTAGTTTTTTGTATTTCTCAAAAAAATCGACACCGAAAATTTCTCCTGCACGCAGGCCTTTACGATTATACTTATCGGAATAAGTCGGGGCGATCCCTTTCAGTGTTGATCCAATTTTTGCATCGCCTTTGGATTGTTCATAACAGGCGTCCAGTGCACGGTGTATAGGCAATATAAGGTGTGCTCTGTTTGAAATTTTCAGGCTGCTGGGTGCGGCAGAATTGAACGAGTTAACTATTTTCAATTCATCAATAAAAATAACGGGGTCGATAACGACACCGTTTCCTATTATATTAACCGTGTTTTCGCGAAGTATGCCCGACGGTATCGTGTGAAGAACGATTTTATTGTCATTAAACTCAATGGTATGACCGGCATTCGGCCCGCCCTGAAAACGTGCGATAATATCGTAATGTGGCGTGAGGGCATCGACAATTTTGCCTTTTCCTTCATCGCCCCATTGAAGTCCAAGAATTACATCAACTTTCATGATAGTTTGTTACAGATATGAATTACAAATTTATTTTTTAGATTGGTTGCATTTCCCGTAAAAAGTAAGTGCGTGATGAGTGATCGTAACGTTAAATGCTTTTTCGAGCGACTGTTGAATTTCCTGTATGCGCGGATCACAAAATTCAATGACTTTTTTGTTGTCAATACAGATCAGGTGATCGTGTTGTTTGAATTTATATGATTTTTCATAATGAGCAGAATTCTGGCCGAACTGATGTTTAACAACCAGGCCGCACAGCAGTAAAAGTTCAATAGTGTTATAAAGTGTGGCACGACTTACGCGGTATTTGTTATTTTTCATTTTGATGTAAAGTGTTTCCACATCAAAATGCCCGTCGAAAGCATAGATCTCTTTAAGAATGGTAAAGCGTTCGGGTGTTTTACGGTGCTGGTTCTTTTCGAGGTAAGCAATAAAAATCTGCTTCACATCATCAAAGCTTTCAGAATATTTTTCTTTCAGAGCCATAAGGAATAATTTTGCATAAAAATACAAAATTTTATTTATTCTAAATAATAAAACACTAATATTAAAAACGCCCGGATATTTTTCAGTTTATTCTGCTGATACTTTCAACCCCGTCAACAGTTTTCAGATTTTCGATAAGGGTTTTAAGCTGTTCGGTATCCTGAATATAGACGGTAAGAATTCCTTCAAATATTCCGCTGTTAGTTTCTAATGTTAGCGAACGGATATTTATATTCAGTTGTCTTGAGATTACATTGGTAATATCCCGGATCATGCCGAGTTTGTCAAAGCCCTTGATGGAAATACCCGCCAGAAATTGCAATGAATTGTCGTTTACCCATTTTGATTTTACCAGTTTATTACCATATTTCGACATAAATTCAATAGCTGTCGAACAATTTGCTCTGTGCACGGTAATTTCCCCGTTTTTTTCAATTAATCCGATCACTTCATCGCCCAGGATCGGCCTGCAACATTTTGCAATGTTGTACGTGATATTTTGTACCTGTGAACTAAGTAATGGGTGATTGGCTGTTTCGCCCGATTCGGGCGCTTTTTCAACGATTTCTTTTTTCAGGTCAGAATGTCTGCTTTTGGTAAAAGGGAAGCGGAGGTAACGGAGCCAGTTATCCTTATCTGTTTCGAGGAAACACGCTTTTATATCTTTCGCGCCAATTGTTTCTGTCGCCGCATCCACATATAAATTTGAAGGATTGGTGTATTGCAGAAAATGCATGAATTTATTCAGGTTTGCCGTGTTAAACTCTACCTTATTTTCTTCAAAAGCCTCTTTTAATTTGCTCTTTCCCTCTATGGCCTGTTTTTTCTTTTCTTCCTTAACAAAGATTTTTATCTGCGATTTGGCTTTTGCTGTAGTAACATAATCAAACCATTTTTCTTTTGGTGTTTGTTTGTCCGAAGTAATTATTTCAATCTGATCGCCGCTTTTCAACGGATAATCTAATGGGACTAATTTATGGTTTGCCTTGGCGCCGATACAACTGTTGCCGATATGGGAATGGATATTATAGGCAAAGTCCAGGGCTGTTGATTTTGCCGGCATGGTAATCAGATCGCCTTTAGGCGTGAAAACATATATTTCGTCAGAAAACAAGTTCAGTTTGAAATCTTCAAGAAAATCAAGGGCATTGGATTCGGGACTTTGAAGCAGTTCCCGGATCTTTGCCAGCCATTCTTCAAGTCCGCTTTCACTGTGTGTTCCGTCTTTATATTTCCAGTGGGCCGCAAATCCTTTTTCAGCGATTTCATCCATACGGGTCGAACGTATCTGTACTTCAACCCATTTCCCGGTATGGCTCATGACCGTAGTATGTAAAGCTTCATAGCCATTGGCCTTGGGTATGGAGATCCAGTCGCGGAAACGGTCTTTATTAGGCCTGTAATGATCTGTAACAATCGAATATACATTAAAACATTCCGACTTTTCTCGCTCCGGCGGAACGTCGATAACGATCCTGATAGCAAACAAATCGTAAACTTCTTCGAACGGAATTTCCTTTTTTCGCATTTTTTCCCAAATCGAAAAAATAGATTTTGTCCGTGTCAGGATGGTTGATTCAATTCCTTTGTCGGCAAGGTCTTTTTTAATAGGATAAATGAATTTGCTGATAAACCGTTTACGTTCGGGCTCCGACTCCCGTATCATGAAAGAAATGGTGTTATAAATCTCCGGTTCCAAATGCTTGAAAGCAAGGTCTTCGAGTTCGGTTTTTATTGCAAAAAGGCCTAAGCGGTGGGCAAGAGGAGCATACAAAAATGTTGTTTCCGAGGCGATTTTGAGTTGTTTTTCCTTTTGAAGCGATTCCAGGGTGCGCATATTATGCAACCTGTCGGCAAGTTTGATAAGAATTACTCTCACATCATCTGAAAGTGTCAGCAACATTTTGCGGAAATTTTCCGCCTGCATCGATTCCGTTTTGTTATCAAATATTCCGGATATTTTCGTAAGCCCATCAATTATTCTGGCTACCTTCTCGCCAAACATTCCCTGGATGTCTTCCAGTGTGTATTCTGTGTCTTCAACCACATCATGAAGCAAAGCACATATTACAGAGGTGGTTCCAAGTCCGATTTCTTCAGCAGCAAGAGTGGCAACAGCTATCGGATGATAAATGTACGGCTCGCCCGATTTACGGCGCATGTCGCTGTGAGCTTCTACAGCAAGTTTGAAAGCTTTACGGATAAGAAGCTTGTCTTCGTGAGACGTTTTTGGCTTACATACCCGAAGCAAGTTGCGATATCGTGCTAATATTTCCTTTTTTTCTTTCAGTTCTTCTTCGGTTGACATGTTCGGAATTTTAATACAAAGTTAATTCAAAATAACCCACTAAAGTTTTACAAAACTAACTTATAAAAAATCTTTTTCAAGAACCGCTTGTTGATAAAAACAAAATAAAGAAAAGTTATATAATTTAAATTTGTTTTTGGTTTTGCAGATAATAAAGAATTGTATACTTTTAAAAGTTTTTTAAAATCATTATTAATTTTTAAATATGAAAAAAATAACTTTACTTTTTGTTGCACTCTTTTTGAGTTATGCAGTT
>Ga0116171_10002179_pt1 | contig 18826 bp, 14 predicted proteins | sample AD_JPNHW2_MetaG_FD_89798 | JGI IMG/M metagenome (GOLD analysis project Ga0116171, IMG submission 89798) | Active sludge microbial communities of municipal wastewater-treating anaerobic digesters from Japan - AD_JPNHW2_MetaG | ecosystem: Engineered > Bioreactor > Anaerobic > Digestate | place... | reverse complement strand
TCGGATTTCCGAAAGAAAACGTAATAGTGAAAGAGATAGAAAACGGCGAGGATATAAAATATTACCGGGACAGTGAAGGGAATCATTATGTTCCAAAACGCAAGCTCGTTGATATTATTATTAATAAATGTAAATAATTCATGACTGAAGAAGAATTTATGGAAGCAGCCCTCTCTCTTGCCGGAGATGCATACCTGCGTGATGAAATTCCTGTCGGGGCTGTAATAGTAAAAGATGGAACTATAATTGCATCAGGATCTAACGAAAACAGGGAAAAAAATGACGCTACTCTCCATGCTGAAATTATAGCTATAAAAAAAGCATCACAATATCTTAATAATGAAAGGCTTACAGGGTGTGATCTCTACGTGACAAAAGAACCATGCGCGATGTGTGCAGGGGCAATAGTACATTCAAGAATCAGGCGTGTAATAATAGGGACAGAAGATTCAAAATATGGCGCGTGCGGAACAGCGCTCGATGTTTGCGGGAACAGCAGGATGAATCATATTCCGGAAATTAAATTCGGTATACTCCGGGAGAAATCTTCATCTCTGCTGAAACAATTCTTTCAGGAAAAACGCGGGAAAAAAGAGAATCCGGATTAATCCTTAGTTAAAAAATCCGAGGTAACTCCCTCTTTCAATTTAAGAAGAATCAGGGGAATAGATTGAGTATTGCCGAGATCATTTTTCTTATTCACCTTTGTCCTCACTTTAACTGAACGTGGTTCGAACCTGGGGTGCTCAAATTTAATCTGAAATTCAACATGATCATCTGCACCCATTTTATCATCAATATATCTCGGCCAGAAGTGAAAATAACCTCTTGTAGCTTTTGCCGCGATATAGGGATTTTTCCATCCGAGGTCCATCATTTCAGCCGGTTTATCTTCATAGAGGAGAGTAATTTTAAGGTCAGGAATAATCGATAGAGTTGTCTCTTCGAGAACCTCGCCTATCATGTGAGGTATCAGGCCGGAGAGTTTTTCGGTCTCACTCCTGTTTTCATCAATCTCTGTCGCTCTTCTTTTTGCAAAAAGTCCAATTGCTTCATATGTTAAAAATAAAATATCAGTATGCTCCTGGTATTTCAGCCTAGGATCAATTCTGCTGTGAATAATCCCCCTTTCACCTGTTACATATCTCGGGGGTACCCTGTTCAGGACATATGCGATTATGTCGTTTCGATGGAATTTTATGTTTTTAAAATCTTCTTCTTTCGCGAGAACTTCATCAACAATATCTTTAACTATCATTTCAATAAGATTAAAAAATTCCATAATAAACCACAGCCCCCTTGCCTCTTTATTTAACAGCTTTATAACCAGCGGTCATATCGAATCCGCTTTTTTAAAAGCTATTTCCTTTTTTTCTTAAAACAGATATCCAGTACTTCTATTATATCACTAACAGGATGAAATGTCAGCCCTTTTTTTACATATTCCGGAATATCTTCAAGATCTTTCCGATTATCTGAAGGGATTATTATATGCTTGATATTTACCCTTTTTGCGGCTATAACCTTCTCTTTAAGTCCCCCTATAGGAAGAACTTTCCCTGAGAGTGTGAGTTCCCCTGTCATGGCAATATCATTTCTAGCCATAATACCTGTTATCATGGAGTAGATTGATGAAGCCATGGTAATGCCTGCAGAAGGGCCATCCTTGGGAGTTGCCCCTGCCGGCACATGGAGATGGATAAGGTAATTGTCAAAAATATTCCGGGCTTTTTCATCATCCTGAAGAAGATGATTTATATAGGTATAAGCTATATTGGCCGATTCAGTCATAACCTCGCCGAGCTGCCCTGTGAGTTTAAGCCCTGCACCGGTTTTGGCTTTAACAGCAATCGATTCAATAGTGAGAGTTACTCCTCCCAGTGAAGTCCACGCAAGCCCTGTTACTATTCCCGGCTTGTTTATCAGGAGCTTTTCCTCTTCCTGATAAATTTCAATTCCAAGATACTCTCTTATCTGTTCATCAGTGAGAGGCTTATCCGGAATAGGTTTATTTTTTGCTACAAGAGTAGCCGTTTTCCTGCAGATTTTTTCTATATTCCGCTCAAGGTTACGTACACCCGCCTCTCTCGCCCATCCGCTTATTATATTCAGGTAACCGTCCTTTTCAATCCTGACACTGTTCTTTTCCAGTCCATGCATCTTAAGCTGTTTGGGAAGGAGATACTTACGTGCTATCTCATATTTCTCCATCGCTATATAGCCTGAAAGACGAATGACTTCCATCCTGTCAGCAAGCACCTGCGGAATTGTGTCGAGAGTATTCGCCGTTGTAATGAAAAGCACATCTGAAAGATCAAAGGGAAGATCAAGATAATAATCTCTGAACTCCACATTCTGTTCCGGATCAAGAACCTCAAGTAAAGCAGACGCCGGATCTCCCTGGAAACTCTGCCCCATCTTATCTATCTCATCGAGCATAAACACGGGATTGTTCGTTTTACTGATCTTCAGCCCCTGTATAATTTTACCCGGCATAGCGCCGATATATGTTCTCCTGTGCCCTTTGATCTCAGCCTCATCCCTCATGCCGCCGAGTGATATTCTGAAAAATTTTCTGTTGAGAGCTGACGCTATAGACTTTCCAAGAGAAGTTTTTCCCACCCCCGGAGGCCCCACAAGACAGATAATCGATCCCCGCGCATCGGGCTTGATCTTTCTGAGAGCTATAAATTCCAGTATGCGTTTTTTTACATCTTCGAGGCCGTAATGGTCGCGGTTAAGGATTTTTTCCGCCTTATCGAGGTCTATTGAATCAGTTGTGGCCTTGTTCCACGGAAGAGAGAGTATTGTGTCTATATAATTTTTTGCGACAGAATATTCCGATGACGACGGGTCCATGAATACGAAACGGTCAAGTTCCTCAATCAGTTTATCATGAACTTCGCCTTTAAGCTTAAGCTCCTCCAGCTTTTTGCGCATCTCTTTAACTTCAGCGCTTTTTTCATCCTCTTCTAGACCAAGCTCGATCTTTATAGCTTTCAGCTGCTCACGGAGAAAAAATTCCTTCTGCTGTTTATCTATCTTCTCACCAATCTGATGCTGGATTTTTTTCTGGACGTCTACAACCTCCATCTCCTTATGAAGAAGGTGAAGCACTTTACCTAAACGGCTCCTTACATTGATTGTCTCAAGGACATCCTGGTATTCGTGTTTTTCTATATTAAGAAGCGATGTAACAAAGTCGGCAATCTTCCCCGGCTCTTCAACATTGAGCATGGTCAGTTTCATCTCCTCGGTGAAAAGAGGATTGTTGTCAGAGAGAAGTTTAAGCTGGGAGAGAACCTCGCGTGTATAAGCCTTAATCTCCATCTTCGCTTTTTTATCTACAACATCATCAAGGTATTCAACCTCGGCAAGGAGATTCTTTTTCTTCTCAATGGCATCTTTTATCCTGAATCTCTTAACGCTGTTTATCAGAACATTAATTCCTCCGTCAGGAAGATTGATCTTCTTTAAGATTCTCGCTGCAGTTCCATACGTATAAAGATCTTCAAAATTTATCTCCCCCTTATCGTCATCTTTGATAAGCACCAGGCCTATTGTCCTTGATTCATTGAGAACACGGTCAATGATCTTGGTAAATCTGCCATGAGAGATAATAAGAGGTGTAACAATACCGGGGAATATCGGCCTGTATCTTATTGGTATCAGGTAAAGCTGTTCAGGAAGCACATGATCAATAGAAATAAGATCTCCTTCCAGAAGATCTGCATCTATTGTAAAATCGCTACCGTCATTCATTATATCATCTATATCCATATATAATTCTCCAGATTATTCATAAAAAGATGTTAATTGCATCTGCTCAAAAAACTGCCGGTAAAGACATTTCCGCCGCGCAAGGGCGCGGCAGATATCATAATAAACAGTATTATTTGAGAAATTACTACTAAATATTCAAGCAGGCATTAATCAAGGATTTTTTCCTGCATAAAGCAATAAAGAATCCTGCAGAAATGAACAAGTGACTGCAATCACCTGCTCTATGTTCTTACGGTTTCCGCTAATCATCTTCAGACTCTATGATGCTTAATATATAAAAACTCCGGAATAAATAAAAAATTTTATCTCCTGCCGGTTTCTAAACGTAATAATATAAAAAATTAAAACCGGTGTAAAATGAAAATAATTCTGATCTTTTCTTTCCTGCTGATTCTACTTTCACATGCCGGTTCTGCCGGACCTCTTATAAATGAAATTTCTGCCGGGGGAAGCAGCGACTGGGTGGAGATTACTGTTTCAGAGGACACTCCTTTATGTGACATATCGCAGTATCTTGTTACAATGTATTACGGCACTAATGAAAAAATAGCCCAGTCACCGGTAACTATAAGGAACCGGGACCTGCCGGAAACACCTTATGACGACAGATTCGCAGTAATACATTTCACCGCTGTCCCCTTTGAGGATGAAACTGATGCTACCGGAGATACTAACGGAAACGGTATACTCGACCTCTATTGCTGCAACTACGGCCTCTGGAATACAGACTGTGCTGTTTCAATAGACAGCGACGATATACCAACGAACGGAGGTATTCTTGATTTTACCGCGTTCAGCAACAGGGATGGCTCGATAAACAGCACAATCGGCGGCTATATCAGCGCCGCGGCATCTGCCGGGGAATGGGAGGTCTGCGGGAGTGCCAACATCCAGGAATGCTGTGTTGATATCGGGAAAGACGGGATGAACAGCTACTCTACAATATCAAGAATAAACAGGGCCGATACGAATACACTTAACGACTATACTGTTACGCCATATTCAACACCCGGCAGGGAAAATATAACAAAGGCTGATAAGGGGAAAAGAAAACTATTCCGCACAGAATCGAAAGAAACAACTCACAGATACGGCGTCGGGACTATCCGTATACAGGTTTTTCTCTACGAATCGTGCAGCATTAAACTGAGAATATTTAATTCAACAGGATTTGCCGTTTATTCATCAGAACTTAGAGAAGATCTGAATCCGGGATATTACACATTCTATATAACGGAAGCACAACTACGCGGAAAAATTTTAACCGGCCTTTACCCCGTGAAGATTGAAGCCGCAGGAAAAAGTTCGAAGTCAGAAACGGCTACTATGTTTCTTGTAATGGTCAGGAACAGGTGATGAATCTCAGCCTTATTATATATACTATGATGATCTGCTATGGCGCTTTTGAATACAAAACCGGCAGCCCCGATTCGCTTTTTCCTGTACAAAGTGCAATCCATGACTATACATCCCCGGTAGTGATGATGACACCTGCACTTCTCCCCTTTGCCGACGGCCTGCTGCTTAACAGCAGCGCCGGAAGGCCCTCTTCGGAGAAAATTCTTGCCACAGGAAGTTCAGCTATTCAATACGGATCCGGAGATTACGGACTCCAGATGTCATGGAACTCATTCGGTGCGGACTTTTACAGGGAGCATGCATTTTCTCTAAAAGCAGGATATTCCTTTCTTCCTTTCCTGCATGCCGGAATTTCAGAAAACTTCTACATTCTAAAAATTGCCACGAGTGAACTCTCACTTGAAAGAAAAGCAGCGGATACTGATTTCGCTATGATTCTTACTCCTTTTTCATGGCTGAACGCGGCGTTTATACAGACCGGTATTATGACTTCTTTAAATGGAAAAAACAGCGGCCTGATTTACCCGGAACGCTCAGCGGGAATTCTACTTAAACCGGGAGATGGTTTTTCTCTAACATGGAACTTTACCGATACCGCGATAGAAAGAGTAAACACATTTACTGCCGCAATAAATCCTGCATCGTTCTTTTCTGTACGGGGCGGATACTGCAGGGAAAACTCATCATTCGCTGCATCCTTCGGAATACTCGCGAATGAATTTTTTGTGTCATACGGACTGAGATACCATCCCTATCTGGGATATACTCATTCAATCGGACTGACATTTGCATTAAATGCGCAAATCGAAAGTCTCGATTACGGAAAACCTCTGTTCTCATCTCCGAAAAAAAAGATAAATATCAGAACAGCAACATCTGATGATCTTGTAAAAATTGACGGATTAAGCCGGATGTCCGCGGAACGTATAATTTTGTACCGCCGGAAAATCGGCCCTGTTACTGAAAAAGCTCTTCTGCAGATCGGTATGACCGGTGAAGAGATAGATGCTTTTGAAGATAGTGTATATGGCCTGGAAAGAGCCGTGAGGAACAGGGAGGGGGGAAAAGATTTCAGAAAATTCAGAAAGAAGCCGCCGCGCAGCGAGAGAATAAAACAGAAATTCCGCAGATTGATTGATGGAGGTATTCCGGCTTTTACCGCGATCACATACAGTGAACTTTCAGAAAAAGGTGAAAATGAAGAATTTAATAACCGTCTGCAGAATGATAATTCCCTCAACGAAGAACAGAAAAAACTTATAGAGAAAACATGTTCCGAGTAGTTATGCACAAAAAAAATTTCTCTAAGATATTTACATACGCAGCAGTATTAATAATCATGTTGATCCCGGAAATATCTTCCGGAAAAAATTACGAAGTAGAAATTAAAAGCGGAGTGAGCAGCGAAGTTCTCGATTACGAGACTGACCTGGAAAAAATTATAATCAGAGGGGGCACCTCCGTTAAACTCTCCGATACATTCAATTTCGACTTGACTGCTCTGCGTAACATAGACGATAAAACTTCCAGCTTCACATGGAGCATTGATGTAGAAGAGATATCCGGATTTATGAACTTTACATCGGGAAACTATAATCTTCATTTCGGATCCGGATTGATGATGGGAAAAACGTCATACTTTTCCGGTGATCCATTCACAAAAAAAATATCCATCTCGAAAGACCGGACAATATCCGTTTCAAAAGGGGGCAATCCTGAATATTCTTTTTACGGAGCTGCCCCCTGTTTTTATAAAGACTTCGAAAACTTAAAGCTATATTTCATTCCGTTCTTTTCAGATCAGAGAAGATTTATCTCTTATGAATCACTAGATGCCGGTATTATTGACTCCTCATTGTACACATTGAACACGAAGATACGAAAAAGCGGAAATAACACAGAACCGGTTAACGTACTAAACTACGGCATAGCTGCAGGCATCAAGGCCTCGGAATTTTTCAATATACAAACATACTATTTTGAAACAGATCTTAAAGGTGACTCAGGAGAGGATATCCTCTGGGACGGAGATAAATACTACGCCGGCGGGGGCATTGACCTGATCCGGAACTCAGGATTTTTTGCGGAGTATACTGACAGGAACATATCCTTTTTCATTGAACCGGCGATGTCGTCAATTAAAAATGAAAATACTTTTACAGATTTTGCCATTGCATGGGGGATCGGAATACGCAACTCAATTATGAACTTCAATATGAAAGGGAAAAACTGCGGCACAAATTTTCATTCTGAATATTCCTCGGGGAGCAGAACGCCGGAAAGAATATGGGAAGTACAATGCGGACTTTATCCGCTGAAATATCTTGAAACAGGATTCATTCTCTACAGCGAAAAAGACCTTACTCCATCATACAATAAAGATTATATTGAAGGATCAATCCAGGAGGAGATTTTTGCTGTACTGAATGCAGGATATTTAAATGTAAATTTTAATGTTAAAAGAAAAGAGCATTACTCGACTGACAGGGAGGACACTACAGACCAGGCGAATTTATCAGCGTCCATTACTCCGGGAGAAAGATTCTTCTTTAAGTTAAAAACTTCAGCCCAGAAAAGTTATGACGGAACATCTTATATTTCCGGAGGCGAAATGAAATTATTATTTCTCGGATATATGGCACTCTCTCTCGGTTATACACGAATAATTATAAATACTGAAATGCCGTTCTATGCAGTAATAACTCCGGCAACAGAACATTCGTCTATTTCACGCTTCACGGATTCAGGGAACGCAGGATCAATGAATCTGAGGTACAAAAAAGACAAAGACTCATTTTATATAAGGGGGACAATTATTAAAACAGATTCAGATAATGAATGCCAGATTGAATCAGCCCTGACTCTCATTTTTTAGGGTGTTATATATTTCAACAGATTTTTCAGCGAGTATTTCATCTGTATTCATATCCGGATGATCAAGAACGATTTCAAGAAGCTCATGAAGTATTTTCCCGATTATCGGCCCCGGTTTCAGACCGAATTTTTCCATAAGAATATTGCCGTCGATATTAAGATCTCTGACGGTAATAGCATTCTCCGCCTCGATTACTTTTTCAATACGCCTTTGGAGTTTCATGATCGGTTCAGGCAGTCCGCTGCGTGAACCGTTCCCGATCCGGTCTGCTTCCCGTAATACAAAAAGGTCAGGGATATTCTCCACACCGACTTTTCGCATGAATCTTCTTACAGCGCCGTCACTCCAGTCATCGGTATAGTGAAACATATGATTAATTACAAGATTATTAATAGTTTCAATTTCAATGTTAGAGAATTTGAGCCTTTTTAAGATCTTTCTCACAAGGCGCGCACCAATTACTTCATGATTATAGAAAGTATAATCACCATCATCGCCGACTCTCTTTGTATTAACTTTACCCACGTCATGCAGAAGCGCCGAGAGACGGATAAGAGGTTTATCCGCCGGAGCGGCATCGCAGGAGTAGAGACTGTGATAATATATATCATGCACATGAAATTTATTCTGATCGATATCATAACAGCTGTCAAGTTCAGGGAGCCATAGTTTAAGGAGGCCCGACTTTCTCATACATTCAAATCCAATGGAAGGGACCCCTGAATTTAAAAGTTTCATAAGCTCATCCCTTACCCTTTCAGCAGAAACCATTGCTGAAATGTTAAGGGTTTCACTTATTGCTTCGAAGGTCTTTTCCTCAATGGTAAATCCGAGTTTAGCGGCAAATCTGCATGCCCTGAAAGTCCGGAGACCGTCTTCACTGAATCTTTCAATCGGATCGCCGATAGTACGTATGATCCCTTTATTCAGGTCATCCATTCCGCCGACATGATCAATGACTTCATCTTTTTTTAAATCGTATGCCATTCCATTAATTGTAAAATCTCTTCTCAATACATCTTCATCAAGAGATTCCGCGTAATGAACTATCTCGGGACGCCTTCCGTCAAGATACTTGCCGTCAGACCTGAAAGTGGTAACCTCGAACTCCAACCCCTTAACCAGGACTGTAACAGTGCCGTGTTTAATACCAGTGGGAATTACCCTTTTGAAAAGCTTCATTACCTGCTCGGGCCTTGCGTTAGTGGCAAAGTCATAATCATAAATTTCATAGCCGAGTATAAGATCACGGACACACCCTCCGATGAGATAGCATTCAAAACCGTTCTTATTAAAGGTATTGATGAATTCACTCAGGCGGCCGTAAAAATCTTCAGGAATTTTCAGATCTTTTATTTTCATATTTTTAATTTTCATTTTATATTATCGGGAGTTATCTTCTACCGCTAATATCGTGTCATCTTTTTTATATCATGGGATGCTATTTTATTTTCGGCAGTAATTTTTCTATTATTACAATATTAACCACTTAAAATTCAATATATCATCAGTCAATAAGGAAATTTAAAAGTTTGAGGGTGGAGTTTAGTATAAGAATAGAAATGCTTTATCTGAAATGTTTAATAAAACTTTGTCTTCTACAATCATACCTTCTCCCGAAATCTGATGATGCCGGCACTCCCTCTCCAGTACACCGGAAAAGGAGCAACAGGATGAGGTCATCAGGCGGAAAAAATTAAAACTACCTGATATCACTCCCTGCATAAGGTCTTGCCTGAATCACAGATGAAAGTTCAGATTCATGATTGTAAACTGTATTTTCCCTGTACGAGTCATATGATGTGACAGAAAAATAGTAGAGCACTGTATTCTCGATTGACGGATATACCAGTACATTTCTGGTGTCTGAAATTTTATTCTCTTCTACTACGGCATTATCTATTTTAACAGTTACGTAATTCCCGTCAGCCATCTCATTATTAATCTTTCTGCCGTTTATTATAGTAATGATTCCATCATAAGCGCCTTTCTTCGTACCGTAATATATCTTATATCCGCCAAGGTCAGCTTCAACATTTTTTTTCCATTTAAGAATAATATACCTGTCACCTGTCCCGCCGATTTCTAAAGAATACGGTACAACAGGAGGATGGTCAACTCTATATTTAACTGTAACTTTTTTCATCATCGGAGACTTATCTCCTTCCGGAGAAGCCGCAAGATGCGCCCTCCACTGGAAATATCTGCCGCGGAGAAATTCCCCGTCATCTCCCTTCACTGCAAATATCTTTCTCTGCCCAGTCGTAACCTTGTACCATTTTACCGATGAATCTTTATCACTGAAAAATTTATCAGCAACCCTTAATTCCATCCATATAAAAGTTCCGGGATTGAGAATCTCCTCCCACGAAAAATCTGTTATTGCTGTACCGGTTGAAGGAAACTCCTTCACAGGGCTTGTAATAACACCCTCCCTGTTATACGGAATACGGCCTGAATATTCAGATCCTTTATATTTGTTAAGAGCAATATCCTGGCTCTCTTTCAAGTCTTTGTAATTCCTGTATGAAATTCTGAATTCATCAATTAAGCCGTTATAATTCTTCCCTATAACTGCAAGAGGTAAATCCGTTCCTTTGCTGCTTAAATCTTCATCGTCTATATAACCGAAAAGCGGAGTGTAAACTTCGCTGAAAGCTCCGCCCGAGACTGTCATGTATGCAGCATCCTCTTCACTATCATTCATCAGTTTAGCAAGTTTTCCGCTCCCCCTGTCAAAGCTGAGGCTGAAGTGATACCATTCCCCTTTGTTCAATTTTCCCCCTCTTACAAGAGAAACGCTTTTAAGCTTTCCATCAGGAGTTCTGAACATATTATAAAAATAAGCTGATACACCTCGGTCCTTCAGTTTTATCTCGATCCCCTTTTTCATACCGGAAAAATATCCTATCCTTGAGAAAAGGATACTTCCGTTTTTAAGTTCAGCCGCGTTAAACCTGAACTCTATATTGAATGATCCCAGATCCTCAACACTTCCCAGCCATAAGCCTTCCGAAGTATTGATCATCACACCATGATCGCTTTTAAAAAAAGATGCGCAGCCGTTACCGATACCCTCTTTCAAAAACTGGTAACTTGCAGAGTAGATATCATACTTTCTTGAATCATCTTTTACGTATTTATCCGCTTCTTTATCAAACTTGAGAAGTACATCCGTGGAAAACGGATCAGCATGATCGCTGTAATTAATATCGCTTATTACATATCCTGTCGTACCGTCAGGCATAGATCTTTTAACCGCATTATGCAGCGATCTCTCGGGGAGATCCGTAATCACCAGAACATCCGTGGCATTCCGTGAAGGGGCCATAAACTGGATAATAAATATCAGAATTATAATTATTTTATAATGAGTAGTTTTCATAAATACTTTATCGGCAGAAATCCTTTCAGGATTCAATTTTTCCTATCTTTAAAACTCTCTTTTCATGCCTTCCCCCTTCAAAAGAGGCTTTAAGCCAGACATCAGTAATTCTAATTGCAAGATCATCCCCTATAACCCGCGCGCCCAAAGCCAGGACATTGGCGTCATTGTGCCTTCTTGACATATCCGCCATAAATTCATTACAGCAGAGAGCGGCTCTGATCCCTTTAACTTTATTTGCAGCAATAGATATACCAATACCTGTTCCGCAGATAACGATACCAGCCTCTGCTTCACCTGAAACAACCTTCTCCCCGGCAAGAACAGCATAATCCGGGTAATCGCATGAATCTTCTGTATATGTTCCTACATCTATAAAATCATGTTCAGCAAAATGCTTCATTAGAATATTTTTTAATCTGAGCCCTGCGTGGTCAGATGCTATTGCTATTTTCATATAACCTCTCCTGCAAATTTTAACAGATGTTCATACACCGGCTGTAAAATCAATTTCCGTATTGCTCTGTGCAGCGGAATTTGTTATTACTTAAGGTTTTTAAGCGATTATTATCCTCAACATATTTCAAAGAGTAAAATTCTATAAGAAAAACAACTATTTTTCTTAATTTGATAAATTAAACAGTCTATTATAATCAGACCAGCCTAATATATATTTAAAGCAGATTATTTTTACGTTTCTGTTACTGCAAAAACAGATTTTCAAATTCATCTGATTGAATATAAAAAAACTAATTACAGTTTCTTTCTCCTGTACCAGAAGTATTTACCTATATACTCTTAAATTTTTTAAAAAAATTTCTTAAATCCCCGGACAACATCGTGACCATAACCGATTGATTCATAAAATCTATGCGCATCTGTCCTTTGAGAACCTGAAACCAGCATAGAATAACAACAGTCCCTTTCTATGCAGATATCCTCAATGCATTTCATCAGAGCTCTGCCCACTCCTGCTCTGCGGAACTCTTCAGCAACAATCACATTCTCAATAACCATAAAAGGACGACAGTCATCAACAAGGTCATGGCAGACAATTCCCATGACCGATCCGGCAAGCCTGCCTCCGATTTTGGCACCAAGAACAATATATTCTTCATTCTTTTCTATATTCGAAAAACTGATTTTCATTTTTTCTAAAGACTGTTCCCTTCCTGACAACTCCCTGAAAAGAGCTGCAAGTTCAGGAAGATCCCTTTCCGAAATACGTTCGATCTCTAACATTCTAAAACTCCAGCCGTTTATTAATGCTCAGGCAGACTCCTGTAAAACTTATGAAAAATTACTATGCAAGTTGAATTATTTATTATCAGATAGTATATTAATCTTTCAACATCTATTTTAAAATCTCAAATATCTGTAACAGATTTAATCTGTCTTAACAGGAATTTTTTCAGCAGAGTTAACTCAATGTCGGAGCTTAATGATGAAATTTACTATGAAAACCAGATTCAACCAGTTCGAACTAAGAACAAGAGTAATGCTTGTTCTCTTTATACTCATATCATCTATATGCATCGGAATCACAGTTCTGTCATACTTCATGCTGAAAAAACAGCTTTTCAGTGAACTTAAGGACAGACTCAAAAATATTTCCTATACAGGTTCATTTATTATAGACCGGCGAGCACTGAATGGATTGGTACTGCAGATAGCGCCGGAATATGACTACAGCAAGGTTACGCCTGAAGGGATCAATCCCATTGATGAAGAGAAGCTCTCCCTTATTGAAAAAAGCGATGATTTTCTTAAAATCTGCACCGACCTGAACCTTATACGCGATGCTCAGCCCGATCTGATTCTTTACGCTTATGTACTTATCCCCACTGGAGATCCCGGGATGTTCCGTTTTATAGCTGATGCTGATGCGCCGGTACAGCTCGAAGAAGCTGCTGTAGCAGGAGATCCTCTTGACGAAATTACCCGCTTCGGAAAACTCTATGAGTCATCGGCAGATTCGATAATGGCTGAAGCTGTCTACAAAAAAGCAAACATGGTGGAAAAAGAATTCACATACGACGAAGAGGGAAAATCAAATATAGTCTCAGGTTATGCCCCGATAATGGATGGAGAAAAATTTCTCGGGGTTCTGGGACTTGATATATCTGATAAAAATGCAGAAATAAAATTAAAGCGCGCACTTTTAATCTATGTAATGATATCAATAGCCGCAATACTTTCATCCATTTTAGTTTCTCTTCTCATAAGCGGAATGATAAGCCGCCCGCTCAGACGTCTGATGCTTAGCCTGCGGCATATGGCAGAAGGAGAGGGGGATTTGACATCTGCGCTTCCGGTATACAGCAGGGATGAACTCGGACAGGCGGCAATTGAGTTTAACAGATTCATAGGAAAACTGCAGGAAGTTATAAGCGATGTTAAAAATATCACTACTGAACTGAGCAGCGCGACAACTGATATTAAAGTTTCCATAGATTCACTCTCGGAAAACCTTACAGGGCAATCAAACCTCGAGAGAGAGGTATCAGCCGGAAGTAATGAAACAAAAACCAGCGCCGAAATGCTTGAGATGAACGCAAGCCTTGAAAGAAACTGTTTTCTTATATTATCAAACAGATTAACCGAACTATCCGCATCGATTATAGACATTACCAGGGAATCAGAAACTGCATCAAACCTCACTGTAACTATCACTGACAAAGTCGCCAGGGGAAAAACAACCCTTTACTCAACAAGCAGTATAATGGATAATATAAGCACCAGTTCAGGTGAACTCACGGGAATCGCAAGTTTAATAAATGACATTTCAGATCAAATTAATCTTCTTTCGCTGAATGCAGCTATAGAATCCGCGCGCGCCGGAGATGCGGGGAGAGGTTTCGCTGTCGTAGCTGACGAAATTTCAAAACTCGCAGATAAAACAGCTATGAACGTAAAGGATATCAACCGGATTATACAGGGTAATACACATCTCATTGATAACGGAATTAAAAGTGTGAACACAATGATTGAACTTTTCAATGCGGTAATTGAAGATGTAGCATCAATTTCTGCAGTTACCGGAAAAATTTATAACTCCATGAGAACCCAGTCTAAACATAACGAAAACGTTCATGATGAATCTGAGACTATGAATATTATTGTTAATGAAACGAAAGATATAATGATTAAACACCACAAGGCCGTTAGTATAATAGCAGAGTCCATAGCTTCGATGAATCAGCTCTCATCCGAGAATAGTGAAAGGTCTGCAATAATCACCCGGTCAGCAGGTGAAATATCTTCAATGACCGCTTCTCTTATGGGACTGATTAATTACTTTAAAGTAAAATTATAAAAATAAGCAGGGACAATCCTGCGATTGTCCCTGCACTTTAAATACGGATTACAATAAAATTTATTTTACTACAATATTTACAAGTTTTCCTGCAATAGCTATAACTTTTACTATCTCTTTTCCTGCAGTGAGCTCGGTAATTTTATGATCCTCAAAGGCCATCTTCTTCATATCATCTTCAGATATATCTGAAGGAACATTTGCCTTCACTTTAATCTTTCCATTAATCTGGAATACAATCTCGATCTCATCGCGAATTGTAAGCTCTTCAATATACTCAGGCCACTTAACATCAACCAGAAGCGTTTTATTGCCAAAATCCTCCCAGAGCTCCTCTGCAAAATGTGGAACAAAAGGATTTAACAATGGAATAAATTTATCAACTACCTCTGAAAAAATCATCTTCCCTGTATCAGTGTAGAGTTCGTCTTCTGAAACAGCGTAAAGCGCGTTTGTCAGCTCCATCATCCTGGCAATAGCGGTGTTGTACTGCATCCTTTCCTCGATGTCATGACTTACATATTTAACAGTTCTATGAAGCTCAATGCGGAGCTTTTTCTGCTCATCACTTAAAAGTTCAGGATTTATACTGTAATTTTTCTGATAGAGATCCTTATTCTTCTGCATAAAACGCCATACGCGGCTTAAAAATCTGTAACTGCCTTCAACGCCTTTGTCCGACCAGTCGAGATCTTTCACAGGAGGTGAAGCAAAAAGCATAAAGAGCCTTACAGTGTCTGCTCCGTACTTCTTTATAATTTCATCAGGATCTACAACATTCCCCTTTGATTTACTCATCTTCGCGCCGTCTTTTATTACCATTCCCTGAGTCAGAAGTTTTTTAAACGGTTCGCGGTTTTTAAGGAGCCCAAGATCATTCAGCACCATGGAGAAAAATCTCGCATAAAGAAGATGCATTACTGCATGTTCAATTCCGCCGATATACTGATCTACGGACATCCAGTAGTTAACCTCATCAGCATCGAAAATTTTGTCGCTGTGCGGAGAGGTATACCGCGCATAGTACCATGACGAATCCACGAATGTGTCCATAGTATCAGTTTCACGTCTTGCATCACCGCCGCATGACGGACATTTGACATTAGTAAACTCCGGCATCCTTGTAAGAGGAGAGGTTGCATCCCCCTTGAAATCAACATCAACAGGAAGAACAACGGGGAGATCCTTCTCCGGAACCGGAACTGTACCGCACTTATCGCAGTAGATAACCGGAATCGGGCACCCCCAGTATCTCTGGCGCGAGATGCCCCAGTCTCTTAACCTGTAATTTATCATTCTCTCGCCGATACCTTTTTTCTCAGCGAACGCTGCTATCTTCTCTATCGCGTCAGCGCTGTTCACACCGGTGAACTCACCGGAGTTTACGCAGACTCCTTCCCCTGTATATGCATCCTTCATCTCATCAAGTTTAAGCGGAGAACCCGGTGTATCAATAACAATTTTGATAGGGATATTATACTTTTTAGCAAAAGCAAAGTCCCGGACATCGTGTCCCGGAACAGCCATGATAGCACCTGTCCCATATCCCATCAGTACAAAGTTACCAACATAAAGAGAAACCTTATCTCCATTAAACGGATTGATAACTTTAATACCTGTATCAATACCCTCTTTCTCTTTATCTTCGGAAGTCCTGTCTATCATTGACTGGGATTTGACACGGTTTACAAACTCCTTTACCTTCGGATCAGTCACTCTATCAAGAAGAGGATGCTCCGGTGCGATAACCATAAATGTCACACCGAAAACAGTATCAGGTCTCGTTGTGAATATAGGGAAGTCCTCACCCGATTCAAGTTTAAAGTTTACTTTAAGACCGGTAGAACGGCCTATCCAGTTTTTCTGCATTGTAATGACCTGTTCAGGCCATGTAGCGTTTATCTCATCATGCCCGGCAAGAAGGTCATCAGCATAATCAGTTATCTTAAAAAACCACTGATCCAGTTCTTTCTGAGTAACCTCGGAATCACATCTCCAGCAAACACCGTTCTCGGCCTGTTCATTAGCAAGAACTGTCATACACTCGGGGCACCAGTTAACGGAGGAGACCTTTTTATAAGCCAGGCCCTTCTCCAGCATCTTCAGAAAAATCCACTGGTTCCATCTGTAATATTCCGGCTTATATGTACCAACCTCACGGGACCAGTCGTATGAGAAACCCAGTCTCTTAAGCTGAGTCTTCATGTATGCAATATTTTCAGAAGTCCACTTAAACGGGGGAGTATTATTCTTTATCGCCGCATTCTCTGCAGGAAGTCCAAAGGAGTCCCATCCCATGGGATGAAACACGTTGTAGCCTTTCATCTTTTTATGACGCGCGACAATATCACCTATAGTATAATTTCGCACATGCCCCATATGTATACGCCCCGACGGATAAGGGAACATTTCAAGAACATAAAACTTAGGTTTGCTTTTATCAACCTTTGCAAGAAAACTTTTTTTCTCATCCCATGTTTTCTGCCACTTATTTTCTATATCTGTAAAATTATAATCTCTCTCTGCCATTTCTGTTTCCTCTATTTTTAAAAAGTTCAGGAGTTGTTTCAATAATCCGTTCTGCAGATTTTAATTGGAGCAGCCCGATATAAGCCGGCAAAACACCCTGCGATAACAAAAATAAAACTGATTGTCACCGCAATCTATTTTTTTACTAAGACTGGTTTTTAAGAATCTGAAGAATTTCCTCTGAAGTAACCGCCTTTATGATCTTCTCTTTTACCGGTTCTTTTTTGAGTATAGCCATAATATTTGAAAGGAGCCTCAGGTAATCTTTATGCTGTTTCTCCCCGGCTATAACAAGAATTATAAGATTAACCGGATGCCCGTCCATAGAATCAAAATCGATCCCTTTCTCAGATATACCTATGGCAAATGCCATCTCAGCTACACTGGGAATCTTAGCGTGCGGAATTGCAATCCCTGCCCCTATCCCGGTACTCATGATACCCTCTCTCTCTTTAAGGGCATTTACGAGAGAATCTATATCATCGCATAATCCGCTCCCGTCGAAAACTCTGGCGAGCTCTTCAATTGCTTCAAATTTATCTCTTGCATCAATATTTTTAATGTATTTCAAATTAGTATAATCTGTTACTGAGACCACAATTTTTTCTCCACAATCGGTAATTTGCTGTATCCTTATTAAGCTCTGACAGGCTTCTGTCAATAAGAAATTGCAGGAGGGGATTCTATTATTGTTTTACACAGATAATTCTTTAAGTTATCGTTTTAACGGAGAAAAACGGCTGCGCTGATTCAGGTTTTCAGTTATTTATGATGCTCAACTTTAATTTTAAATGTGAATGAGAATATAATAAGCATTACAAAAATAAGAGCAATACTAAGCACATAAATCTCGTTTAAAAATGATCTGTAAAGAAATGCGGAGGAACCTGTAACCGCGGATAGAAGCGTGGTAACTGAAATAATCCTCCCGAAGGATCCCGACTTGCGAAGAAACGGTATAAGTGAGAGGAAATAGGCGCTTAGCCCGCCCCACTTTCCCCATGTATAAATATTCAGCTGCCCGAGTTCATAACCGAAATCACCTGCAGGGAGCTTGATCATAATTTCCAGAAGCTGTATATTCTCACCAAAATCCGCCCTTAAAACACATAGCGCTATGAAGAGACTGAAAATGTACCAGTTAGTATCTGTTATACGGCGGCACACCCCTGCAAACAGCAGAAGAAAAACAGTGTAGGATATCATATAAAAAAAATCCACATATGTCCCCGTCTCCATTCTACTCACAAGTTCACTCTTTGTGCCGGGCGCATCATGCCCGAAAATGTCATATACCTCTGACTCCGTTTTAACAAATTCAAATGCTACAACAGGATTAAAAAAGCCCGGAAGGAGTTTACCGGCCTTTACCGGATTAACTATAATAAGAGCTGAGCTGAACAGTATCAGTATAATGCCTGAATAACCGGTTTTTAAAAAAGGTTTATACATATTACTCCTCCGCTATGCCTGTTGTACCAGTTCTTCCTGAAACAATAATACAACAGCTTACTCTTTTATGCAAATTTTTTATTTAATTCAGAGAAACAACATAATTAAATAATCGCTTGCAATCCAG
>Ga0116171_10002177_pt1 | contig 18827 bp, 23 predicted proteins | sample AD_JPNHW2_MetaG_FD_89798 | JGI IMG/M metagenome (GOLD analysis project Ga0116171, IMG submission 89798) | Active sludge microbial communities of municipal wastewater-treating anaerobic digesters from Japan - AD_JPNHW2_MetaG | ecosystem: Engineered > Bioreactor > Anaerobic > Digestate | place... | reverse complement strand
CGAGTATAATCATTTGCGAAGACACGGAGGGTTGAACTATTCAACCCCTTTTGATAAACTTAAAACTGTTACCGAATTATTGAGCTAGTACAACAGCTCTACGAACAAATTTAGAAACGTCCCTGGATTCCTAAAGCGGAAGCAAAAGAAGATCATTAATTTAAACTCCAAAGATGGAAATCCAAGGGGCCCCTTCAAAATTTTAGTATTATTTGAGCTTTTCATGGAAATAGGCATGCAAATGTTTGAGCCCCGACGGATGCAGAGAACACATTGGGGGCGAGTTTTTGCATGCCCCATGAAAAACGATAAAAAATACGTTAAAAAATTTTGGGGGAAGGGATTTCTCTCTTTGGAGTTTATGTTGACTTACTTTTTTCGTCTCAAATACACACCGATAAGAACCGCGGTTATCACGGCAAGAACAACTATGGTAAGCACCCTGCATGGAAGGCATATACCGTTACTCGAACACTTGCAGAAACTGAAAATGTCCATTATCCTCTAATCTCGAATTTCGAATCTCTTAGCCTGGTCATCCCCGAATGCTTCTATCGGGGATCCATAAAATTAAAAAAAATTACTTTATCGCATAGATTCCCGCCAAATGCTTGCGGGAATGACACTACTATAGAATTTCTTATACTCCACCGAGAGACGCTTTAGACAAAATATTTTTCACCTGACGCAGAAGGATAACGCTGTCATACGGTTTAGTTATGTACTCATACGCGCCCAATTCAAGTCCGTGATCGCGGTCGAACTGATCGTCTTTGGCCGTCAGCATGATAACAGGTATATGTTTCGTGGTATCGTCCTTTTTCAAAGCGGAGAGTACGTCCCGCCCGTCCATGAGGGGCATCATGACGTCAAGTATCACAAGATCCGGTTTATCCTTGCGAATCATCTCAAGCCCGTCCCTGCCGTTATGCGCCATATCGACGTCAAAGTCGCGGCTCTCAAGAAAATCCTTTATCGCCCCGGCCAGGTCTTTTTCGTCGTCAATGACATGTATCTTGTATTTTCTTCCCGGATCAGCCATCAATACCCCTTTTCCTTATATTTATTAAGTTTACGCCCCCCATATCCTTAAGTCAAGTCTCCAAAATTTAAAAATATTTTGAACGAATTTGAACAAAAAAAGTGTCTCTATATCTTGAGGGCGGAAAACAAGCCCGGAGCGGCTGAAAAGTTCGGCCAGCGAATATCGCAACATCACAAAAGGAGAAAGACATGGTTAAACCGATCGTAAAAGTGAACAGGATGTTCCCGGTAAGCGGGGACAAGGCAACAAAGGCGTTCTGCGACATAACGCTCTATGACGCTTTTGTCGTTACGGGACTTAAGATCGTAGAAGGCCAGAACGGATTATTTGTCAGCATGCCTCGTCAAAAAGGACGCGACGGCAAATGGTACGACTCATGCTTCCCGGTATCGAAAGAGGTGCGAGATGAAATGGAAAAATTCATTCTGGAACAATATGCTTCGAACAAAGTCACAGGAAAAGCCGACTAATCTCGGTATCGGAAGATCCGGCGAAAAAATAGCGGCGCGCTATCTGCGCTCTATCGGATATACCGTGACAAAAACCAATGTCACCACGCCCTGCGGCGAAATGGATATCGTCGCGCGAGACGGGGCATATACGGTGTTTTGCGAGGTTAAAACGATAATGTCGGAAGATTTTGGCTCGCCGCTATTCAACATAACCAACGTTAAGAAGCGAACAATGATACGGAACGCTCTTTTCTATATGCGCGCTAAGCGCATCTATGAAAGCCCGTGCCGCATCGACGTGGTGGCTATCACCTTGGACGAAAAAGGCCGGATGAAAATGATAGAACACGTCAAGAACGCGGTCGAGATCGAAAACGAAAATTATTTTTAAGAACGGAGGGAACATGCTGGCAAAAGTCTATTCCGGGTGCATCACAGGGACCGAAGCTCATACGATCGACGTCGAGGTCGATATCGTAGCGAGCGGACTCCCATCTTTCAGTATTATCGGACTTCCTGACACGTCAATACGAGAAAGCCGCGACAGGATACGTTCAGCCATTAAAAACTCATCTCTCACGTTCCCGGCAAAAAGGATCACGGTGAATCTTTCTCCGGCCGGAATAAAAAAGGAAGGCGCCGGGTTTGACCTCCCTATCGCGCTCGGCGTCCTGTCCGCTACCGGAGTATTATCGCAGGATGAATTATCGGGAATAGTTTTCTGCGGGGAATTATCGCTGAACGGTAAATTAAAACCTTTCCGCGGCGCCCTACCGCTTGTGATATCGCTTAAAAATAAATTCAAAAAATTCATTTTACCCGGGCAGAACGCCGAAGAGACGGCCATGGTCAACGATATCGAGGTGTATTCTGCATCGACACTCAACGAGGTCGTGGAACATCTGAAAGGGATAACACCGTTAAATGCCGTTCAACGCAAGGCGTTCACGACCATCCCGAAAAACGCCTCTGATATGGATTTTTCCGACGTAAAAGGACAGGAACACGTGAAACGCGGGCTTGAGATAGCAGCGGCCGGAAATCATAATATCCTTCTTATCGGCCCGCCGGGCTCGGGTAAAAGCATGCTTGCAAAACGATTCGCTACGATCCTGCCGGATCTTTGCGAAGAGGAAGCACTTGAAACAACGAAAATTTACAGTATAGCCGGGGAATTACGGGGCAATTCGCTTGTTTCGGAAAAACCTTTCAGGATGCCGCATCATACGATTTCTTACGCGGCTATGGCCGGAGGAGGATCTTATCCCCTGCCCGGAGAGATCAGCCTCGCACATAACGGCATATTATTCCTCGACGAACTTCCCGAATTCCGCCGCGATGTACTTGAAACTATACGTCAACCCATTGAGAACGGGGAAATAACAATAACACGCGTCGAAGGATCCGTAAAATACCCTTCCCGTTTTCTGCTTGTGGCAGCAATGAACCCGTGCCCGTGTGGTTTCTTCACGGACAGAAAAAAAGAATGTCGCTGCACTCCGCTACAAGTCCAACGCTACCTTTCAAAAATATCGGGGCCTCTTCTCGACAGGATCGATATACATCTGGAAGTCCCACGCATCGAATACGAACAGCTTTCCGAAAAACGAAAAGGCGAACCGTCAAAGAACATCAAATCACGCGTCCTCGCGGCCCGGGAGACACAAAAAGGCCGCCTGACGGCAAGACCAGGATCAGAGGCATATAACGCGTACATGAATACGCGCGACATGGAAGAGCACTGCGTCCTTTCGGCCGACGCGGAGGAGATCCTGAAATCGGCTATTCTGGAACTGGGCTTGAGCGCGAGAGCTTACGATAAGATCTTAAAGATCTCTCGCACCATCGCGGACCTTGATAACAAAAAAACGATCGAAGCGCATCATATATCGGAGGCTATAAGCTATCGCTGTCTCGACAGGAATTTGTGGATATAAAAAATGTGCCGTGAATTATTCCGGCAATTCGTAAACTATGGTCACATCGGTGTCAACGACACGTTCATTGGCATTTTGATCGGTAAACCTGAACCCGATGAGCATTTCCTCGGTTTCGCTGGGATAATAACTATAAATATAGTCCTCACCCAGCTTATCCATCGTTTCCCACGAGTTACCACCGTCACGGGATATCTCTACGGTCTGTATGTTCTCGGGCGCGTGTATCTTAAATCCTAATGTATCCTCAATAAGATCATTCTCCGACACCACGAATTTCTCGCCTTTTTCGACGCCATGCCCGTTCACATAAAATATCGGCTCGGCAAAACATGTTAAAGCGGAAAACACCGTCATGAACGTGAATAAAGATATTATTTTTTTCATGATCACATACTCCTTTAAAGATTTATCACCGCGATTATACCTTTACGCACCATCATAACCGCTATGGCGCACAAAAGAAGATTCATAATTTTAGAAAAAGCCCGTGTCCCGTTATCACCGATGAAACGCAATATAATGTCCGAGAACATAAATACTACCGCGGCAAGCACAACGTTTATAAGCACAGCTATGATCGTCGGGATCATACCCACGTTGCCGATCAACATAAGCGAAGTCGTAAGCACCGCCGGACCGGCGATCAAAGGGGTTCCAAGGGGAACCACGCCGAGTTCACCCTCAGGGACCCGGCTGACCTTAGACGGATTGACAATATCAAGAATGGCTATGCAAAAAAGCACAATACCCCCGGCCACCATAAAATCCCCGACTGTAATGCTCAAATAATTGAACACCGCTTTTCCTACCAGGATGAACGCGATCGTGAGACATGTGGCCGTTATCATAGACTGATATATGATCTTATTTTTCTTTTCTTTTTTAATCCCATGCGTCAACGACATGAATATCGGAAGAGTGCCGAGCGCGTCGACAGCCACAAACAAAGGAATGCTCGCGAAAATTATATTATCCATCATATCACACACCTCCAAAAATCATTTCCAATGTCGCAGATAAAATCATTATTTTCGCCCAAGCCTTATGGCAAGCCCGACTTTCTCAATAGCGATACGCGCGGCCTCATTGATCGGATACTGCCATGCTCCGGATCCGGGGACAAGCCCTGCTATCCGTACCGAAAAATCATTAATGTGCGGAACCTTCAATCCTTTATCGACCAGCGAAAGAGCTCTCTTATGATCCTCCGGATACAATGCCTTCATTTTGTAGCATGAAGCAAAAACCGTTTTCCCTTCTTTATCCGTTGAGGCCGAGAAACCGAAAAGCCTGCATATTGAAGGACGTAAAGGATAGACCGAACATCTTCCGTTCGCCCCATCAGGTGAAGTCGCGTTATAAAAAACGCATGGCCCCCGAAAACCCCGCGTCTCAAGTTTTTCCAGCGCCGCTATCGCAGTCCCGTTGCTCCACAGATGAACCGCAAGTGGCAAAAGTTCAGTGACCATCGCTTCAACGCCGGGATTAAGACAGCATTCGCCGCAATTCGGAGGGCATTTCGTTCCGCTTACCGCACAAAATAAAGAGATCTTACGGTCTATCTCTCCAAATATGCCTATTATTTTCCGGACAGTTTTCCTGTCGGAGACGCCGATAGCCACAAGTACGCGACGGTTCCGGATAAAGAACATAATACGATACGCCGCTGTGGTTATTATTTTAATGAGAGAACTCATCATTTTTCGCTAAATTTGAACCCTTCCGCGAATATTTTAAGACAGGCATCAACGACTTTGGGTTCATATAGTGTTCCTCTATTCTGCCTTATCTCATCGAGCGCTTTTTCTATACCGAGCGCGGGACGGTACGGACGATGCGACGCCATGGCCTCAACCACATCTGACACCGCTACGATCTTAGCTTCCAGCAAGATATCGTCACCTTTAAGTCCGTCGGGATATCCGGAACCGTTGATCCTTTCATGGTGCTGCAATATCACTCGTGCCAAAGGCCACGGAGCATTGACGGATTTCAGTATATCGAACCCGACACGGGAATGCATCTTGATCATTTTAAATTCCAGATCCGTAAGTTTTCTCGGGTTGATCAGGACTTCTATCGGCACCTGTATTTTCCCGATATCATGTATCAAAGAACACATATGGACTATCTGGATCTGCTCTTCCGAAAGCCCCAGCTCCTGACCGATACGACAAGCCAGCTCCGCTACCCGTTTCTGATGCCCCGCCGTGAACGGGTCCCTGATCTCGCTGGTCGCGGCAAGAACCTCGACCAACTCTATAAAAAAGTTCTTGAGCCGTTCCATGCTGTTAGCGAGAGCATCTTCTGTAGTTTTTCTCGCCGTGATATCTTCTACCGTACCGTCAACCCATTTTATATCACCGTTTGACGAACGTTGCACTTTAACAGTTATCGACACCCAGATATCGCATCCGTCGGCTTTTTTCGCGCAGTACACCTCGTCCTTAACGAATCCCTGCTGTATCGTTTTTTCAAGAAATCCCGCCAGATCTTTCTCCGCGCTAAAAAAAACCGACATATCTTTTTTCATAAAATCATTCAGCGAAGCGTACCCGAATATTTTTGCCAAAGTATGGTTGGCTTCCAGAAATCCCGCTTTCTTCCCTAATGTTCCGCGGAACACACCGATATTAATATTGTCGACCAACGTCCTGTACTGTTCGTCCTTTTCTTGTATTTCTTCCTCACGTTTGCGGTGATTCTTGGCGTCTTCATATATTTTAAGGGCCTTACTTACGGTGATCGGCAGGAGTTCAAGATAACCCGGGGATTTCACAATATAATCGTATGCCCCTCGTCTCATCGCTTCTACGGCGACATTTTCCGTACCGAGTCCCGTTACGACTATTATCGGGACATCTTCGTTTATTCCGCGTATCCCTTCGATAACCATAAGCCCGTCCGCACCCTGCAGATAATAATCCACAAGTATCACATCGAATTTTCTGGCTTTGAGCAAATCGAGGCATTCCCCCATCGTGCGGACCACAACAGTTTCGCACTCATAAAGGTTCTTCTCAAGCGTGAAAGAGGCAAGCTCCGCGTGATCGGGATTATCCTCGACTATCAAAATATAAACTTTATGGGACATGGACATTCTCTTCCGTTTTTGTCAAAACTTTAACGTCACGCCGACTGGTTCATCCCTTTAAGCTTTGTCTCTACTTCCTGAAGAACACGCGCATCAACGTTATTTTTTTTAAGTGTGCCCAATACACTCTCCACGGTCAAAAGCCGGGTATTCTTATCCTCACATAATTTAGTCGATAATTCCGATAATTTCGTCGCGATTATTTTCAACTCATCCTTTTTACGAAGTGTCAGCATGTGCGAATAATCACCATTCATCAACTGGTCGACATATTTCCCTATACGGTATATCGGGCCGGCTATACGGTGCGACAAAAGAGTCCCAATAAGTATAAAAAGAGGTGTTATCAATAATAACCTGATCAAAAGTTCCATATTGGCGGACTGGAATATGTATATCAGTCTGCCCCGCGGATACACATTCGCCAGTTTCTCACCAAGCGTCACCCATGTAGTATAATATACCGTGTATCCGGCGATGGCCGCTCCGGCATAAAGGAACAGAAGGATATACAATATATATCTGATCTGAAAGCCGAATAGAACAAAATATTTTTTTCTCTTTATTTTTTGAGCCATTATTCCTCCCCAATCATGTCCAGAAAAACAGATCAGTTATTTGAATTTTCTCCACAATACAATATCCCTTTTCACCTTTATCCTTATATCACTGCCATTCATGCTATTCATAATATTCTCGACTTCCTTGATATCCATGTAACGTGTCGCCTGCCCCTGCACTTCGATCAGAATATCCCCTTCTTTTATGCCGCTCTTTGCGGCGATACCGTTCGGGATTATTTTCGATATTTTCAGACCTTCCATTTCGTCATACCCGAACTTAACCCCTATCGCCGCGCTGCCACCCTTCGTTCCCGGAGACAGTTTCAATTTAATCTTACGGGCTATGGTAAGAGGCACATCCATTACGGTTTTATTGAGAAATTTGTCAAAAAGTTCGTCTGGCTGCATATAACTGACCGTCCGGCCCCATGCCCCGAGAATGATATCGCCCTTCTTTATCCCGGATTTGGCCGATACCGAAAGAGGCGTAACATCAGTCACCTCAAACATCCCTCGGATATCCTTTATGGTCATCCCCAATTCATCCGCGACTTTTTGCTGCTGTGTCGTATCTCCCGAGGCCATTTGCGGAGTCTTCCCCCACTTCTGTTCTTCGTTAAGACGCTGGATATGCTTAAGTTTGGCCATACTGTCAGACTGTTGCAGGAATGTCGTTACATAATTCAGCCCTTCGCGGGCTTTTTTATAATTGCGGTTTACATCCAAAGCTTTATTATAATAGTAATACGCCTTATCATACATCCTTTTATCCTGATAGAAATCACCAAGGTTGGTAAGGTTCTGTTCTTCGAGATCGTACACTATGTTCCGTATATCGGCCCGCATTATCTGCTTTTCCCCGTCTATCGTGGAAAGCAATACGCGGTCGCTATACTCCTCCACCACAACCCCTTTTATCCTTTGATTATCTTTCATCACTACAGTATCAGCAACAGAAAAGCAATGGAACGAAAACAACAGTATAATCACTATTATAGGGAAACACCTACGCATTTTTCCTCCCACTGAAAAAAAAGGATATCGTCCGAACATGCGGAATGCCATATCCCGTATCAGGTTACGATCACGATATGAAGTTTACCTGATAGAGAAGCCTATAAGCAAGTTTTCCGGAAGTTTTACATGAACAATATAGCTTATTGTGATATTTATCTCAGGAACTTGGCTGTATTTTTGTTATCCTTGCCAGTATCACGATCAGAACTCGGATTTTTTATTGATTCGTACACGGCGATCAGTATTCTTGCCGTCCGAGAATCAAACATCCACTTTAAAGCCGCTAAAATACTAGCTACCAAAAGCTGGACAAAATACTGAGGTACAAAAAAGGAAAGAAGTAGCAGTGCGCATGCGCCCATAAACCAGACATTCCCCGTGAACACAGAGAAAAAATGAGATTTCTTCCCGAACGGTCTCATTTTCATAAGAACGGTATGAGTGTCAGCCACGATCTCACGACAGGCATCGCAAGATGCCAGGTGTTTTTCCACGGTCTCCCTCTCGGAATGTGAAAGCATTCCGGACATATATTCGCTTAAAACCAACTCGCTAGGACATATCCTGTTCATATTTCCCCTTCTTACATAAATTCATAACTTATATGTTCATCTATTGTTCATCGCTTGATCCACTATACACCATTATAGACACTTTTTTTCGTTATTTTCGTTCAAATATATCACTAAATTTTCACGAACATGGCCTTTGGCCCTTCTTATTAAAGTTGAGACCGTATTCCGGGGCAAACTCATTATATCCGAAATATCCTCATGCGTTTTTCTTTCGTACATGTTCAGTTTAAACGCGAGTTTCTGTTTGTATTCTAGTTTTTCAACGTTATCGCTGATTATCCGGCCGATCTCCCTGTCTTCAATGTTTTTCGGCAGATTATTCCGCGAACATGGCAGGATATCTTCCAGCAAAAGCATATCGCCTTTAGCTCCGGTAGATATCTCGGCGCTCAAAGGAACTGACAATTCCCTCGTACGATTCGCGACACGCCGTACATAATTTTGTGTGAAATTCATCGATACCATGACCAGCCACGATTCAAGACATGCAGCGTCCTTTATAGAGGATATCCTGTCGTCTTCCCACAGAAACATGAATATTTCCTGAACTATATCGTCATAGTCGCCTTTAAAAACATCCTTGCCGATCTTATTCAGTTTGAACCTGACCCCCCGCACAACAACGGAACGATAGCGTTCGATAAATTCGTCCCAGGCTTCATGATTTTTTTGCGTGCATCGTTTGATAAGATCCAGCGTATCCATATCTCTCCCCTAACATTCCTCCCCTTGACCGCACGATCCTCATCATATCACATATTTTTATTTTTATCAACATAAATTTGATTTTTAATCAATAGTGGGGGCAAAAACATACCTGACATTAGATATAACACTTCATCGGGATATTTACCGGGCAGATATGAAAATGGGGATCAAACCCTCGGATCACATTCGCGTTCGTCTATGAACTGCTCGATCTGTTTTGTGGCCTGCCAGATATCTTTGATATTTTTTTTACGATCCAAAAAAGCCTCGACAACTTTGGGATCGAACTGTTTCCCAGACTGTTCTGTTATCATAACCACAGCATCGTCAAAATCTATCGGAGCCTTATACGGCCGCTCCGATGTAAGCGCGTCGAATACGTCAGCAAGCGACACTATCCTGCCATATAATGGGATATCCTTCCCCTTAAGGCCTCCCGGATATCCGGTACCGTCATATCGCTCATGGTGCGTCAGACAGATCTCTCGCGCGGCCCTAAGTAAAGCCGAACGACTGCCGTGAAAAATGTCGGATCCTAGAATGGTATGTTTTTTCATAACTTCGCGTTCTTCGGGCGTAAGACCGGACGGCTTTTTAAGTATCTCTTCGGGAACAATAAGTTTACCGATATCGTGCATGGGACTCGCGTACTTTATCAGTTCAAGATCGCGTTTCGTAAGATGCATCCCCGACGCGATCTCGGTGCTATAATCCGCTATCCGGACAAGATGGGTCCCCGTCGTCTCGTCTTTATATTCGGCTACGAGGGCAAGACGAAATATCATCTCGGCATAGGAATCTTTTACTTCCTCGTAGGCCTGTTTAAGTTCGTTATACGCTTCTTCTGTCTGCTTTTTGTATTCAAAATAACGGCTCATCATTATCCTTCTGATAGTTCTTTCAGCGCTTCTTCTTCTGTATCGAATATCCTCAGAACTCGGTCAAGTTTTGTGATTTTAAAAATTGAAAACAATTTAGGCTGGATATTGCAAAAGGCGGTTTTCGCCCCCGACCCCTCGTGTTTTTTAATAAAAGTCAAAATAGACGCGATGCCCATGCTATCTATGTACACAACTTTTTCGAAATTCAGGATAACATTTCCGACCTTCGATATTATCATTTTTTCAAGCACGGTCTTGAAATACGGAACAGTCTCAATATTTATCTCCCCGTCGATGTACCCGACAACCACACCGTTCTTTTCTTTTTGGACGTATTTCATTCCGCCTCCGTTGTTTAAATTATATCCGCGACCGTGGGATAAATCAAATCCCGCGACGAATGAAGAAAAGCTTAATGAGGCTCTCCGGGGTTAAAACCGGAGTATCCGATCTTCCGGCAACGAAATTCTCCGAAGGGGGAAACCGATATTGCACAATACTCTTTGTTTCGGTTACATAGCTATGCAGAAAAACTTTGCTCTAATATTTGCAGACAAGAACCGACACGTGGAACAAACCTCTGTTTAGACATTTATTTTGAATTTGGCATTATATCTCGCATACGATTAAGCTCCCCGCGTCGACCAAAGGAAGCCCCTTCGCGCAGATCAGATCTATTTCTTTTCGGGCGCATATATCGTACAAAGGAGCGGTTTTTTCGGACGAAGCCGGGTCACCTATCATTATGACCGTTCCATCGGAAAGCGTCCCCGAAGTCCCACCAAGAAAACCATGCTTTTCTCCCGGCAATAAAATATCCGATGGTTCAAGATAAAAAATTTCTTTTCCTGCTTTGGCCATTGCTTTTTCTATCCCATGGTCCGACGTCACCGCCGTGTTCCCGTTCAATCCCAAAACAGCACACCGGCAATATCCCTGCGCAACATTCACACTCCTGAGTCCCTCTCGCCCTGCGCGGTCCAATATCACGGTTTCCGTTATATCTAAATTATGGATAAGATCACCGCCTACCCTGACGGCATTATATCTCGCCGTTCCGGGATATTTACCCTCAGGAACTGATATCCCCTCTATAAGTTCAATACCGAAAGACTGGAGTTTTTCTAAAATATTTTTAGGAACATTAGGGGCGTGTATAAACGTGGCCGGACCTAACTTAAAAAAATAAATATCGGGATGGTTCATCACAGATCCGTAAACGGCGCTGAAACCTGTCATGTCCAGTGAGATCCATTCCGCGCGACCGATACGCGACTTTAAACTATCGAGATATTCACCCGGGATCCTGGCGTCATGAACAATGATCATTGTTTTCATAGGATCTTCCCGGCTATCGATATTTTATCGATCGTTATCGCACCTGACTCTGTTCTCATTATTATCGTTCCTCTTCTGACATCGGAGGACTTTTTAATTGTAACGCCGTTCTTTCCCGTCAGCTTCTTGATCTTTTCCGAATTCTCACCGTTAAAACCGAAAACGACAGCTTCATCCTCAGGGCTATACAGGACTTCTCGCACATTATCGCCGCTATTGAGCGCTTCCTCCAGCATAAGACCGAATATGCGGCTCTCGACCTTTTGTCTGAAAGCCGGATGGAACGGCCCCGCCAGATATCCCCCGTCAGCCGAAAGGCTTTCCGACGGATGCAATCCGACACGCAGGACTTTTATACCGTTCTTCTCAAAAAATAGCAGAAGTTTCACACATCTGGCCACGGCTTCTTGTTCGGAAAGTGGCACATATTCCCCTCTCCTCCACCAATCGGCCAATTCGGTATTATCTATCACTATGGACGGATATATCCTAACCTCATCGGCCCCAAGCGCGGCTGCTTCGCGCGCCGTAAGCATTTCGTCTTCCATGAAACTATCCGGCAAGCCTACCATCATTTGATGCCCAAGGCGGAAACCGTTCTGTTTGATAAGACGCGATGCCGCTCGCACAGTTTCCGCGGTATACCCGCGCTTAACCTTGGCTAGAACCTTTTCCGACATAGATTGAACCCCAAGCTCGATGCTTTTGACGTTGTGTGATTTAAGCATTACAAGATCGTCGGAGGTTATAAGATCCGGGCGGGTGGAAAGCCTTATCCCGTGTACTCTACCGTTTTTTATGAACGGCTCAACTTTATCCAAAAGCGCCGCTTGTTCATCTCCGGTAAGACCTGTAAAAGTACCGCCGAAAAATCCAACTTCCACAGAAACATCTCCGGACGATATAGTGGAAAGATGCTTCTCTATTGTTCCCGGGATATCAAGATCCCCGTGATCAAGCCTGCCCGTGATCTTTTTCTGATCGCAAAAAACGCACTGATACGGACAGCCTTTATGGACTATGAAAAAAGGGATAACATAATGTGTCTTCACTTTTCATTCCCCGATATGCACAAAATCCGCAATATCAAGCCCTATCTCGAGAAAAAGACGCCTAAGGCTTACCATGGAAAGTCCTAAAATATTAAAATATGATCCTTCGATATCGTCGAACAACATAGCCCCCACGCCTTCTATCGAGAACCCACCGGCCTTATCATAAGGCCCGAGAAGCGGGAAATATTTCTCGATCTCCTCGTCGGACATCTCGACGACACGAAGATCACTGATATCTACCGTTGACGCTTTTTTGCCGGACGGCATATCTATCACGCACAGCCCGGTATAGACCTCAAGCTCGGCCCCCGAAAAACTTTTAAGCATGCACCGCGCCTCATCAGCGTCAGCGGGTTTCCCAATAGCTTTATTGTCATGCGCTACCAAAGTGTCCGCGGATATAATAATGGCGTTCTTTTCTTTTTCAGCGATGAATTCCGCTTTTTTCACGGCGTTCTTCACCACGGCGTCCGATATATGAACATCCGCCGTTTCGGGCACACCGCTAGGCATAACCATATGGGATATACCGCATGAAGTGAGTATTTCTGATCTCCTTTTAGACGCCGAAGCCAATATCACTTTTTTCATATAATATTCTCCTTAAAAATAAGTTTTTGTTCCTCATCGACATCAAGCCCGTCCATTAATATCTCCAGGTCTTTGATTGTCTTTATATGGCGGTATTTCTCCATAACACGATTGATACATTTAAAACCCTTAAGATACCAGCAAACATGCTTGTACATCCTGGGTATCAGCCGTTCTTCCCTGAGGTTCGGATAATATTCGCGCATAAGGTCAAAATGCTCGGCTATGACCTTTTTGATCTCTCTGATCGTCGTCGGGATCTTAGTCTCCCCGTCCTTATCCCGTAAGTGGTCGTATATCTCACTGAATATCCACGGCCGCCCGAAGACTCCGCGCGCCACCATAACCGCGTCGCATCCTGTGACCCTAAAAATATTTTTCACGTCTTCCGGCTCGAATACGTTACCGCTCGCGAACACGGGAATATTTATCATTTCTTTTATCCGCCGTGTCACGTCGTGATCGGGCCGGCCTTTATACATCTGCTCCTGAGTGCGTGAATGCACAGCCAAAGCCCTTGCCCCGGAACTTTCTACGACTTTCGCCACTTCCTCATAATTCAGCCTGTCGGAACTCCACCCGATACGTATTTTGACCGTAACCGGTATACTAATATTTTTCACGACCGCGCTTACCAAAGCCCCCAATTTGACCGGATCCTTTAAAAGAGCCGCGCCTTTCCCGACCTTCACCACTTTACGCGCGGGGCAGGCCGCGTTTATATCCAGAGAATCGAACCCTTTTTCCTCGCATATCTTAGCCGCAAGAACGGTCTTTTTCTCGTCTTCCCCCACAAGCTGCACGCCGATAGGCTCATCATCTTTTCCTTTATCGAGCATACGCAAAGTCTTTATGTTCCCGTGAGTTATACCGTTCACATCGACCATCTCGGTAAAAGCGAATTTACATCCGTACTTTCTGGCCAAAAGCCTAAAAGGGATATCGGTGATACCCGCCATCGGGGCCAGTATTACGCGGGAATCTATAATGGTTTTTATTGGATCTCTCTTCACTTTCAGATACCTAATCTTTTTTTATACTCAAACGTTATTTCGTCACACACGCGCTGATCGATATTTTTTTCGGCCCCTTTGCCCGGCGCCTTGTTCTTTTTCGCGTGAGCGAGTTCCTGCACCTCAATGACCGATGCGCCGTAGGCCCTGGCGTTGTTCCTTACATAGTTATCGTTAGAAGCGACGACAACGCGATTCTTTCTGGCACATATCCTTATCGTCTCGATTATCTTATCGTCGCCGCGACCGCTCGCCGAAAAGATCTGCTCTTTCCCGCGATCGGGATCCAGCTTCTCCATATGGCGATACCTGTCATCCCCATCAAAAACAACACGCACCTCGTCTATAAAACCGCTGGACTTGGCGTATTTTTTGCTCAGCTCGGTAATACTTTTCCTCGCCAGCATCAGGCTTTTATTCAGTTTGCCCCGCAGTTCGGGGATAGCATAGACAGCGTTATATCCATCAACCACAAGTATTGTCATGATATTCCTCTTTCCGCGGGGTATATAATATCATGGAAAACACGGGATGTATAATATATTGGCGGGCCAAAAAGCGGGTGTTATTTTATCCTGACACGTATGCGCATCCTTCTGACAACGGTGCCGAACGCGCCGCGCACTACCTCTTTACGCACGTAATAATAAATGTTTTTACCTTCTTTTCTCGAGTCAACCAGGTCACAGTTCTTAAGAATTTGCAGATGATGAGATATGGTGGGCTGGGTGGTCTTGAATTCCGAGCAGATATCGGAAACATTCATCTCCTCTCCGCTCAAAAGCTCAAGTATATCCTGCCTTGTCCTGTCCGAAAGGGCTTTGAATATTTTTACCAGATCGTATTCCGTCATGTCGCGGCCCCTTATTTATTTTTGATATTGATAGTCACGATCAGATCCCCGTTATGATTACAGCAAGGGCACGCCTTACCCTGCCCCCGCAGCCGCATTTTCTGTCCGTTTTTTATCCCGGCCGGGATCTTAAGTTTTATATTTTCACCCGTCGATATCTTGAATTGAGCTTCGCCACCCTTCTCTGCCAATTTCTGCGGTATCGGTAAAGTCGCCGTAATATCCGTATCCACCTCTCCGTATGCATCTTCCTGCATCCCGTTCCCTCCGGAGGTATAAAAACTATAACCGCCTCTTCTGCCTCCGCCGGACCTGGCTGAAAAAATATCGGCGAACATATCGTCAAAAGACCCCGAAGCCGAAAACCCGCCACGCGAACCAGCAACATTCTTAAAAAAATCGCTGAAGTCAAAACCATGGCTGGACGAAAAGTTTCCGGTGTACGCGCCCATGTGCCTCATATTGTCGTACTCCTGGCGCCGCTTCTCGTCCCCAAGCGTATAGTAAGCTTCTGAGATCTTTTTAAAATGTTCCTCCGCCTTCTTGTCCCCCGCGTTCTTATCGGGATGATATTTAAGCGCCAGCTGACGATACGCTTTTTTTATCTCGTCCTGTGTCGCGCTTTCCTTCACGCCTATTATTTCATAATAATCTTTGTTAGCCATTTTGCTTCACCTTTCCTATCCTGCACATTAATCCGCCGCTATCTTTATCCAGATCTATCGTCACGGTACATCCGTCAACGGCTTTTCCTTTCAGTATTTCCATAGCCACTTTATCCTCTACCTCTCGTTGTATAAGGCGTTTTAATGGCCTCGCGCCAAATTCCGGGATAAACCCCTCTTCCGCCAATCTCTTCTCCGCCGTTTTGGTTATTTCCAGTTTTATATTCCGGCGTGATAAACGTTCCCTCACCTTATCCAGTTCGATATCGACGATCCTAAGTATATCATCTCCCGATAATTTATTGAATACCACAATATCATCAAGACGATTCAGAAATTCCGGCCTGAAAAAGTTTTTAAGTTCTCCACGAACCAGTTTTTCTATCTCCGCCTTTGGCCTGGAAGCTTCAGAAAAATACTGACTACCGATATTAGATGTCATTATTATCAGCGTATTCCTGAAATTCACGGTCCGCCCCTGACCGTCAGTCAACCGCCCCTCATCGAGTATCTGCAAAAGCACATTGAAGACATCATGATGCGCCTTTTCTATCTCGTCGAACAATATCACACTATACGGACGGCGCCTGACTCGCTCGGTAAGCTGTCCGCCTTCGTCATATCCCACATATCCCGGCGGCGCGCCTATAAGTCGCGAAACTGAATGTTTTTCCATGTATTCCGACATATCCATCCTTATCATGGCGTCGGGATCGTTGAATAAAAACCACGCCAGGGTCCTAGCCATATGCGTTTTCCCGACACCTGTCGGCCCTAGAAAAAGAAATGAACCGATGGGCCGGTTAGGATCGCCGATACCGCTCCGTGACCGGCGCGTCGCCCTGGCTATCACTTCGACGGCCTCGTCCTGCCCGACCACCTTCGCCTTTATCTCATCCTCCATATGCACAAGTTTCTCGGTCTCGGATTCAATCAGTTTAGACGTGGGGATACCCGTCCACTGGGCGATTATTTTGGCAATATCCTCGTCGTCCACCTCTTCCTTAAGCATCTTGCTGTTTTTCTGAACGACCGTAAGTTCTTCCGTTTCTTTTTTTAGCTGTTCTTTAAGGTCTACCATCCGGCCGTACCGTATTTCCGACACAAGCGCCAGATTCCCTTCCCTTTCGGCCGTAGTCTCTTCCGCCTTCGCTTTATCCATCTTTTCTTTTATTGCCCTGATCTTGTCTATGGCCTTTTTTTCTTTTTCCCAGTGGCCTTTCATCCCTCCGAGTTTTTTCGAAAGCTCAGAAAGCTCCGCATCCACGGCGGCAAGTTTCTTTTTCTTTCCGTCCTCGTCGCGTTCTTTTTTAAGCGCCTGTTTTTCTATCTCAAGCTGCATTATTTTTCTCTCCACCTGGTCTATCTCGGTAGGACGACTGTCTATCTCGATGCGCAGTTTGGACGCCGCCTCATCGATAAGATCTATAGCCTTATCCGGCAAAAACCGCGCCGTTATATATCTATCTGAAAGCGTGGCCGCGGCGATTATGGCCGTGTCCGAAATACGCACACCGTGGTGTATCTCATATTTTTCCTTCAACCCCCTGAGTATCGTTATAGTATCCTCGACTGTAGGTTCTCCGACAAAGATCTGCTGGAACCTGCGTTCCAGAGCTTTATCCTTTTCAATGAATTTGCGATATTCGTCCAGCGTAGTCGCGCCGATACACCGTAATTCCCCACGCGCCAGGGCGGGTTTAAGCATATTCGACGCGTCGACCGCGCCTTCAGCCCCTCCGGCGCCTACTATCGTGTGCAATTCGTCTATGAAAAGTATTATCTCTCCGGCCTTACTCTCTACCTCTTTTAATACGGCTTTAAGACGATCCTCGAACTCCCCGCGGAATTTTGCCCCGGCTATCATAGCGCCTATATCAAGCGCGATAACCCTTTTGTTCTTAAGACTATTCGGGACGTCCCCGGAAGCTATTCTTCCGGCAAGCCCCTCCACTATCGCGGTCTTTCCGGTACCGGGATCTCCTATCAAAACCGGATTATTTTTCGTCCTTCGCGAAAGAACATGTATAAGACGGCGGATCTCTTCATCCCGGCCGATCACGGGGTCGAGTTTTCCCTGCTCGGCCAATGTTACAAGATCGCGTCCGTATTTTTTGAGAGCCTGATATTTTCCTTCCGGTTCTTCGTCAGTCACCCTCTGAGTACCCCGTATCTCGCGAAGCGCTTCCAATACTTTATCTTTTACGATACCATTGGAATCGAGTATTTTCTTAAGTGCTCCATGCGCCTTATCGACTATACCCAGAAAAAGATGTTCAACGCTGACATACTCATCCCCAAGCTTTTTAGCGGATTTTTCGGCATAGGCGATCGCGTCGTTAAGCCGCTGAGAAAGATAGGGTTTAACTGACGCCCCGCTCACTTTTGGCCTGCCGTCCGCTTCATTTTTGACCAATTGTAAGATCAAGCTGTCATCGGCCCCGGCATGTCGTACGATCTCAGGCACAACCCCGCCGGCATCGCCCAAAAGCGCCTGCAAAAGGTGCTCCAAATCGACTTCCTGCTGCCCCGCATTGACCGCGGCCTCAACAGCCCCGTTTATGGCTTCTCTGCTCTTTAAAGTTAATTTGTCCTCTCTCATCTCTTTCCTCCCGATTCACGCAACATATAGACATATCGACATTCATCTATATGTTACACGATAAAACACGGTTTGTCAAGACAATCTCCCTTCCCGCCTCCGTCTGTTCGGAATGTGTTGAAGATGTCGTGCGGCAATCCGAGCATTGGAGAGAAAAGCCCACAATAGATAAAAATAAATTACGCATCTACGCTAAACGAACGCCGGGAGAATAAAAATAACAGGGCTTTTCTCAAAACGCGCAGGATAACGCACGACATCTAGAGCAGTCTGTCCGCCGTAGCCAGATACTATAAAATAGTTAGGCGAAGGAAGATCCCCGGCAGAAAGAACATGGAGCCCCGGGACACGAGCCCGCGGGGCGGAATCCCGCATTCAGTTAAATTGGCGGAACGAGAAGGGATGGAGTGAATACGATTTCCCGGAGAATTTTAT
>Ga0116171_10002175_pt1 | contig 18866 bp, 15 predicted proteins | sample AD_JPNHW2_MetaG_FD_89798 | JGI IMG/M metagenome (GOLD analysis project Ga0116171, IMG submission 89798) | Active sludge microbial communities of municipal wastewater-treating anaerobic digesters from Japan - AD_JPNHW2_MetaG | ecosystem: Engineered > Bioreactor > Anaerobic > Digestate | place... | reverse complement strand
TCTTCTTCTCTCGAAAATATCCTCTTCCGATTCATCAGAATCAGATGAATCATCTATTGAAAACTCGCGGGTATAAGTATTATCTTCATCTTCTTCGGTTTCCTGCTCAAAGATTTTTTCAGGCTCCCGGTCCATATCTCTTTTTACATTTTTATCCACCTGAAGAGGTGAACCTATTTTCAATAAAAGTTTATCATCCTTCTTCACAGAGGATATGGTTCGTATTTCAATTTTTTCTATCTGATCTATGTCACATCCCTTGTATATCTGATGAGCATTTCTAAAAGAGAGAAGTATAATTTTAAAAGAGGAAATAGTTTCATCTGAACTCATGTCGTCAAGGGACGGAAATGTTTTTACAATATTTCCATCTTTCTCAAGATTAGCTGCGATAAGCTGGCCCTTCACCCATTTCATCTGTGCAGACTCTTCAATAACAACTGTTATTTCATAACAGTCCATACCTTCGGATAATGCTTTTTTTATTTCATCACTTTCAGAAAAAGTAAAAGTAGTTTTGAGCTGCGGTACACTTTTTGTTTTTGCAGTATTATCAGCAGTAGCCGGTACAGCTCCTGCGCTGATCTTCGATTTATCATTTACGCTATTAATCATGTCAATCAAAGGGTGAAGATTCTGATTAGGTTCAATACCTGAAGAAACAAGTTCTATTACTTCACTTATTGTATCAAAACATTTAAATATTACATCAACCACTTCCGGAGTAATAGTATTAGTTTTATCCCGTATCCCCTGTAGCAGATTCTCCATCCTGTGCGCAAGATCACTTAAATCATTCAGCCCTACAAAAGCGGCAGAACTCTTCAGCGAATGCGCTGCCCTGAAGATGTTATTAATAATCTCTTCGTCCTCAGGATTTCTTTCAAGTTCCAAGAGGTTCTTGTTAAGCTCCTGAAGCAATTCATCAGCTTCTTCTAAAAAAATATCCTGATATTCACCTAGGGAAAAGGACATAATAATCTACCCCGTCATTTATTGATTGTCTGAATAAAAAGATAATGACTCTTTAGCCATCTCTTTTTCTTCAAGAAAAATTATATGAGACATGTTAAGTAGAACAATGAGTCTATCTTTAAGCCGTCCTATACCGGAAATAAACTCTTCAGAAACGCCTATTATAAGTTCTGACGGCGGATCAACATTAGCAACCGGAATCCTCACAACCTGATAAACATTATCTACCAGAAGGCCCACCTGTTTTCCTCCGGTTTCAACTACAATTATCCTAGTGAGGTCAGTGATGTTCCCCTTTGGAAAACCGAATCTAAGGCGGACATCAACTACCGGCAGGACATTGCCTCTGAGATTTATAACTCCTTTTATAAACTTAGGAGTATTGGGGAGTCTTGTCATTTCAGGATATCGCAGTATTTCGTGTACAGAAAGGATATCAACTCCATATTCAACTTCATCGAGCATAAAACTCACAAGCTGTATTACTTCACTATCTGTAACTTCTTCAACAGCTGAATCTGAATCCACTGCTCCTTCGCCTTTTGTCGATTTTAAAAATTTATTAATATCCATTTAACTTACCTGTAAAATCAAATCTATTTAGCCACTCACTAATATTTAATATACATAATAAAAGTAAATAAAGCAAAATGAGGTCTAGAGAATATATATAAAAAAACTAAATAATAATTCAATTAAAATAATTACTATTAAGTATTTTTATCGAAACATGTGAGCGGATACAAACTCTTTTTTATACCCGTGAAATTCCTGCGGGGGGGTTTTTTTAGGAGTTTTCCCCCTGCCCCGTAAAATTATCGTTGTTATAGCTATTTGAAAGATTTATTCCTGTATATTGCACTTTTAAAGCACTTATTTTGACTAACCAGAATAATCCGGTCACTCCTTCTTCAAAGTAACACTTAATTACAAACCTGTTATTAAAGGGCTCTTGTATCTCCTGAACCGGAAAATATATCCCCTATCAGGCCATCATCAAGAAGAGATATAATCTCTTTTGTTTTATCTTCAATTGCTCCTTCAATTCCATTACTGATCTTCTTAACCTGAAAAAATTCATCAGCAATATTTAAAGATGCAAGTATGGCTAATTGAAGAGAACTTCCACCCGGAACATTACTTCCTATCTCTTCAATCTTCTGATTAACATAATCAGCAAGCTGCATAATATACTCCGGGGACGTATCCCCTTTTATATTATATGTCTGGCCGAGAATTGTTACTTTTACCTTACCTGATTCCATAACTCACCTTTATTATTTCTCGTCATCTTCAATTATAATAATATCATCATCTTCATCCGCAGCCTTTTTGGCCGGCTTCCTGAATTCCTCGTCATCAATTATAATATCGCTGCTGTCTACATCTTCAATTATGATTTCGTCTTCATCATCAAGAAGAATAATTTCATCATCGTCAGACATTGAAGATTTGCTTTTGGATCCTTTCTTTTCCTGAATTTCATCTTCATCATCAATTATAATTATATCATCATCTTCTTCAATTACTGCCGGCTCTGATGAATCAACATTTTCAACTTTCAACTCATCATCAATTTCATGAGTTTCAATTTTATCTTCTATTACGATCGTATCGTCGTCAGATTCAATAATAAGATCTTTATCTTCATCTTTACGGGAAGGAACAGGTTTTGATGGAGTTTCTTTTACCGGCTTAGCTGATTCCCCTGAATAAGCCTGAATAGGAACTCCGCCCTGAAGAATATCCAGTTTACCCAGAAGTCCTATTATTTTCTTCTCGAGAATCTCCTCTTTATCAGTCAATTCCTTAAGTTCAAGAGCTGTTGCATCGAGTTCTTTCTTTATCCTTTCAATCTCATGCTCTTTTTCTTCAAGTGTAAGTTTTACCTCTTCAACTTCCCCTTTAAGAGATTCGTTATCATTTTCAAGTTTTGAATTCTCAGTTCTTAATTCCCCAATAAGATGTAATGCTTTTATAACCCTGCTTTCGAGTTCTTCAAGCTGCTGCATAGTAATCATATATTACCTCCGGTTATTTCCTTCAATTCAGATAAATCACTTCAGATAAATAGTAATCTCCATATTATGTTATCGGAATAAAGATTAAAAGTCATTAACTTAGATAAGATTATACATTAAATAAACAAATTTTTACAAACTGCATACTTCATTTCACCCGGTCGCAAACTCTGTCTATAGAGTAAATAAAACCAAATATACTAAATGAGTTAGAATATAAACTATTATAAATATTGATGCCGAGTATCAATACCAACTTATATAATATACCTATAAAGCAGAATGCGTCAAGCAGAATGGGAAAAGTATTATAATTAAAAAAATATATTCAGACTAAATTCCACTGTATTTTTTATATACCCCTCATTTTGCAATAAATCTGCAATATCAGAGATTTGTAAAAAAATTGAGTCCGAGAAAAAATATTTTACTCCAACCGACAGGAGCAGAGGAGTAACTCCGGCACCCTCAATATTGATATCTTCAGTATCATTATTATTAAATCCTGATGAATAGTATAATTCTGAAAATAGAATCCATGGGAACAATTCTGATGTTACAGCTCCGGCAGAAACAGAAGCATAATCATTTTTAAGGTTTTCAGTCTCGCCATCCATCAGATTATGTTTAATTCCGCTGTAAATATCATCGTCCGGCCCCGCTCTGAAGGTATAACACATATTTAAAATCAGAATCTCTTTGCCGGATATATTAAATGATAAAACAGGAGCAATTTTAAGTTCACCATTGCCGAAGGATAAGTTTCTATATTTTTCCTCAGTATAAGCATCAGGCCCGGTGGGAATTCTGAGCATAAGGCTCACTCCCGATTTAACAGCTCCGTCAGAATATTCTCCGATATAATGCCATAAATTTAAAAGTATATCGCCGGGTGTACTTTCTCCGGTTTCAAAAGAATTGTAATGAATTAGAGAAAAATCAGCTCCCATGGAGGTGTAGCTTCCGATTCCGAGATTAAGTGAAAAATTATCCTTTCTGTTCATATTTTCAATGTAAATGAACTGTTCCGTTAATGACATATCAATTTTGTCGTCAGGCTGGGTATAGCAACTTCGGGTCAGAGGGAGAGAATAAATATCAGAAAAACAAAACAGCACCATGAATATGGTGCTGTTTAATATTATTAAAAAATTTTTCATTCAGATAAAATATATTTTATGCTGCCTTTTTTACATTTTCTACAATTTTTCTGAAAGCATCCATGTCTCTTACTGCTATTTCAGCGAGCATTTTTCTGTTAATATCCACTTTATTAACTTTCAGAGCGCCGATCAATCTGCTGTATGACATTCCGCATGCTCTTGCAGCTGCATTTATTCTCATTATCCAGAGAGAACGGAAATCTCTTTTCTTCAATCTTCTGTGTTTATATGAGTTCTGAAGAGCTCTTCTTCTTGCATCTTTAGCAGTTCTGAAAAGTTTACTTCTTGCCCCTCTATATCCTTTTGTATCCTTAAGGACTCTTCTTTTTCTTTTCTGGTGGATTCTTCCTGTTGTAGCTCTTGCCATTTTTACCCTCTTCTTTAATTACTGGAAATTGTTATTATTACTTGTATGGAAGCATTCTTTTTATTTTTGATACTTCCGCCTCTGATACTACAGTTGTACCTCTTAATCTTCTTTTCTGTTTAGATGATTTGTGTTCAAGAATGTGACGGCAGTAAGCACTGGCACGTTTTACCTTCCCGTTTTTTGTTATAGAAAATCTCTTTTTTGCGCCGCTGTTGCTTTTAACCTTAGGCATATCGTTACCCCTTATTTTTCATAATTGCAGTTCTATAAATCTATATATCCGCTTTTTCTTTATTTGGATACAGGCGTCATGTACATCGTGATGTTTCTTCCTTCCTGAATCGGTCTTTTTTCAATAGTGCCAACGTCTTTCAATACTTCCTGGACCTTTTCCATTACCTCGAAACCGAGCTCAGGGTGAACCATTTCACGCCCTCTGAACATCAATGTAAACTTTACCTTATCTCCCTTTTCAAGAAAATCTTTTGCCCTGTTAACTTTATGTGTAAAATCGTTATCATCAATGGCCGGTCTCATCTTAATCTCTTTAACATGAACGACCTTCTGCTTCTTCTTCGCTTCTTTCGCCTTTTTAATCTGATCAAATTTAAACTTACTGTAATCAATAATTCTTACTACCGGAAGTTCCTGGTTTGCGGTAATCTCAACAAGATCCAAACTTTTCTCCCTGGCAATCGCAAGAGCCGCACTTAACGCTATTACTACAGGCTCGCCCTCTTCTCCTACCAGTCTGACATTTTCAGCAATTATCTCTTCGTTAATCCTGAATTTGTCAAATTTATCCTTATTGGATCCCTTACCTTTATTCTGCAAAATTGTGTTACCCCCGGAAAAATATCTTTACCGTCAGAATGACTGAACAGTAGTATTAAAATCAATAAAAAATTCATTTTATTAGATATTTTTTCGGTATTTGCACAATATTTGTACAGTACAACCGCATATGGCAGTTAACTCATGCTGCCCGGCCCCATAAATCCCCGGAGGGGGACTTAAAAAAACGTTCCGGATTAAATTTATTCAGAATACCAATACTTAACAAAAAGCCGGTCCCTGCCTCATTCAGGAGGTGCAGGGGCTATCTTTTCAGACTTATATCTTCCTTCAGCAGCTTATAAAAATCATCAAGCTTCATTATTACTGAATCTTTTTCTCCCCTCTTTCTTACGGAAACTGAATTGTTTTCTACTTCATTTTTACCGAAGACACAGACATACGGAACTTTCTGCGAAACAGCTTCGCGTATTTTATAACCCATAGATTCATTGCGGAGATCTGTCTTCGGACGAAGCTCCATATCTATCATTTCAGTTTTTACTTTATTTACATGCGCTGTCTGCTCTTCAGAGACATTTATTAAAATCGCATGTACTGGTGAAATCCATGCGGGGAATTTTCCCCCATAATGTTCTATAAGTATTCCTGTAAATCTTTCAATTGAACCGAGAAGCGCACGGTGAACCATATACGGTCTGTGCTTCTGCCCGTCTTCACCTATATAATGCATATCAAATCTTTCCGGCATATTAAAATCAAACTGTATTGTTGTCATCTGCCATTCCCGGCCTATTGCATCACGGACTTTAAGATCGATTTTAGGGCCATAGAATGCTCCGCCTCCCTCATCCATCTCAACTTTCAGGTTGGCTGATTCAATCGCTTTCCGGAGAGATTCAGTGGCAGTTTCCCATCTTGATGCTTCACCGACACTACCGTCCGGTTTTGTTGCGAGATAAGCTTTTATCTCTGTAAAACCGAGAGTCTTCCACATCCAGAGCGAGAATCGCAGAACTTCACTGACCTCTCCCTCTATCTGTTCAGGTGTACAGAAAATATGCGCGTCATCCTGGGTGAATCCCCTTACACGGAGAAGTCCGTGAAGTACGCCTGATTTTTCATATCTGTAAACAGTTCCAAGCTCGGCCCAGCGAAGCGGCAAGTCCCTGTATGAATGAAGATTTGTCTGATATATTTTTATATGGAAAGGACAGTTCATCGGTTTTAGATAGTAATCCTGCTCGTCTATCTGCATTGGAGAATACATGTTCTGTTTGTAAAATCCCAGGTGACCGGATGTCTCCCACAGATGAGCCCGCCCGATATGAGGAGTGTACATAATTTCATAGCCGTTTTTAAAATGCTCTTTTCTCCACCACTCTTCGATATTGTTTCTGAGCCTTGCGCCGTTCGGATGCCAGTAAACAAGTCCGCCACCCACATCTTCATGTGTACTGAACAGATCGAGTTCCTTGCCGAGCTTACGGTGGTCTCTCTTTTTAACCTCTTCCAGAAATTCAAGATGTTTGTTAAGAGCTTTCTGCTCCGGGAATGCTATCCCGTATATCCGCTGAAGCATTTTGTTCTTCTCATCACCGCGCCAGTATGCTCCGGCAATTGAGAGAAGTTTGACTGCTTTCAGAATTTCAGTATTCAAAACATGCGGTCCGCGGCAGAGATCTGCAAACTCGCCCTGACGGTAAAGCGAAACGTTACCTTCAGGAAGTGCCTCTATAAGTTCTACTTTATATATTTCATTTATCTTCCCGAAGTAATCAAGAGCTTCACTGCGGGACATTTCCTCTCTTTTCACTTCGAGTTTCTCTTCCACTATCTTAGCCATTTCGGTTTCGATTGCGATGAGATCTTCCGGTGTGAGAGATTTCTTCATGTCTATATCGTAATAGAAACCGTTTTCTATAGATGGTCCTATTGCAAATTTCGCATCAGGATAAAGTCTTTTCACAGCCTGAGCCATGAGGTGTGACGTGGAATGCCAGAAGATATTCTTCCCTTTTACGGAATCAAAGGTAATAATATTTATTTCGCAATCTGAATTAACAGGAGTTGTGAGATCCATTGCAACGCCATTAATCTCAGCGGCAAGGGCGGCTTTCTGCAGGCCTTTTCCGATCTGCCCTGTTATATCATATAAAGTAGTCCCTTTCTCGACTTCTCTTACGCTTTTGTCAGGTAGTGTTATTTTTATCAGATTGCTCACTTCAGTGTCTCCAGACGTTAATTTGCTTTCAGTAGGATGACCTATTTAAAATGCCAGGCGGAGTAAACTCTGGGTGATACTGGATTCGAACCAGTGACCTCCTGCATGTCGAGCAGGCGCTCTAACCAACTGAGCTAATCACCCCATATTCTGCTGAATACTAAATCAATATTTTTAAGAGTGGGTCATTGTCAACATTTTTTTGGAAAATAGCAGTTCCAACATCCTCAAACGTGCCCGGCCATGATTTATGCACCCTCTATCCGCATCCGGCCGGGAAAAAATTTCAGCTTTTTTTATCTCAGTTCTCATTCTACTGTTTTTGCAGAAAGAGGATGCGGGAGAGGATAATAACTCTGCAATCTCTCTGTTGCTCATATTCTGATTGATATTTAAACTTAAATATAATACTGTGTAAAAATTATAGTTTGTTCAGAAACATCAGAGAGGGTGATTATAAAATGTACGACAATATCGAGATTTTTGCCGGAGAAAAAGCTGCGGAAATTATCCGGAATAAAGGACTGAAAGAAGAAAATATAAAGGTAATTGCCGGAGCTTCAGGCGGGCCGAAATTTCTGGCTCTTAACGGACTTGATAAAGCTATATTAAATACATGGTTTAAGAAAAGAACAGAACCTCTCTTCTTTATTGGATCTTCCATCGGGTCATGGAGAGGAGCAGCTTTCGCATGTAAAGATCCTGTAAAAACTCTTGATAGGTTTACTGAATCGTACATGAAACAGAAGTATACAGGCAAGCCATCAAAAAAAGAAGTAACTGATGAGAGTATTAGAATCCTGAATGATTTTCTTAAAGATGAAGATATAAATTTTATCCTGAATAAATCAAAAATTAATCTCAGCATCATCTCGGCTCAATGCAAAGGGATCTCCTCTTTAGAGAGCAATGCGGCGCTTGCTCTTTCATTCATTCCTGCAGTATTTGTAAATCTGATCAGCAGAAAACTTCTATTAAAAATTTACACCAGGACACTGTTTCATGACACACGGAATACTCCCCCATTTAATGACTGTTTTAAAAACACCAGCAGAGTAAAGCTTACAGACAAAAATTTCAAACAGGCACTCCTTTCATCAGGGTCTATTCCATTTGTGATGGAGGGGATTAAAGATATTCCCGGCGCGCCATCGGGAACATACAGAGACGGCGGGCTTACAGATTATCACATAAATCTTGATTTCGGAATAAAAGACGGGATTGTACTCTTTCCGCATTTCAGCAGCAGGGTTATTCCCGGGTGGCTCGATAAATCAATTTCATGGAGACATCCAAATAAAGAATATTTTTCCAATACTGTACTTGTAGCTCCGTCGAAAAAGTTTATTGCAAGCCTTCCCATGGGAAAAATTCCTGACAGGACAGATTTTAAAACATTTTTCGGACGCGATGATGAACGGCTCAAATACTGGAATGAAGTTATAAATAAAAGCACTGTTGTCGGCGGGGAGTTTATGGAAGCTGTTTCGAGCGGCAGTATTAAAGACATAATGAAGAGCTTTTAAAAAGAAAGGCGGCGTTCTTAACGCCGCCTTCCCGGTAAATTCTATATGTTTCAATAACTGCTCACTAAATTAAACTAATCAACTCTGATGTTCATAACAAATAAACTATAACTGACACTTTCACTGCCGGGCATATAATACCGCAGATTAAATTCCCCGTGGTATAAGGGGCGGGTAGCCCCTCGAACAAAGCCCCGCAGTATAATGTTATTCTACATACATTGAGTTAATAACATCTTTATATTTATTTGAAATAACCTTTCTCTTAATCTTGAATGTCGGAGTAAGCTCCCCTGTCTCCTGAGCAAATTCATTCGCAAGAAGAGTAAACTTTTTAACCTTTTCAACCTGACCAAGAGCCGCTGTTCTTGCATCAATTTTTTCTCTATACAGCTGAATCACCTTAGGATTCTTTACAAGCTCCTCCCGTGATGAGTATGTTATTCCGTTTTTCTGGCAGTATGCTTCGAGCTGTTCGAAGTTCGGAACAATAAGTGCGGATACATATTTCAATCCATCGCCTATTGCTGCAGCCTGCTCAAAATAGATATCTTCTTTAAGCAGTGTTTCGATCTGCTGAGGTGCAATATACTTTCCGCCGGAAGTTTTGAACATATCCTTAAGCCTGTCTGTGATTACAAGATAACCATCGTCATCAATATGCCCTATATCTCCGGTTCTTACCCAGCCATCTTCCGTAAAGAGATCTTTGGTTAACTGAGGTTTATTCCAATAACCTGGAGTCTGACTCGGGCTTGTTGCCTGGATTTCACCTTCCGGAGATATTCTTACTTTCATCAGAGGTACAACAGGTCCGCATGTTCCGAACTTATTGCGTTGAGGATTTGAAACACTTATTACAAAACACTCAGTCATTCCATAACCCTGGAGAAGCAGAACTCCGCAGCTGAAAAAGAATTCAGAAATTTCTCCGGAAAATGCCGAACCTCCGCAGTTGTATACTTTATTTCTTCCGCCGAAAAGATTTCTTACTTTTTTCAGTACGAGAGTATCTGCCACTTTGAATTTCAGTTTAAGCCCGAACGGTACCGGCTTCATCTCTTTTTTAAGGTATGCAACTTCTTTACCTGTATTGATTGCCCAGTTAAAAAGCTTCTGTTTTTTTTCAGGCGCCTGGCTAATTCCATCCTGAACCTTTGAATAAATTTTTTCCCAGAGTCTTGGAACGCTGCACATATAGTGAGGCCTGGACTCAAGCAGGAACTGAAGCAGAACATCAGGCTTTGCCTCATGACAGTAGTCAACTCTGGCATTACAGCAGAGAATGAAATAACTCCATGCTCTCTCAAATACGTGGGCAAGAGGTAAAAACGCAAGGTTAACATCTGACTCGATTATCGGAATATAATATCCTGTTGCGAAAAGCATTGCGAGCCAGTTTTTATGAGTAAGCATTACACCTTTAGGCTCGCCGGTTGTTCCCGAAGTATATATGAGAGTTGAAAGATCTTCGCTCGTTGAAGCGGAAAGTTTCTTTTCAAGTTCGCCCCTCTTCGGAGATTTTTTACCCATTTCAATAAAATCTTTATAGAGGATTACTTTGCTGTTATTTTTATCATAATTAATTCTATGATCAATAACTATCAGTTTTTCAATTTTAGTATTATTTAGAATACTCACAGCTTTGTCATAGTGTTCCTGTTTTTCAACGAACAGTATTCTAATGCCGCAGTCATTAACTATATATTTCAATTCTTCAGCGGAGTTTGACTGGTAGATAGGAACTGAACAGGCGCGGATTGTAAAACATCCGAAGTCAGCAACTGCCAGCTCGACTCTGTTATTTGAAAAAATTCCTACAAATTCTCTTTCCTTAACTCCATATTCAAGAAGCCCTAACGCACATGAATCTATCAGATCAGCAAATTTTGCCCAGCTGAACTCCTCCCATACTCCGAAAGCTTTATGTCTTACCGCAATCCTGCTGTTGCCGTATTTTTCAGCTCTCTTGTGCACCATTTTACCGAGATGATCGTCCTTTGCCAGAAAATCCTGAAACTCCTTCTCATAATTTATATCAGTCATGAACTCCCTCCAATTTAAATTCTTTTATTTTTTTAAACCGTCCGGATGGATGTATCATATTAAATAGATATTGTCTTGCCGATTTATAACTTATAAAATTTTGATTTTTCAGTAATTATAATTCTGAAAGAGTTTTTTATTTTATAATTTAAAACTTAAGGTGCGGCATTTAAATAAATACCGCATAAACCTGCAGGGAAATGTCATTGACAGCGTTTTTAGTTATAAATAGTATTAAAAAAAGGTAAATAATTTATGCCGCATATGATTCTATATTTTATTATGTTTTTCGGGCCTGCTTTTGCTCTTGTTCTTTCCATAGGCCTGATGGTTCAATCTAAAAAGGCATTTATTGATTACCTTTTCGCCCTCTCATTCTTCGGTATGTCTATATGGATGTTCCAGATTGCTCTTTTCAGCACAGATCTTATAAACAGCTGGAAATATGCATGGTATCTGACCTTTCTTCCGGTTCCTCTTATATATATCATTCCGCCGATAATGGTGTTAAGATACAGATGGGTACTTGCCAGTACTTTTAAACTCAGCAGATCACATATTTACCTGATTATTCCATCTATAATTTCACTGGGAATTTTCCTTTATTTCCCCTTTTCAGGACACGAAGAAGTTTCCAAATATTACCCGGGGCTCCCTGTTATGAGTGAGAGATTTACTCACCTTCCGCTCTATTTTAAAATTACTTATATTACTGCGATCATACCAAATCTTTATGTATCTGCACTGATGACCCCAGTCCTTATACAGATGCTCCCTGTATGGAGGCGTGACAGCAATAATAAGATATCCAAACCGGCGAGGATGGGTTACCTCTCCGCACTGTCGATAGTTGTTTCAAACATCATGTGCCTGCTGGGATATATATTTTCACTTGATCTTGTAATAATCTCACTGCTCGTTGCAAATATTTTTACTATATATGTTTATCTTGTAACTCAGCGGCACCCTGATTATCACCGGCTTTTAAGGAGTGAAACAAGAAAAGCAAATTATGAGAAATCGAGAATATCCGGCCTCGATGTAAATGTTATATGCACAAGACTTCATGAGCTTATGCGTGATGAAAAAGTTTTTGCGGATGAGGATCTCTCTCTGCGTGATCTTGCAGGTGAACTTGGAATAAGCGCCCATCAGCTCTCAGAGATACTGAATGAAAAAATAAAAAAGAATTTCAATACATTCGTAAATGAATACAGAATTATTGAAGCGAAAAACATGCTTATTGAAGAGCCTAAAAGATCTATACTCTCGGTAGGTATTGCCGTGGGATTCAACTCCAACACTACATTCTGTACCGTATTCTCAAAAATTGCCGGGGAATCTCCCAGCCATTACAGAAAACAGAAACTCAACGGATAAAATTTTCAATATTTTTCAATTATAGATTTTGAACAAAATATCGCAGAGACTCTGAACCACCGGGATTTGAAAATTTTTGCATGAATAAAATCTCTGTGCCCTCCGTACCTCTGCGGCAGATATAATAGAAGGATGGCGCTCAATGAAAAGTATAATAATCATGATCATAGTAGGTTTATCAGCAGGCTATCTCTCGGGCTTATTATGGAAAGGGAGAGGTTTCGGTTTTACAGGAAATCTCCTTCTAGGAATATGCGGTGCCCTTATCGGCGGATTTCTTTTCAGCCTTGTCGGCTTCAGTATTCACGGGCTGCTGGCCCAGATCATTTCCGCTCTTGCCGGTGCCCTTATTCTGCTCTGGATTATCAGCCGGATCAGGTAATGACACCAATACTTGAAGTATCAGATCTGAAAAAAACGTTCCCCGGGGTAAAAGCAGTGGATGGAGTATCCTTCAGCATTGAACCGGGGATTTGTTTCGGGCTGCTCGGCCCGAACGGTGCGGGTAAAACTACAACAATAGAAATTATTGAAGGGATACTCAAGCCCGACTCCGGCATAATTCTTTACAGAAATGAAAAAAGGGGCAAGACATTTAAGGAGGAGGTGGGAATTCAATTCCAGAACACGGAACTTCCCCAATATCTTACAGTTTTTGAAACCCTGAAAACATTCAGGACACTCTACACCCGTAAGGCAAACCTTGACTGGATAGTTGACGTATGCCATCTTACCGAAATACTCAACCGCGATAATAGAAAAATTTCCGGCGGGCAGAAACAGCGGCTTCTACTTGCCATAGCTCTTACCAACGATCCTGAACTCATAATACTCGATGAACCGACTACCGGGCTCGACCCCCAGGCGAGAAGACATCTATGGGATATAGTAAAGGGGATCAAAGAATCGGGGAGAACAATAATTCTGACTACACACTACATGGAAGAAGCTGAAATTCTCTGCGATAACATTGCTATAATGGATTACGGAAAAATTATTGATAAAGATTCTCCGGAAAATTTACTATTAAAATATGGAGATGGAGCAACCATCTCCATAAAATCAGAAACACCGGAAAAAATCATTAACGCTGTTTCATGCGATGTCTATAAAATCGAAGATACAATTGAAATTCACACAAACTCCCTGAATGAATGCATACAGAACCTTGCCCATGCCGGTGCGGATCTCTCCAACATGACAGTACGCACTCCGAACCTTGAAGATGTTTTCCTGAAACTGACCGGACATACCCTTAGAGCGTAGAATGAGGAGTAGTTAAATGTTTAAAAGAATATGGATAATATTTTTATCAAGAAACAGGGAGTTTTATAGAGACAGGTCGGGTTTCGGCTGGAATATAATATTCCCGTTTTTTATTATTATCGGATTCAGTCTTATATTCAACCAGAACCAGAGAACTGAGTATAAGATAGGAGTCGTCGGTGATGAAAATAAAATAAAGAAAGAGATTACTCTTCAGTACAATAATTTCAGGGAATCAAAATTCATTGAGTTTCTCCCTATGGAGAATATTGAATCCGGTAAACAAAAACTCGGTCATCACAGAATAGATTTGCTGATAGATCCCGAACATGGAGTATACTGGAAAAGTGAATCTTCACCAAAAAGTTATCATGCTGAAAAAATTCTTCAGGCAGGTAATTACCGGCCGGATAAAGAATCATTTATCGCAGGTACAGTTGAAGGTAGAGAGATCCCGTATATTGAATGGCTTTTCCCCGGGATACTCGGAATGAATATGATGTTCAGCGCGCTTTTCGGCGTTGGATATGCTGTTGTACGAGACAGAAGACACGGCGTTCTTAAAAGACTCAGCGTAACGCCTCTTGCACCTTTTGAATTTTTAACTGCACATATTATGTCGAGGATGTTTGCCCTGTTTATAACAACATCAATAGTTTATGCCGGGTGCTCGCTGCTCTATAATTTTGAAAACAGAGGATCATACCTGTCTCTCATTCTTATTTTTTCTCTCGGCGGATTCAGCATGATTTCGCTGGCGCTGATAATTGCGTCACGAAGCAGCAGCGAGGAGTTTGCCGGAGGCGCGTTAAATCTTCTGTCATGGCCCATGATGCTTCTTTCGGAGGTATGGTTTTCTCTTGAGGGGGCAAGACCATGGGTAAAAAATGTCGCCCGGCTTTTCCCTCTTACGCATCTTACTGAAGGGGTTAGAAAAATCATGAATGATGGTGCGTCACTCTACGACATAAGATATAATGTCATTGCTCTTACTGTAATGTCAGTGCTTTTTCTTGCTGCAGGATCTATTTTATTCAGATGGAGAAAGGCGGACTGACGACATTTTAAGTCTGCATGAATAAAACAAGCGTATTTACTGAAAAAATTTTACAGTAAATCTCCACCATTTTATTCATGCTTATTTATCATCTTACTCATATTTCAATGCATCAATAGGTTTCAGATTTGAAGCTTTCCTTGCCGGGTAATATCCGAAAAAGACACCGACCGAAGTAGAAAAAAGAAATGAGATCAAAACTGACATGAATGAAAAAATAAACAGCCACTTCAGTACTAATACAATTATTAAATATATTATAAGGCCGAGAATAATTCCGATAGCACCACCCGCGGATGTAAGAGTAACAGCCTCAATCAGAAACTGAAAAAGAATGTCTTTTCTTTTAGCACCAATGGCCATTCTTATTCCTATCTCCCTTGTCCTCTCAGTGACCGAAACAAGCATTATATTCATGATACCCACGCCGCCGACAAAAAGAGAGATAGAAGCGATACCGGCGAGAAGTAATGAAAGAGCCCTTGTAATATCTTCAGTCATTTTAAGCTTTTCTTTACTTGTCTTTATAAAGAAATCATCTTCAGCCCCTTCTTTTAAATTATGGACTGTTCTCAGATATTTAATCAGCTTTGTTTCAGCATCAGGAAGCATATTCTCTTCCTTTGTAGACAGAAGCATCTCGTTATATATATCTCTCCTTCCGAAAAACCTTATATTTGCAGTTGTATGAGGAACCATCACTTCATTATCGAAGTCATTTCCGGAAAAAGCCACTCCGCCCCTGTTCAGAATCCCGATTACCTGAAGCGGCACACCGTTATACAGTATCTGCTCACCAATAGGATTCCTGTTGCCGAAAAGCATCTCTTTTACAGTCAATCCTATGATCACAACTTTTGCGAAAGAATTAATATCATCATCCGTAAAAGACCTGCCATTAATTACCGTACGCCCTTTAATCGATAGATACTCATTTGTGACACCCCACATTTTGGCATGGGTCACACTATTTCTATATCTGAGTAATCCATTCTTCTCAGCCATATAGCATATTGGAGTAAGCTTATCTATTTCATAAATTTCATTTCTTATAGTTTCGAGATCATTAAAAGTGATCTTCTTTCCGCCGGGCTTAGCCTCAATAGATATTCCGTTTTCACCGAAGTTAGACACCTTGTCTTTAACTACAAACCTTGCGCTGCTCCCGAGCCCTATCATCAGAATTACCGAGGAAACTCCTATAACAATACCTATACTTGTAAGGAGTGATCTCAGTTTATTCCTTCTGAGAGACCTTATCGCTGTAATTATTGCATTCTTTATATTCATAACAACCTTTTTAGTAAATATTTTCGCCGTTGTTCATTTCAATCCGGTAAATAAGAGGTGTTCTGTAATAATAAACAGAACCGTAAGGCAAATCAACTTTGTCATAACCTGTTTTCCCCGGAACACCGGCAATATAAAAATCTTTCCAGTCTCCGATTCTTCGATTATTAAAGGATTCTGAAAAATATTAAGCTTCTCCACTCCGGAAAAGATATTCTGCTTATCTGTTAGACCATTATCCCTGTAAACACTTATTTTCAGGGTGATTTTATCCGGTTTTGTTTCAAAAGAAATAAATCTGAATTTATCACTATTACCGGCAGATATCTCAAGCTCTTTTTCATTTTTCTGATCAAATTTTTCATTAATTAAATATGATTAATTCCCTTGACTAATGTTTAATGAAAAATTTAGTTAATCTGCCGGCAGGGATGTCTATAAAAAAAGTCTATTGTTTATGATTTATATATTTGAATAGATCGAATCTGCCGCTTTGAATTATTTCAATTTACTGAAAAAACTAATGATTAAAAATATAATAAAATCAATAACTCCGATATCAGGAAGTATTATACTTTTTCTGATATTTTTTTTATATGGCCTGATAAACAATCTCTCTTTTTCCGGCATGGGAAACAGCAGCGGTTATGGAAAAGATTTCATCATAAATAACATTCTCCTCCATGTGATAATTTTAATACTGAAGCTGATAGCGGTTTATATCGTGTCAGGAATAGATTTTGGTTTTATAAGTTTATTTATAGCAGATACTGTTTTCAATAATATTAAACAGATTCGATTATCTCATAAAATAAAAATAATCCTGAATGGATTAATATCTCTTCTTCTTTATTTACCACTTTTCCTTAAAGATCTTATTAATTATCCCCAGGTATATATCAACGGATTATACCTTAAAAGCAGTTACATAACAGAGTTTATCGACCTTATGTCAGACAATATTAATCCTTTACTATTTACTTCCATTCAAGTATTATACGCCATAACTTTATCAGCCCTGATTATTTACAGAATTATAAAATTCATGAGAGGAAGAGTCTTCACCCGAAATGCAAAGATTCTCGCGTCAGTTACTGCGGCCATAATCCTTACTGTAAGTGTGTTTTTATATAAACTTCCGGATAAACATTACAACAGGTCGGATGAAACCCCTAATGTAATAATTTTTTCCTCTAATGCATTAAGGCCGGATCATTTAAGCGGTTTCGGCTATATGAGAAATACATCTCCCAATATAGATCGATTGCTGGATGATGGAGTATCATTCATGGATGCTAGGATAGAAGTACCTCAGGCTTTCCCTTCATGGGTGTCGATGATGACAGGCCAATACGCCTCTACTCTCGGAATAAGGCACATGTTCCCTGCATCGATGGATGTGAATAAAAGTTTCACAACGCTGCCTGGAATTCTGAACTCAAAAGGATATTATACTTCAGTAGTAGCAGATTATGCAGGAGATATTTTCACAAGAATAAACCTTGACTTTAAAAATGTCGACACACCTTTTTTTAATGATGATTACGTGATATATCAGGCAATTCTGGATTTTCATATATTCTTTCTGCCTTTTCTTACGGGCGAGACAGGACTAAAACTTTTTCCGGTGCTAAAAAACTCGGCATATTTCTGTCCTCCGGAACTTGTAAAAAAGAGAATCATCAGATCAATAGAGAGAGCTAACGGTAGACCCTTCTTCATTACATCATTTTTTTCTTCAACTCATTCACCTTATGCGCAGGCCTATCCATATTATAAGATGTTCTCAACAAAAAATTATCGCGGGCCATACAAGTTCCTGAAGCGGCAGATAATTTCGCCTGATAACGATAAAACCGGCAGCGTAATTTCAGACGCAGACAAAAAACAGATTAACGCTCTTTATGACGGCGGCATAAAAGCTTTTGATCAGGCACTTGGAGATGTGGCAGATTATCTTGAACAGAAAGATCTGCTGAAGAATACAATAATAATAATAGTGTCTGATTATGGTGAAGACCTGTATGAAGGCGATTCAGGATCAGGTCATGGTGAAAATTTCAGAGGCCAGTATTCCACCAGAATACCTTTCATTATAAGCAGTGAAGATCTAATCAAAAAAAATATCAGGATACCGGATGTTGTGAGGCATGTGGATATAGCTCCGACAATACTTGCCATGCTGAAAATTGAAAATACGGCCATAATGGAAGGAGTAAGCCTGCTTCCGCTGATTGAAGGTAAACCATTGGATTCAAAACTGTATGCTTACGGTGAGACCGGAATCTGGTCTGACAATAATCAGAATAACGGGCTTTTCTTTCAAAAACAGAGAATCATTTATCCTGACATAACAGGATTGAGCAGAGTAGATTCTGATTTCAATAATCAGATAGTTCCTAAAGATGAGTTCAGGGATTTAATTAATACTGCCAAATACAGATATATCTATGATGGAAAGTACAAGCTCATATACATTCTTTCGGGAGACAAAATAATATATGAATTGTATGACACAGAGGAAGATCCCGGAGAAACAGTAAATATTGCCGCAAAAGATAAATCTAATTTCAACAGACTGCATGATGAACTCTTCAAATGGCTTCAGCGGAACAATGATGTCATCATAAAAGATGAATTTATTTCCCCGGAGACACGTTACTAACGATATAAGACTCCCTGTAAAATTACAAAGAATTGATTCTTCCCGAAAAAAACTGCCGATAAATAAAATAATGTTGAAATAAGATAAG
>Ga0116171_10002173_pt1 | contig 18869 bp, 16 predicted proteins | sample AD_JPNHW2_MetaG_FD_89798 | JGI IMG/M metagenome (GOLD analysis project Ga0116171, IMG submission 89798) | Active sludge microbial communities of municipal wastewater-treating anaerobic digesters from Japan - AD_JPNHW2_MetaG | ecosystem: Engineered > Bioreactor > Anaerobic > Digestate | place... | reverse complement strand
GTCGTCTACCTGGGCGCCCTGTCGGCGGCCATGGTCGTCCTCGCGACCCTCGGCCATGTCGGCGGCACCCTGGTGTTCGGACGGTAGCCGGCATATCTACAAGGACCTGGCCGCGAGGGTACACAGGCGGTTCCCGCGATGGGTGCGCGCGGGAGCGAGAGCCCGGTGAGGAATGCAGGCGACTACGGTGTGCGCCTGGCGGTGCCGTCCAGGTAGGTGACGAAGGGCTTGCCCGGCGGCGCGATCTCGAAGTGGATGCGCACCGTGTTGGCATCCGCGCGGTGGTAGGTCAGACGGAATCGCGGCCCCGGTCTCTCGTCGCTAAGAAAGACAATGCCTTCACCTTCCGTCGCCGCAGCGACGCCGTAGTGGATGGCGTGGCCCTCGTTGTCGACGTACAGCGCTCGCAGGCTGCCACCCTCCGCGTAGGCCACGAGCAGGTCCTCGTGGTGGGAAGCCGGACGGTCACCGTACGCCGGATAGTCGGTGACGTTGCGCCGCACCATGACTCTTCCGTCGAGCTCGAGGCGAAACGAGAAGCCTCCACTCCCTTCTCCGGGCGTACCGCTACCCTCGCCCCGCCAGTCACCGGCCAGGAAGCGAAGGGGAACGAGGAGGTCCGAGGGCGTCGGTGGTGCCTGCGCGAAGACCGACGTGCCAAACACCAAGGCGACAAGGACGCGGAGCACCATGTGACCTCCGGTTTGCGCGGCGTGGGCAGGTAGGCTCACCACCCGCACCGGGTCGTGGAAACGAGACATCCCCGACGCAAGGCCGGGCAGGTGCCTGTCGGCGACGGTCATCGCTTCACCCCCAGCCCCATCGTAGGGGCGACAGTGCGTTTGTGGAAGTCTCGAACCGTGCCAGGTCGCGAGCTCCTGCATCACTGAGCACGGCCAAATTCAGGGGCTGGCGTCTGCCAGCGGCTCGCGGTTGACGAGCCACACGCCCGCCAGGATGACGGCGCCACCGACGATCGACGAGACGAGCAAGCGTTCGCCCTGGAACACCATCCCGGTCGCCACGGCGACCAGGGGCTCGAGGTAGAGGAAGGTGCCTACCTGGGAGGCGGGCGCGGAGTGCAGCGCGTCGTACCAGAAGATGTAGGCGAGCCCCGAGCAGAAGATGCCCAGGAACCCCACCGCCAGCCAACCGGTGGACGTGAGCTGGCCGACCTCCGCCGGCTTGCCGGCCGCCACGAAGAGGACCGAGGTCATGAGCCAGCCCATGGTCATGGTGTAGAAGATCATGCGGGCCGGCGGGTGGTCGCGCAGGACCCGCCGCGACAGGACCGAGAACACCGCCCAGTTGGGCGCCGAGAGGACCATGAGGAGGTCGCCGGGCTCGGCGAACCGGCCGGCCAGCAGCATCGCGGGTGCGCCGTCGGTGACGATCAGCGCGACGCCGAGCGTCGCGACCACGATCCCTACCCACTGCAGGCTGGTGAGCCGCTCGCGCAAGACGAGTGCGGCGACGAGGGCGATGCAGACGGGCGTCGCTGCCGCCACCCAGCCGCCGGTGCTGGCGTGCGTGGTCTGCAGCGCGGTGGACTGCAGCCACTGGTGCAAGGTAATGCCGATGAGGCCGAGGCCGGCGAAGATGCCGAGATCGCGGGCGGAGACGCGGCGCAGCTCCCCCCGCCAGGCCGCCGCGGCGCCAAGCACCATGATCCCCATGGCGAAGCGCAGCCACACCACCGTCACGGGCGAGACCTGGCGCAGCGCGACCTTGGTGGCGGCAAACGAGGCGCCCCACACCAGCACCGCCGCCGTGACTTCGACAAACGCCCTCGTGCGGGCGTGCTCCATACGCCTCCAAGCGGCGCGACCGGCGCCTTGAACGCCGGCCGCTTCCTCCGGGGAAAACTAGCACCAGCTCAGGGACTCGGGCGAGGGGTGGGCTGCCAGGGTGGAGCGCGATCAGGTGGATGGCCCGCCGGCAAGGGCGCGCGCGACCAGGCGGAGGGTCGCGCCGAGCCCCAGACGGTGGGCGGGCAGGGCGCCGATGTGGAAGGCGAGCAGGCGGTCGAAGAGCGCCGGATCATCCCGCAGCGCCGCGATGGCGCCGCGGCGCACGCGCGGCCGGCGGTCGAGCAGCAGCAGGAGGCTCTCGATCATCCGCGGCGCGCGGACGATGCGCCGGTGGGCGCGGGCGTAGCGCGCCAGATCGCCAGCCGCTGCGGCCTCCACGAGCGCCCGGGCCTCGCGCACCGCCAGGCTCACCCCCTCGCCGCAGATCGGGTCGAGGCCTCCTGCGGCGTCGCCCACCAGGGCGATGCGGCCGGCGGTCACGGCGCGTGGCCGGGAAGCCAGCCGCGAGGCGCCGCGGTCCTTTGATGTCACCGTGGTGCCTTCCAGCCGTCTCGCGAGCTCCGGGAAGCGCGGCAGGAGCTTGTCGAAGCTCGAGGGGGCGCCGTTCCACATCAGCGCCACGTTCACCTGGCGGGGTCCCACCGGGGTGACGTAGGCCTCGGCCTGCTCGGCCCAGGTGACCTCCACCAGGTCGGTCCACGGCGTCACCTCGAAGTGGCGCCGCACCGCGTGGCGGTCGGGCCGCCCGGGAAAGCCGTCGAGGCCGGCCCAGCGGCGGATCACGGACTCCCGGCCGTCGGCCCCGACGATGACGCGGGCGGTGAGAACGTCGCCGCCAGTGCACACCCCTTCGCCGTCGAGGCCGTCAGCCGCCATGCCCCAGCGCAGGTCGGCACCCAGTGTTTCGGCGCGGTGCGTCATGGCCGCGTGCAACGCCGTGCGCCGCACTCCCCATGCCGGGCGAGCGCCGAAACGGCCCTCGGCAGCCACTCCGTCAGCCAGGTAGCGAATGCCGGCCAGCGGCGCGCGGCCGTCGTCCTCCGGTTCGACGCCCATCGCGGCGAGCTCGGCGGCGGTGTCGGGCAGCATCCCCTCGCCGCAGGCGCGGTCGACGGGCGGCCGGGCACGGTCGAGGACGGTGACCGAGAGGCCGGCCAACCTCGCCTGGATCGCCACGGCCAGACCGGCGGGACCGCCGCCGATCACCACCAGGTCGCGATCAGGCATCGTCGTCCCCGCGATCGTGGCGGGCCCGCAGGTACGCCAGGCCCGAGCGCGCCAGTGCCCCGACCAGAAGCCCGGTGGTGACCTCGCGCGGCGGCCGCAGCGTTCCGTCGAGGTGGGCGCGCAGCGCTGCCTGGCGCCGGAGCTTGCCCGAGGAGGTGCGCGGCAGTGTCTCGGCCTCCAGGATCACGACCTGCAGCGGGCGCACCCCGCACGCGGCGAGGACGCGCTCGCCTGCCTGCGCGGCGATGTCGGGACGGCTCTCGGAGGGAGCGTCCTCCGCCACCTCGACGAAGAGCAGGATCCCCTCGGTGGGCGCACCTTCGGGTTGGAACGCCACGGCCGCGACGCCGCCGGGCCTGACCCCGGGGACCGCCTGCACCGCCCGCTCCAGCTCCTCCGGCTGGTGGTTGCGCCCGTGAAGGATCAGGATCTCCTTGTCGCGGCCGGTGAGATAAAGCTGACGGCCGAGCCGAAAGCCGCGGTCGCCGGTGTCGAGCCAACCGCCCCGAAGCACCAGGGCGGTGGCCTCGGGCCGGTCCAGGTAGCCGTGCATCAGCGAAGGTCCCCGCACCTTGATACGGCCCACCGACCCTGCAGGCAGGAGCTGGTCCTCGGGACCCGCAATCGCCACGTCGAAGCCCGGCATCGGAGTCCCCGCCGACATGAGCTCGATGCCCTCGGGGTCCGGCTCGGCCCGCCCGGCCGCCAGGGCGGCGCGGTCGAAGCGCTCGGACACGAAAAGCGTCCACGGGTCGGCGAGCGTCACCGCCAACGCCGCCTCCGAGAGCCCGTACCCCGGCGTCATCGCCTCCGGCTTGAACCCCCAGCGGGCGAAGCGGTCCGAGAAGGCGCGGACGATCTCCGGCACCACGGTCTCGGCGCCGTTGATCGCCACCTGCCAGCACGACAGGTCCACGCCTTGGAGCTCCTCGTCACGCACCCGCCGGGTGCACATGGCGTAGGCGAAGTTGGGCGCCGGGGAGACGGTGGCGCGGGCCGAGGAGATCGTTCGCAGCCACAGCGCCGGGCGGGCGATGACATCCTCGGGGGGGATGAGGGTGAGAGGGCCGGGGCGCTCAAGTGCGGGCAGGATGCACCCGATCAGCCCCATGTCGTGATAGAGCGGCAGCCAGCTCACCCCCGAGTGGGGGTTGCCGGGGCGGTCGGGCCAGAGGGAGTTGAGTAGGCGGGCCTGGGTGACGAGGGCGCGGTGGGTGAGCGCCACCGGCTTCGGGTCCACGGTGGTTCCGGAGGAGAACTGTACGAGACCAAGGTCCTCGGGGCCGACGGCCACCGACCCGGGCCTGGCGACCGGGAGGCTGTCGAGCTTCTGGCACCCCAGGGTCGGGCGCGCCGCCAATATCGTCGGTCCCAGGATCAGGCGCGCCCGTGGGTCGGCCAGCACCACACACGCCCGGACGGAGCGGAGCATCGCCGCGGTGCGGGCGTGGTACTCGTCGAGACGCCCCAGGCGCGCCGGCGGATACAGCGGCACCGGCACCGCGCCAGCGAGCAGCGTGCCGAAGAATGCCTCGAGGAAGGCGAAGCCGGTAGGGAAGACGAGCGCCACTGTCTGCTCGGGCTCGATGCCCAGGGCCTGCAGTCCGCCGCACACGTCGAGGGCTCGGGCGCGGACCTCCTCCCAGGTTCGGGAGCTCGCGCGCTCACTTCGGTCCACCAGCCGCACCCCCATCCCGGGGTGGCCGGCGGCCCAGTCGAGAAGCGCGGTGACGGTGCCGGGCTCAGGCATCGAGCTGCTTCCGGACGATCGTCACGAGGTCGGCGACCGTCTCGATGCCGGTCTCGTCCTCGGGGTCCAGGCAGATGCGGAATCGGTTCTCGACCTCCACCGCCAGGGTCAGGAGCTTGAGCGAGTCGAGGCCAAGGTCTTCGACCAGGCGCGTCCGTGGCTCCAGCGTCCCGTCGAAGCCCAGGTGCTGGCGGGCCACCTCGGCGATGCCAACCAGGATCTCGCGATCGGTCACGGCAGCAACCTCCCTCGCCCGGCGAAGACGCGCGCGTAGTCGGTGTGCCTGGCCAGGGTGTCCTCCTCGATCCGGATGCGCCGGGCCAGCAGGAATGGGAACACCAGGCTCGAGGCGCACGCGGTCAGCCATGCCGAGTGGACGAGCGGCAGCATCACGGTCTCGACCACCAGCGCCAGGTAGTTGGGGTGGCGCACGAAACGGTAGGGGCCTCCGGTGGCAAGAGGGGCGCCCGGCACCACCACCGTGTGGATGTTCCAGCGATCGCCCAGGGTCGCGACGGCCCAGTAGCGCAGCGCCATGGCGACGCCGACGAGGGCCAGCGCCGGAAAGCCGACGGACGAGATCCACGGCCGTTCCAGGAGGAACACCTCGCTTGGGCACGCGAGCAGCCACACGGCCTGGAAGACGGCGATGGGCCACAGGGATCTCGACTCGGCCACGAAGCCACCGCGGGCCCGGGCCGCCACCAGGTTCCGCCGGGCGATGAGGACCTCGACCAGGCGCTCGGCGAGGACCAGCCCGACCAGGAGCGTGTACGGCGCAGCCGCGAACGCGACGATCCGGGCGATCACCAGCGCACCAGCACGAGCTCCGAGCAGAACCCCGGGCCCATGGCGAGAATCATCCCCCAGCTTCCCGGCGTTGGCCGGTGGTGGCGCATGACGTCCTGGAGCACGAGCAGCACCGACGTGGACGACAGGTTGCCGACCTCGCGCAGGGACTTCCAGGCCGGCGCCAGGGCGTCCTCGCCGACCTCAAGGGCCTCGGCCATGGCCATCAGGACCTTCGGGCCGCCGGGATGGGCCACCCACGTCACGATGTCGGCGCGAGCCAGGCCGTGATCGGCCAGGAAGGCGTCGACGTCTTGCCGCAAGTGGGCGCGGACGACATCGGGGACCCCGGCCGAGAGGACGAGCTGAAAACCGCCGTCGGTGACGTCCCAACCCATTACCCGCTCGGTATCGGGGTAGAAGACGGAGCGCGTGGCGACGATCCGGGGCCCGGGCAGGTGCCGGCGCCGGCCGCCCAGCACCACCGCCGCCGCCCCGTCACCGAACAGGCCCGAGGCGATCAGATTGGGCACCGAAAGGTCGTCGCGCTGCAGCGTCAGGGAGCACAACTCCACCGAAAGCAACACCGCGACCTCGTCCGGGTGGCCGACCAGGTAGTCGGCGGCGCGCGCCAGGCCGGCGGCGCCGGCCACGCAGCCGAGGCCGAAGATCGGCAGGCGTTTGACGTCGGCACGGAAGCCCATGCGATTGGCCAGGCGGGCCTCGATGGAGGGCGTCGCGACCCCGGTGACGGTGACGAACGAAACAAGGTCGACGTCGGTTGGAACGAGGTCGGCGGCCTCCAGGGCGCGCCGCACGGCCGTCTCGCCGACCTGGAGGGCGACGCGAAGCCAGGCGTCGTTGGCGTCGCCGAAGCCGCGCAGCTTTACGTACGCATCGATCGGCAGTGCGAGGTGGCGGCCACCGACAAGCACGTTGCGGTGCAACGCCGCGAGGCGGTCGAGATTGAAGTGGCGGGTGGCCCAGTGGGTGCGAAGCGCCCCCAGCAGGGTCTCCTGGTCGTAGAAGTTGGGCGGAAACGCCTCGCCCACCGCGGCCACCCTCGCCAGGACCTTGGAGTGCATGGTGGTTTCGCACCTCCAGTCGCCCCTTCGCAACAGCGAATTGACAAGGGGTATTCTGGCATTTCCCGGTCACGCCCGAGGGGCTCCATCTCCTCGGCGAGGCGGCTCGAGTGCGACCGGGGCTCCCCGCGACTCCGTCCTCCTGATCCGGCAGGTCGGCTACGGCGACACCGGCGATCTCGTGGCAGACTGACTCGGGCGTGGCTTGCGCCTTGCCTGTACCCGGCAAGGCCCGTACGCGCGGACCTTCCCATTTCTCGGGCAGGCTTCTAGATTCGTCCCAGGTGTCGTCGAGCTGTCGGGGAGGCGCGCATGGAGACCGACCGGGTTCCCCCTGGACTGCGGGTGTCCACAGGCCCCGAGGGCATTCCTGTCGTGACGTTCAGCCGGCGCGGGACGCCGGGGTGGGGGTGCACGGTGGTCGGCCTTGTGGTGGCTGGCCTCATTTGGGTGGGGGCGGTGAGCTGGCTACTCGTCGGGTCCGGCCAGCCGGCGGGAGTCGGAGTGGTCTCTGCCGTCCTCGTCACCATGGGCGGGCTCCTGCCGATGACCGTCGTGGCCTTCCGCCTGGGGGAGCGCTGGATCTACTCCTTTGGTGCCGACGCCCTGACCATCGAACGGAGGATAGGGCCGATCAGGCGGGTTTCGACCCTGTCTCGCGGTGCCGTGGCGGGGGTGGTGCAACGTTACCTGGCGCCTTCCCGGGGACGCCAGACCAAGCTCTGGCCGCTGGAGGTGAGACTCGCCAGCGGGACAGTGGGTAGGGCGCCGTTCCTGCCGATGCAGGCCTTCGCGGCCAGCACGTGGTTCGGCACCTTCCTGGCCGAGTGGGCCGGGGTGGCGTTCACCGAGACCCTTACCAAGTCGGTGGGACCGTCGCCGAGGCTGGCCGCTCTCCAGGAAGCGAGCCGCAAGCTCAAGTGGCTGATCCCGCTGGTCGTCCTGGGTGGGCTGGTGCTCGTCATGCTCTCCCGAAGTGGCCGGACCGAGGTCTACTCGTTCCTGCTCGAGCCGACGTTTCGACACAACCGTGTGTTGGCCGTCAAGCTGCTGCGCTTCGACCGCACGGACGTGTCGGTGCTGGCGCTGGTGAGGCTGCTCAACACCATCTCGGTCGAGGCGGACTCCCAGGTGGCCGAGACGGCGCTCGGAAGCCTGGCGGCAATCGCCGGGCAGCCGTTCGCGCGGACCGGGGAGCTGCAGTGGAGCCAGGTGCTTGGCGAGGCCAACCGGTGGGCAGCGGGGAGGCTCGGCAGATCACTGGACGGCAACGCCGGTGTGCTGGGCTGGTTCCCGGTCGAGGGGGGGTTCGCGAGCCGGGTCGCGTCGATCGGCAGCGCCTCGCCGCAGGACGGTTGCGACAATCTCTTCTGGTTCGGGCCCGTGATGTTCGCCACCGCCGAGGAGTTCCTCAGCCGCGCCGGTGCGGCCCTCGGGGATGGCCGGCCGATCAGCTTCGTGCTGGTCAGGGAGAACAACCATCTCGAGTGCAAGCCGGAAAGGCTGGCCGATTTCGGGGGTCAGCCGCTGGCGGGCACGGTGGGCGAGGCGCTGGCCCTCAAGCTCTGGGAGTTCCGGGGCGTCGGAAGCGAGACGTTTCCCGACGATTTCCGTTCCTGGTGGGCGGAGTACGCGCGAGGGCGCCACTTCCCGCCTCCGGCGAGGTGAGAGCCCGCGGCGAGCTTCGACTCCGCATCTCCTGCCGGGTCGCGGCCGGACACCTCTTGTCATTGACTTGCTGGCGGATAGCTTCATCTGATATTTTAGCCTCGAGCGGTCCAGGAGCCTCTCCACAGGGCCGCCTGGGAGATGAATGCCGCGCTCGGGGTCGTTGCGCCAGCAGGTGTACGAGTTCCTCAAGGGGGAGCTGGGCGGTGGGCGTCTGGCGCCGGGATCGTGGCTGGACATGGGGGCGCTGGAGGCGCGGCTGGGGACCTCGCGGACGCCCCTGCGGGAAGCGCTGCTGCAGCTCGAGTGGGAGGGGTTCGTGACCATTCGGCCGCGCCGCGGCATCCTCGTGAGCCCCCTTACCCTGGACGCCATCCGGCACCTCTACGAGATCATCGGCGCCCTGGAAAGCGCGGCCATCCTCTCCGGCGCGCCGCGCCTGGGCGGCCGCGCCGTGGCCCGCATGCGGTCGCTCAACGAGGCGATGAAGACGGCGCTGGCGGCGGACGACTTCGGCCGCTACTACGACCGCAACCTGAGGTTTCACGACGTCTACCTCGACGCCACCGACAACGACTCGCTGCAGCGCACGGTGCGGGTGCTCAAGGAGCGCCTCTACGACTTTCCGCGCCGCCAGGGGTTCGTCAAGGAGTGGGAGGTCACCTCCACCAGCGAGCACGTGGCCATCGTCGAGCACCTTGAACGGGGCGATCTGCAGGCGGCTGCGGAGTACGTCCGGGACGTGCACTGGTCGTTCGCCGTGCAGGAGCGCTTCATCCACCGCTACTACTTCGCGTCGCGCGAGTCGGCAGGGGGTTGAGCATGGAGCACGGCGTCATCTTCAACCTGCAGCGCTTCTCGGTGCACGACGGCCCGGGGATCCGCACCACGGTGTTCCTCAAGGGCTGCCCCCTGCGTTGCCTGTGGTGCCACAACCCCGAGAGCCTGGCGTTTGAGCCCGAGCTTGCGGTTGCCGAGGGGCGCTGCATCGGCTGCAGCGAGTGCGTGACCGGCTGTCCCCGGCCCGCCGGCCCCCTGGGTGATCGCGTCGGCTGCGAGGCGTGCGGGCGCTGTGTCGCGGTGTGCCCGACCGGCGCCCGACAGATCCTCGGCCGGACCTGGAGCGTCGAGGGGCTGATGGCGGCGGTACTGAGGGACCGGGACTTCCACGAGATGTCCGGGGGCGGTGTGACATTCTCCGGAGGTGAGCCGCTGGCGCAGCCGGCGTTCCTGGTCGCGGCACTGACCGCCTGCCGCGCCGAGGGTGTGCATACGACCCTCGACACCAGCGGTTTCGCACCCCGTGAAGCGCTGCTGGAGGCGGCGGCGCTGGCGGACCTCGTGCTGTTCGACCTCAAGGTCCTGGACGACGCGGTGCACCGCGAGGTCACCGGCGTCTCCAACCAGCCGATCCTCGCCAACCTGCGGGCACTCGCGGCGGTGCACCCGGCGATCTGGCTGCGGGTGCCGGTCATCGCGGGGATCAACGATGATCCAGCGGGGATCGAGGCGATCGCCGTCCTGGCGGCCGGCCTCCCGGCGGTGCGGCGGGTAAGCCTCCTGCCGTACCACGCCACGGGGTCCCCCAAGGCCAAACGCCTGGGCCGGCCCCCCGCACGGGAGTTCGCCACGCCGTCCCACGAGCACATGGAGGCGTTGGCGCGGCTCGTCACCGTCCACGGTCTGCAAACGACGATCGGAGGGTAGAACCATGAACGAGCGCACGGCACGGCTGCGGCAGGCGAGTCTGGACGCCACCCCATCCATCTCCAGCGAGCGGGCGGAGCTGCTCACGGCGTTCTATCGCGAGCACGAGGGTCGGCACTCGACCCCGGTGCTGCGCGCCATGTCGTTCAGGCACCTGTGCCGCCACAAGACGATCTGGATCGGCGACGGCGAGCTGATCGTCGGCGAGCGCGGGCCGCGCCCCAAGGTCGTGCCCACCTTCCCCGAGCTGACGTGCCACAGCCTGGAGGACCTGCGTATCCTCGACACCCGTCCCAAGACCAGCTACGCCGTGGACCCCAGGTGCCTGGAGGCCTACGAGCGGGACGTCATCCCGTTCTGGCGCGGGCGCTCGATGCGCGACCGGCTCTTCGCGGCACTCCCGGCCGACTGGCACGCGGCCTACGAGGCGGGGATCTTCACCGAGTTCATGGAGCAGCGGGCGCCCGGCCACACGGTCGGAGACGACAAGATCTTCCGCCGCGGCCTGCTCGAGGCGAGGGCCCAGATCGAGGCAGCCATCGCGAAGCTGGACTTCGTGCACGACCCCGAGGCGTGGGACCGGCGCGAGCAGCTCCGGGCCATGGACATCGCCTGCGAGGCGGTCATCCTTTTCGCGGCGCGCCACGCCGAGCTGGCCAATCAGCTCGCGGACGCCTGCCCCGACCCCGTCCGCCAGGCGGAGCTGCAGCGGATCGCAGAGGTGTGCCGCCGCGTCCCGGCCCACGCGCCGCGCGACTTCCACGAGGCACTGCAGGGGTACTGGTTCTGCCACCTCGCGGTGATCACCGAGCTCAACGGCTGGGACGCCTTCTCGCCGGGGCACCTCGACCAGCACCTGTGGCCGTTCTGGCAACGCGGCCTGGCCGACGGCACGCTCACCCGCGAGCACGCCCGCGAGCTCGTCGAGTGCTTCTTCGTCAAGTTCAACAACCACACTGCCCCGCCCAAGGTCGGTGTCACCGCGGCCGAGTCGGGGACCTACACCGACTTCGCGAACCTCAACCTTGGCGGGATGCTCCCCGACGGCTCGGACGGCTCGAACGAGGTCTCCCACCTGCTCCTGGACGTCGTCGACGAGATGCACCTCCTGCAGCCCTCCTCCAACCTGCAGCTCTCCCGCAAGACCCCGGACTCGCTGCTCGCCCACGCCCTGCGGGTCATCCGCAAGGGGTACGGCTTCCCGTCGCTGTTCAACGCCGACGCGGTGGTGGAGGAGCTGCTGCGGCAGGGCAAGAGCCTCGAGGACGCCCGCGCCGGCGGGTGCAGCGGCTGCGTCGAGGTGGGGGCGTTCGGCAAGGAGGCGTACATCCTCTCGGGGTACTTCAACCTGCCGAAGATCCTGGAGCTGGCGCTCCACGACGGGTGCGACCCGCGCACCGGCCGGCAGCTCGGGCCCCACACCGGCGACCCGGCGGGGTTCGGGGATTTCGAGGGCCTCTATGCCGCCTTCCGGGCGCAGCTCGCCCACTTCGTCGAGGTCAAGGTGGCGGGCAACCAGCTCATCGAGCGCATGTACGCGGCGCTCATGCCGGCGCCGTTCCTCTCGGTCCTCATCGACGACTGCATCGCCAGGGGCCGCGACTACAACGCCGGCGGGGCGCGCTACAACAGCACCTACATCCAGATGGTGGGGATCGGCACCATCACCGACTCCCTGGCGGCGCTCGACCGGCTCGTGTTCACCGACCCGACCTGCGCCCTCCCCGAGCTGGTCGCGGCGCTCGACGGCGACTTCGCGGGCCAGGAGGTGCTGCGCGCCCGCCTCGTCAACCGCATGCCCAAGTACGGCAACGACGACGACGCGGCGGACGCCCACATGGTGCGGGTCTTCCACACCCTGCTCGAACTCGTGGACGGGCGCCCGACGGTGCGCGGCGGCGCCTACCGGGTGGAGATGCTGCCGACCACCTGCCACGTCTACTTCGGCTCCGTGACCGGCGCCACCCCCGACGGCCGGCGCGCCGGTCTGCCGCTCTCCGAGGGAATCTCCCCGGTCCAGGGGGCGGACCGCCAGGGACCGACGGCGGTCATCCGCTCGGCCGCCAAGATGGACCACGTGCGCACCGGCGGCACCCTGCTCAACATGAAGTTCACCCCGTCACTGCTCGCCGACGAGCCCGGGATGGGCGCCCTCGCCGCCCTCGTCCGCACCTACTTCAAGCTCGACGGCCACCACGTGCAGCTCAATGTCGTGCGCGCCGACACCCTCCGCGCGGCCCAGGCCGACCCCGACGTCCACCGCGACCTCATCGTCCGGGTGGCCGGCTACTCCGACTACTTCTGCGACCTCTCCCGCGCCCTCCAGGACGAGATCATCGCCCGCACCGAGCACGAGAGCTTCGAGGCCACGACGTAGGGAAAGCGAGCCCAAGGGAACGGAGCCGCCACCAACGGGGCTTCGAGCTGTTGTCGTGGGGCATTCGCAGTGAACTCAGCCGCGGAATCGGCGAGGAGGGCTGTCTTTCTCATTGCGCCGAAAGGTGCGCGCGGTCGTCCCGACCGAGGTCGTCCCAGACGCAGGAGGGCGTCGCTCAAGACACCGAAGCCGCGATCATGCCCCGGCTTCTCCGGACCGCGTTGCGCCTCCTGGCCTGCTGTCCGTGTCAGCCTGTCCCGGCGGACGATCGCCCCACTCGAACAGCTCGAGGTATGGCTCGTAGCGGAAGCGGCGGTTTCGCTTGAAACCCGTGACCTCCTGGAGCACCCCGATCGCAGCGAGCTTCTCGACGAGGGTGTTCGCCGTGACGTAGGAGCATCCCAGATGGGCCTCGGCCATCTTCACGGTGAGCAACGGCCGTTCGAAAAGCATGTCCAGCAGCCGCAGCGCCGCGACGCTGCCGCCGAGCAAGCGGGCGATCAGCTCCCGGTGCTCCTCACGAAGGTTGAGGATGGCGCGGGCCGTGTCGCTCGCCTGGCGCGACACCTCGTGGACTCCCTTGAGGAAGAACTTGAGCCACGCCTCCCAGTTGCCATCGTCGCGGATGGCTTGCAGGCGGTCGTAGTACTCGGCCCGTCGCGCCTTGAAGTAGTGCGACAGATACAGAAGCGGCCGGCGCAGCACACCTCGCTGGCAGAGCAGGAACGGGATGAGCAGGCGACCGACCCGACCGTTGCCGTCGAGGAACGGGTGGATGGTCTCGAACTGGGCGTGGGCGATGCCGCAGTGGACGAGGAGGGGCAGCCGATCGTCGTGCAGGAACTGCTCGAGGTTCCCGAGGGCGCCGTTCATCTCGTCCACGGGCGGCGGCACAAAGGTGGCCGTCGCGAGCGTGCACCCTGGCGGGCCGATCCAGTTCTGCGTCTTTCGAAACTCCCCGGGCTCCCGATCGGAGCCGCGAACCCCTTCGAGCAGAGTGGCGTGGATCTCACGGAGCAGACGCAGGGAGAGCGGCAGGTCCTGCAGCCGCTGCAGGCCGGAGTTCATGGCCCGAACGTAGTTGACCACCTCCTCGACGTCTTTCGGCAGGTCGCGGCCGTGGCTGTCCACCTCGAAGCGCAGCACATCCTCGAGGGTGCTCTGTGTGCCTTCGATCTGGGACGAGAGCACCGCTTCCTGGCGGACATACATGGCGACGAAGAGGTCGGGATTCGGCAGCACCGATGCGACCCCGTCGAGACGACCCAGCGCGCGGTCTGCGTCTGAGATGAGGCGCCCCATCTCGAGGTTGAGGGCCAGCGGTGGCTCTGGCGGCAGAGAAGCGGGTACAAAGGCCCGAAAGCTGCCTGGCTGCTTGATGTAGACACCGGCTCGGGTCACACGACCTCCTGCCACGCCCAAGTGATCAAGGCTGCTTCAACAGGGCGGGTGTGGCGACGCCCATATTTTACTCCAACGGCCAACTTCAAAATATGGACGGCCGGTCGGTCCGCATATTTCGGCCGGGTTGTCCATGGGCGGCCGGGCCGCCCGCGATCCCGCTCCTCCGCGGTGCACCACGGCCGTAGCGCATCGACCTCGTCGCGCCACGCAGGGCCGCGGCGGGCGTCGAGGATTCGGGCCGCCGGGCCCTCGCGGCTCGCGACGATGCGGGCGAGGGTGGTTTTCCCGCTCGGCCGGGGACCCACGAGCGCCACCACCCGGCTGCGTCGAAGCGCGGTCGTCACCCTGGCGAGCGGCAGAGGGCAGTCAATCATGACGGATCGCGCTACCATGAAAATCCGCGCATTACCAGAGGATTATCCTGGTCGCACCCCTCACCCCTCGAGTTGTTCTTCGTCAAGCCGGCGCACAGCCTGCGGCGGAAGGCGACGGGAGCCATCGGATCCACCTCGTTCGTGATGGGGCGGCCGACTAAAGTCGGCCAGCGGGCACTATCCCAGAACAGCCACAAGCTCGGCGAGGATCCGGAGGTCGTCGGCCTGATCGGGGCTGAGCACGATCGGCTCGAACCCAGGCAGAGAGCTGTCGGGTCGCAGCGTGATGGACTCGTGACGCCACGAGCCGTCGGGTGTTGCGGCCTTACGGCTCTCATAGACCTTCACGGTGTACTGCCCGCCCGTGTCCGGGTCGCTGATATCACGATGCTGGGCGATCACGACGCGACCGTTTCTGGAGCCTCTCGGTGCGAGACGAAAGAGGCACCATTGACCGTTGGGAATCCTTCGGTTCATTGACTCCCCAACGACCTTTGCGACGAAGAGGCCACGGTCAATTCGGAACGAGTCAGGCAGCTCAACCCAGGTGAAATCCTGGGGTCGCTGATCCTCGTGTCCCAGGCAAACCTCGTCAACGGTCTGCGCGGCTGAGAATCGGCCGGCTGCAACCGCGAGGTCATAGAGTGGCACGGAAGTTTGAAAGGGCCTGACCTCTTCAGGATCAAGCCTGCGGAACGGCTCTATCGACAGGGTTTCAGCAATGGTGGGCGACGCCACCAGCTCGGCCGTTGGCGGTTCGATCAGTGGTTTGCCGATTCGCGCACGGAAGAACTGCTCGGTGTCGCGGTCCATGAAGTGGACATAGCACCCCTTGATGCCTCGCGTGAGAAGCACACGGTAGGTGTTCTTCACGAGGTCGACGAAGTTCTCCTTGGCGCGCTTGACGACGGCGTCCTCGGACACTGACTGATCCCCGATCCACATCTCGGCCTTCGGGTCGTAGCGGAGATCCTTGCCGAAGATCACGCCAATGTAGTCGAACTCGAAGCCCTGCGCTGTGTAAACGCACCCTACCTGCTCGATGCCAGCGGGATCAGACGCCCAGAAGTTCGACTTCGGGATTCCCCGTCTGAGGCGGCCAGCGTCCGCCTTTGCGTTCCACGGTCGCTGCCAGGTGCCGACCACGACGTCTGGGGCGAGCGTGCCATCTGGCAGCGGATCGCTCCATGGCCAGCAGAACCCTGCGGCGAGGCGCGCTGTGAAGCCCGCAGCCGCCTTCTCACGGATGCGCCCTTCAAGCTCCTCAACGGAGTCGATGATTCGGAAGTCAAATACCTCCGTCTGCTCCCAGGTATCGCTGGCCGTTGGTCGCACCCCGAGGGTGTTGTCGACCCAATCAACGAAAGCGTCTGATCCGGCACAGCGGAACTGAGCCTCGAGCTTGTACTCGTACACCCTCGCGCCGAGCTTCGCAGCGGCTGAGCGGATGAGGTCGGAGCTGCCAACCTCGCCTGGGCGCACGATTTGAAGATCATCGATGAAGAAGACAGCGACCTTTGCAGCGAGGATGAGATCCTCGATTTGTGTCTTGTCCGAGATGCGCCGCTGGCGAGGAACGCTGCTTGTGGCCCGGATGCGGTGGGCTTCGTCACACACCAGGACATCGACCTCGTCCCTTTGGGCGCTAGCGAGGTTGAAGAAGTAGCGAAACTGGCTCCCCGCGCGGGAGCCGACGATCTTCCTGATGTTCTCGGTGAACGCTTTGGATCCCGTCGCGTGGATGGCGTTGTACCCCAACCTGGAAAGGCGCCCGATGAGGTTGAGGGCGATGATGGACTTCCCCGTGCCCGGTCCGCCCTGAACGAGTACTACCACTTTCTGCCGCTCGTGGAACCCCGCTTTCGCCTGTGCGAGGACGGAGTTGAAGACCACGAGCTGCTCGTCGAGCAGCACGTACGCCTGCTGGGCGTCGACCATCTCCGCGGTGTGGTCGAGGAGCTTTTTGCTCGCGCGGTACTTGCTCTCCAGAACGGTCCGGAGGACTGAGGTGCCGTCGCCGCAACGGACTCGACTACCCAAGAACTCCGCGAGATCAGTTGTTCGGTCACCAGTGAAGAGTGGGTGGCGTCCAAGAGCATCGCTGTGGCGGGGGTGGAAGAACTCACTCGCCGGGTCAAACTGGACGTTATGGAGATAGCTGCAGGCGGCGAGCCCGATGTCACCTGAGGAGAAGGCGGTGTGGCAGTCGGCGAGGTACTGGTAGTACTGCCCAACCTGGATGGAGGGGTGGAGCTCGTCGCGGATTCTCCCCCCGACGAACGTTGCCACGCAGCCCTCGATGCTGCTCGGTTGGGCCTCCGACCACTGTTTCAGCTCGACGATGACGGCGTTTGCCGCGCTGAGCGTGTCTCGACCCGTGATCATGAAGTCAAGGCGCTTCGAAGAAAAGGGAAGCTGATATTCAAGGATGAGGCCGTTGTCGTCGAAGTGAGAGTACTGGATGACGTTGCAGATCGCCTGGAGCGAGTTTCGCCAGGAGTTGATTTCCGAGAGCGAGGGGTGACGCCCCAGATAGTCCAAGAACGACGCCCGAAGCTTCTCCGCGATGCGGTTCTGGACGGTGTCCTCGACGAACTGGGTGGTTGTGCCGCAGTAGAGCTGCATGGTCCCTGTCACCTAGAGCTTGTCGTACTTCGTCGACCGGCCACGGGCCTTCTCGACCGGGTAGCGCCGCTCGTTGAGGTCCATCTTCCGCTGGAAGGCGTCCTCAAGGTCTATCCCGAGGTCGTCAGCAAGCAGAAGTGTCCAGTACAGGACGTCCGCCAGTTCGTGCCCGACCTCCTCCCTGTGCTCGGCCAGGTGGGTCTTCAACGCGTCACCATTCCTCCATTGGGCATGTTCGAGCAGCTCGGCAGCTTCCAGGCAGAGGGAGAGAATGAGGTCCTTTGGATCGTGAAACTGCCGCCAGTCCCTGGCGTCGCGGATTGCATTGGCGCGGGCGATGAGAGCCTCAAGGCTCATGGCCTTGGCTCCGATTCTCCACCGAAGAGAAGCTGCGCCTGCCGGTACTCCCGTGAGAGATCGAACCCGATGTCGACCGTGGGATCGAGCAGCTTGAAGCCGACGTACTCGATCGAGACGAGGTGGAGGCCCGAGAACTGGCCCGGCAGGGAACGAAGCTGGTACTTCTGCGCCGGATCGTTCACGTCCAGCCCCCTCGTTCCGAGCAGGGCGATCTCGAACGTGACCTTGCGGACATTTTCCTTCGGCATCTTCGCGAAGGTCTGCAGCGCGCCAAGGCAGTACATCACCGCGTCCATCCGAACCTGGCCGGCGGCATTGGAGCGGAATGTGCTCTGCGCGACCCGGCTACGTTCTTTGCGACAGATCTCGGCAAGGTCGCTGTCAGGGTCGGCGGCAATCGCTCTCTGGAACAGCGCGTCAGCCTCGCCGGCATGGTCGTCAGCGGAAACGGTAAGGAGAGTGTGGGCCAGGCCGTAGAGTGCCTGCTGGTCGGCCGGAAGGAGCCGCACGGCCTCACGGAGGTGGATCACGGCATCAGCCAGGAGCCCCTTCTTGCCCAACAGCCCCCCGAGGTTGCGCCGCGCATAGGGGTCTTCGGGGGCGACTCGAACCGCCTCGCCGAGCGCCGCAATCGCCTCGTCGATTTGGCCAGCACGCGCCCGAGCAACCCCGAGGGCGACCCAGCCGTGCGCGTGTCCTGGGTCCATCTCAACGAGCGCTCTGAGGTGGACGATGGCGTCATCGAGGTTGCCGAGGTCGCTCTCCGCCATCCCAAGGTTGAACAGCACTCCCGGATGGTCGGGCTCGGTCTTGAGCAGACCCTGGAGGAGCGGCACGGCGAGCCGGTGTTGCCTGTTCTGCAGGAGCCCAACGGCGTACTCGAACGGGTCGAGCTGGGCCTCCGTAGGGGTCCAGGTGACCACAAGGCCACCGGGTACTGCCTGAACCTCCACGGCGCCGTCCCCAAACTGGCTCTCGTAGAAGCGTCTTGCGGTCTCGGTGAATGCTGCGGACTCGATCCACTGTGGATCGCTTGGCGCAATCTGAATCGGGAGGAACTCCTTCGCTACGGTGAATCGGATCGGTGGTCGCACCTGGTCCTCTCTATGACACCCCTGGATTGGCAGCAGGGAGCGGTACCCACGTGTACTTGCCGTCGAGGCCGATCTCTCGGGCCCACCGGTCCACAAGGGTACAGTCCGACGACGGTTCGGCTGGCAGGTCGTCGAAGATCCTGAGGAGCGCTTCGCCGAGTTCCTTGAAACCAGAGGCCGCATAGGGGATTTCGAATTGGGTGGTCCCGAGCAGGCGGTCGCAGAAGAGCGCGTAGGTCGTGTTGAGGAGGATGCTGCCCGAGACGATCTGATCCGGGACCATCGCGCGTACTTGGGGGCTCAGGCAGGAGAGTGCCTCCTCCTGTTGCGCGGCCAGTGATGCGGCCTGCTCGTCAGCGAGAGAGGGGTAGTCCTCGGCGAGCCACGTGTCGATCCGCATCCCGACCGGAATTGACCGAAGTTGCGTGAAGAGACCCGAAACAAGCTGATCAGTGAAGGTCTTTAGGACCGCGTCGGGGGGGGGGGGGGGGGGGGGCGTTCGTGTGGCCCCTCAGCTTCGCCGCCAAGATCCCGCCGCGCTGCTGGGGGTGGGTGTCCGGGAGCGCTCCCCGCCGGACCCCCCCGCCGCCGCGGGGGG
>Ga0116171_10002168_pt1 | contig 18906 bp, 12 predicted proteins | sample AD_JPNHW2_MetaG_FD_89798 | JGI IMG/M metagenome (GOLD analysis project Ga0116171, IMG submission 89798) | Active sludge microbial communities of municipal wastewater-treating anaerobic digesters from Japan - AD_JPNHW2_MetaG | ecosystem: Engineered > Bioreactor > Anaerobic > Digestate | place... | reverse complement strand
ATTCGGGTTGAAATTGGTACTGTCGTTGTTGTTCTCCGAATACTGGAATTCCGGCCCGCCGGGAATCCATTGTATTTCCAGCGTTTGAAAAGCGCCGGTCTTTTCGTTGCGGATGCGGTAGGTTGCGTTCGCCGGGTCGGCGCCCCAGTTGAGATCCATCTCGACCGTCAGTTCTTTTTTAACGAAGCCGTTTTCCGCGCGTTCTTTCAGCGAACCGTTCATGCGGATCGGCTCTTTCGGAAGCTGCGAGCGGGCGAAGTCCAGAATCTTCAGCGCAGAAGGAAGATCTTCGGCACGGAGTGTTGCGGCAAAAAGCAGGGTAAAAAGTATTCGACGAATCATGCGGCGGAGTCTAGCCAAGCGGCGAACTGCCCGCCAGTTCCAAACATTGGAAAAATCCGCCGAATCTTTTTCCAAACATCAGGAAAATGACTATTGTCTGCGCCATGGCAAAATTCATCATCAACGGCGGTAATCTCATCAGCGGAAAATTCTCTCCGCGCGGCAATAAAAACGCAGTCCTGCCCATGCTGGCGGCCTGCACCCTGACCGATCAGCCGGTCCGGCTTTGCAACGTTCCGGATATCGCCGACGTGCGCGTCATGCTCGAACTGCTCATGTCGCTCGGCGTATCGGTGGAAAAATCCGGCGGCTGCGTAACGCTCTGCGCCAAAGGTCTTAAAGCCACCGAGCTCGACGAAGAATACTGCCGCAAAGTGCGCACCTCTATTCTGCTGGCCGGCCCGCTGACCGCGCGTCACGGCTCGGCGCTGATTCATTCGCCCGGCGGCGACGTCATCGGCCGCCGCCGTCTCGACACCCATTTCTACGGACTGCGCGCGCTCGGCATCGAAGTCAACGATACCGCGCCGTACCACTTTAAGCGCAAAGCGCTGGTCGGCGCCGACCTGATTCTCGACGAAGCCAGCGTCACCGCCACCGAAAACATCCTGATGGCCGCCGTGCTGGCCGAAGGCGAAACCTCCATCTTCAACGCCGCCTGCGAACCGCATGTACAGGATCTGGCGCATCTGCTCGTCAAAATGGGCGCGGATATCGCCGGAATCGGCACCAACCGGATCCATGTCCGCGGCGTCAAACTGCTCGCCGGAGCGGAACACACCATTCAGCCCGACTATATTGAAACCGGAAGTTTCCTCACCGCCGCCGCCGTCACCGGCGGCGCGCTCGAAATCGACGCGCCGGGCGACACCGTCACACTCAACGTCCTCGAAAAGGGGTTCTCCAAACTCGGCGTTAAATGGACACTGAAAGACGGCGTCCTGACGATGCCCCCGCTCAAAAACCGCCAGATTGTTCCGGATCTCGGCAACTTCACGCCGAAAATCGAAGACGGCATCTGGCCCGCGTTTCCGTCCGACCTGATGAGCGTGATGATTGTTCTGGCCACGCAGACGCAGGGGCAGATGCTCTTTTTCGAAAAGCTGTTCGAAAGCCGCATGTACTTCGTCGACAACCTCATGGCGATGGGCGCCAACATCATCCAGTGCGACCCGCATCGCGTCGTTGTCAGCGGTGCGGCCAAACTGCGCGGCGCGCGCCTGACCAGTCCGGACATCCGCGCCGGTATGGCGATGCTGATTGCCGCCTGCTGCGCCGAAGGGCGCAGCACGATTGATAACGCGCAGATGATCGACCGCGGCTACGAAGCCATCGACGAACGCCTCCGCGCCCTCGGCGCCGATATTACTCGGGAAAAGTGATCAGAAACGCCGAGTTGAGCCGTAGCCGTGATTTAGTGGCTGTCGCGCTTTAACTTGGTGTTAGGTAGCCTCGTCCATTACAGACTGTATCTCCTGTTCAACAATTCCTGCTAGTTGTGCGCGTTTCTCACGGTATTTCTTTAGTGCACGGGGGCCAAAGAAGACAATTTCTAGAATAACCGTAGACAGGAGATTCACACCAACACCGATCCAAAGTTGTAGGTCACCATCGGGTTCGGCGGTGAAGTCGTACAGTCCTGCAAGCAAAAGAATGAGGACGCCAGCGACCAAAACCAGAAGTCCGAAGCCGAGGATTTCAAAAACAATTCTCAACGGTATTTTCTGCGAAGTTTTGTAGCCCTTTCTCCGCGGAGCGTTTGAGACAACCTCTGTCTCTTTGTTGTTTCGTCACTCAATAGGTTCTTCGTAATTGAGTCTGCTCGTTAAGACAGGGCCGGCTGGAAGCCGGCGATACGTACCGCCGGCTTCCAGCCGGCCTTGATCAAACACTAAATATCGTCCGCAACTGTGAACAAGCGAAGCGCGCTCGGCGGTCGCGCTCCACCTGCACCAACTATCAATTCATTACAAATTGATAGTTGGTCGATAAGTTAAAACCCTTGGGAAAATCAAATTTCCAGCTTCTTCGGGCATGAGGCGAGCATTTGATGCCCGTCTTTGGTGACAGCGATGGTGTCTTCGATGCGGATGCCGCCGATATGCGGATAGTAAAGTCCGGGTTCGATGGTGATGATGTTTCCGGCGCGCAGTTTTTTATGTACTGCCGATGAAACGCGCGGCGCTTCGTGGATTTCAAGTCCGACGCCGTGGCCGGTTCCGTGAATAAATCCCTGCGGGACGCCGTCGATGGTTTTGGTTTTGTAGCCGCGCTTTTCCATTTCATCTGCGGCGGCTTTATGAACCGCATCGGTCCAGGCGCCGGCTTTGACGGCGCTGAGCGCGGCGGCGTGCGCGGCTTTAACTGTGTTGTACATTTTCTTCAGTTCCGCCGGTGCCGGGCCGCGGCAAACCGTACGCGTCAGGTCGCCCCAGTAACCCGTCGCGGTGGAGCGCGGAAAAATATCGAGAACGATCGGCTGTCCAGCGCGAAGCGGGCCGGCTCCGCGTTCGTGCGGGTCGGCGGAGTGCGGTCCGCAGGCGACGATGGTTTCGGTCGCGACGCAATCACGGTCGAGCAGGGTGCGGCAGATGGTGGCGCGAACCATCTCGGAGGTGAGTACCGTTCTGCCGCAGCGCAACAGTCCGTCTTTGCCGATTTGCGATGAAGCGATCTGTTGAATGGCGGCGTTCATGGCGGCAACGGCGGCGCGCTGTGCCTTTTTAACGGCGGAAATTTCGTCAGCGGTTTTTCTTTCGCGCTGCGGACAAAGAGGCGTTTCGCTTATTTCAAGTTTACGCCCGGCACGTTTGAGTTTTTCCGCGAGGCCGAACGGAAAGCCGGAAGCAACCGTCAGTTTTTTTCCGGTTACAGTTTTTTTTATCCAGTCGGCAGGACCTTTTTTCCAGGAGGATCCGATCAATTCGGGATGCACGACAGCGATGCTGCGTTTGACGGTTCGGCGCATGCGGCTGTATTCCATTTCGGAAACGATGAGTGTTCCACGGGCTCCGTTCAGGATAAGCACCGCAGGTTCAGGGGGTTCCGCTCCGCACAAATACCGGATGTCGGCGGCGTTTCCGGCGCTGCTGATAAGTATGTGGACAGGTGCTGCTTTTTTCATATGCGTAAAGGTTTTGTTAGTGGCGTGTTTACAAAAAAAAGGTGCGTTTGGTGAGTTTTTCTTTTTCCGATCTTTAGACGTTATTTTGTGGGCTGTCCTTTTTTCCAATCTACATCTTGTGTCCGGTACGGTTTTTTCCGGCGGGTCGGGCTTTGCCCTTGGGCATCTGTGCTGAGTTTATTAGCTTCTCCACGTCGCGAAAGCGCAGAGGGGATTCGCTTGTTAATAACCTGTCGATATCCCCCCTTGAATTGTTAATGATTTTGTAACTGTGCCGATTTGGAGTCCTATGCGCAAAGATAAAGATAAGCTTTGGGAAGATGCCTGCAGCCACCTGCAGGAAACACTTCCGAAAGATATTTTCGAGAAGTGGATTGCTGTTATTCAGTGTCGCAGTATGGAAGACACCAGGGCTGTCCTCGTCGTCGGAAATGATTTCTACCAGTCGTGGCTCGAGGAGCATTACCTCCCGCTTATCCGGAAAGCGCTGGGTGTCGTTTCGGGCCGCGAGATGCAGATTGAACTGACGGTGGACTATTCGCTGATCACGGAACAGCCGGCAGAGAAGAGGGATAAAACTCCTGTTGCCGCGACGGCAAAGAAGCCGGCTGAGCATAATCTCAATAAAAACTACACGTTTGACTCATTTGTTGTCGGGCCGTCCAACCAGTTTGCACATGCGGCGTCCATTGCGGCGGCGCAGGCCCCGTCGCGCGCCTACAATCCTCTCTTTATCCACGGCGATGTCGGCCTCGGCAAAACCCACCTGATGCAGGCGATCGGTAATTTTATTCATTCGAAGAATTCGCGCGGCAAAGTGTGCTATGCCACCTGCGAATCTTTCACCAATGAATATATCGAAGCGCTGCAGACCAATACACTGGCCAAGTTCCGTAAAAAATACCGGACGGTGGACGCGCTGCTGATTGATGATATTCATTTTCTCGCCGGTAAAGACCGGATGCAGGAGGAATTTTTCCACACCTTCAACGCCATTTTTGAAAATCATAAACAGATCGTGATGACATCGGATCGCCCGGCCGGTGAATTATCGGGGCTGGCTCCGCGTCTGGTTTCGCGTTTTGAATGGGGCCTGGTGGTTGAGCTGGAAAGTCCGGACATTGAAACCCGGGTGGCCATTCTCCGTAAAAAATGTGAACAGCTGAATCTGATGATCGATCAGAGTCTGCTCTTCTATATTGCCGAACGGATTTCATCCAATATCCGCCGTTTGGAAGGTGCGCTGATTCGCGTTGCTTCCTATGTTTCGCTGACGGGGCAGAGTCTGGATCGATCGAAGCTGGAATATCTTCTGCGCGATACGCTGGATCAGGAAAAGAAAAACGCGATCAGTATTGAAGGGATCCAGAAGGCTGTTGCGGAGCATTTTGACATCCGGGTCAGTGATCTGGTCGGGCCGAAACGTCCGCAGAACATCGCCTGGCCCAGACAGGTTGCCATGTATCTGGCCCGCACCATGACAAGCCAGTCGTTCCCGGTGATCGGTGATGCCTTCAGTCGTAATCATGCCACGATTGTTCATGCCTGCCAGCTTGTGGAGCAGCGTCAGACTGAGGATATCAAGCTGAGACAGACACTTTCGTTGCTTCGCCAGCGCGTCAGCCACAGTTCACAGAAAGCCGCTCAGGGAAATTAACAACTTCCCGATATCCTGTGGATAAGCTGGGTATAGAAACAATAACTTCGGGTTGCTTGAAACTCAGCAGAGTTCAGCCTGATTTCTTAACAGAGATATCCACAAAGCTAAGTAGGCTGATTAGACGGGTTTAAAACAAAAAATAGGCTGACGGGGTAGTCTATTTACAGTACTAATAATAATACGGTTTATATAAATTTATAATCCTATTAATTCCGGAGGGTTGTTGATGAAACTCACAGTTGAAAAAGATGCTCTGCTTGAAGCGCTTCAAAAAGTTCAATCTATAGTCGGACAGCGCAGCACGCTTCCCATTCTTTCGAACGTTCTTCTGAAAGCCGAAGGCGATACGGTTTCGTTAACCACGACCGATATGGAAGTCTGCGTTAAAACCGGCGCTAAAGCCGAAATCAATGAGGGCGGCGGAACAACACTGCCGGCCCGCCGGTTTTTCAATATCTGCCGCGAGCTGCCCGGCGGACAGGTTGAGATCGAAGTGGATGCCAAAGACATAGCCACAATCCGGTGCGGACCTTCATTTTTTAAACTGGTCGGACTGCCGGAAGAAGAATTTCCGCCGCTGCCTGAGTTTGAAGAAAGCGCGGTTTACACGATCGATCAGAACAGTTTCAAAGAAATGCTTCAGAAGGTCGTGTATGCTTCATCCACCGATGAAACCCGCTACATCCTCAATGGAGCCTTACTCAGCTTTAAAGACGAAAAGCTGACTGTTGTAGCCACGGACGGACGCCGTCTGGCGCTGGTGGAGCAGGAAGTTGAATTTTCCGAAGATGCACAGGCTAATCTGGTGGTTCCCACTAAAACCCTGAACGAACTGATTAAAACGCTTGGTGATGAAGGTGTATTACGGATTCGCGTGTCTGCCACACAGGTGGCTTTTGACTTTGACCGGATTCTGATTATTTCAAAACTGATCGAAGGAACCTATCCGAACTTCCAGCAGGTTATTCCGGCACAATGCGAAGAACGGATTGCTATTGACCGCGAAACCATACTGAATGCCGTCCGCCGCGTATCACTGCTCACCGACGATCAAACGGCGTCCATCCGGCTGAACTTCGGAAAAAATAAACTCGAACTGGTTACCAACAGTCCGGACATCGGCGAAGCGCGTGAAACCATTCCCGTAAAATATGAAGGGAAAGAAATTTCGATCGCCTTTAATCCCGGCTTTTTAATGGCTCCGCTCCGCCATCTGGATTCTGACGAAATTTTCTTTGAACTGTCGGATGAATTGAGCCCGGGAGTGATTAAGACCGGCGTACCGTTCCTGTATGTGCTGATGCCCATCCGGATATCATAAAAGGGCTGGATGGTTGCCCGACTAGGATTTGAACCTAGACAAGCAGATTCAGAGTCTGCTGTGCTACCATTACACAATCGGGCAGAAGAACGGGAAATAAGCCAGAGATTCTTGAAGAGTGCAAGTGGGAATAGATAAAAAGAGATGAGAGAAGGCGGACAAAGCCGGGTGATAGGGCTGCTGGGTGTCGGATTTGACCACGCAGATGGACAAATCCGGATCACACAGGCGGATGACTATCAAGTGCTCATGGGATCCGGAGAAACCCATGAAGAGCTGCAGAAAATCTGCGGCCGGATTGATGAATGCATCAAAGCTTCCGGCCGGGCGCTGAGCGACTATACTCCAGAAGAATTCATGGAGATGGTGCAGGAGCTTTACTGAGAAGGCGCCGCCATGAAGATACTCTTTCTCACCAACAAACTTCCTCACGCCGAAGTGGCGGGCGGACACCGTCTTATTTATCAGCGCATCCGGTACCTATCCGAACGCGGGCACCGGATCGGGCTGTTGACCTTTGTTCAAGGTGAAACCGCCGCCCAGATCGAATCGTTAAAGCCCCTTCTGACCGAACTTCATACCTTACCTCACCCCCGGCGGAACATTTTTATCCGCGCCCTGCATGACTATCTTTCTCTAAGCCGTCCGGCGGTTTTCTGGAAAAGCTATTCACGCGACATGATGAAAGAAGTCGGGCAGGTGGCGGAACAGGGGAAGTACGACCTCGTGATTGCCGAGTTCTCCGAAATGGGACAGTACCTCCACAAAAATCCGTATCTCTCGGCGATTCACAAAGTGATTTCCTGCCACCGGTGCGTAACGGCTTCTTATGAAAAGTACAAATCCCTGGGCGAAGTGAGATTAAAGCTGTACCTGAAAAGCATTCCGCAGCTTCGGGGCCTTCAAAAATATGAATTCAATATGTACCGCAGCGCAGACCGCATCCTTGTTCTCACGCCGCAGGACCGGTTTACCATGCAATATTATGCGCAGGATCTTGCGATTTCTGTCGCGCCGGCCGGCGTAGACATCCGGTATCTTCAGGAACATCCGCCGGTACCCAAGGAACCGATCGTCCTGATAACCGGCTTTATGAGCGACCCTGCCAACGAAGACAGCGTCGAGTGGTTTTATCATCACGTGTGGCCGCGTCTTAGCGAGCGGCATCCCGAAGTAAAATTCTATATCGTCGGCGCCGGTGTCCGGCCGAGCATTAAGCGCCTGGCGGAAAAAGACTGCCGGATCATCGTCACCGGAGAAGTGGAGGACATGCGTCCGTACCGCAACCGGGCGCGCGTTTTTGTTTCGCCGGTCCGGCTCGGCTCCGGCATGCGCACCAAAGTACTTGAAGCCATGGCCGGCGGCGTACCGGTCGTCTCGACATCGCTGGGTATGGCCGGCATCGACGCGCAGACCGGCGTCAACTGCCTTGTTGCCGACACACCCGAACTCTTCACACAAAGCGTCGAATGGCTGCTGACGGACCGGGCGCTCGCCGCACGGATGGTCCGCAATGCCCGGGAGCTTGTCGCAAAGAAACACTCGCTTGAAAGCGGGATGCGCCGTTTTGAGAACATCATCACCTCCATTGCGGAAGGATAGCCATATCTGCAGGGCTGCCGCCGATCCGGAGCATGACCGCCTCGTTATCGACGAGTGTAGAAACGAAATCCTTCAAGCTGCCCGTACCCGCCGGCGCGGAACCGGACTCCTCAGCCGCGAATAAATTTCCAAACCTCTGAAAATCGGCTCGCTATTTTCCTGTATTTGGAAAGAATGGTTTACATTTTTTCGAACATGGGAAAGCAGAGAATGGCGTTACCGTTTACACAGAAAATCCTGCAGGACTGGGCCGGCTGGAAGTCGTTTCGCGACGGCAAACTGCTGTTCGAACGCGGCGTGGTGGAAAAAATAGAATACAACCATCCGTTCATCTCCGGCGAGCTGGCCGTCGGTATGCGAGGGATGCGCACCAAATTTGAAATCCTGCCTGACGGGCTGGTTGAAAACCACTGCCCGTGCCGCGACAATCAGGAACGCGGCCTCATCTGCGCCCACCTTGTCGCGCTCGGCCTTGAAGCCATCCGGCTGTACAACGATCCGCTGAGGCAGGAAAAAGCCCTGAAAGAAAAACAGCGCGCCGCACGCCTCGAACAGCTCGACGAAAGCAAATACATCACCCGGGTTCCGGCCGGGCATCCCAAGGCGGTTTCGGCGGTGCTGCGCCTCCAGCTCGAACAGAACTGGCGCGAACAGTCGCTCGGCGGACGGTTTCCGCTGCGCTGTTTTGCCAGCTACAACGGGCGGGATATTCCTCTGAACGCCGTGCCGGCGGATGTTCCGCTCTCCTTCACGCCGCGGGATGAAAACCTGCTGTTTGTTCTCGAAGATATTTGCGAAGGCCCGGCCCGCGGACGGCTCGTCGCCGGCGAAGCCGACTTCATCAACCTGCTTCAACTGTGCATCAACAAACCGGTATTTGAAGAAGGCGAAACCCGGCCGCTGACGGTTCTGCCCGAAACCGTCGGCACCATTCTCCGCATGGAGCTCGACGAAGCGACCGGCGAACTCAACCTCTCCATGCATGTGAAATCCTCCGGCGGCAGCGGCAGTCCGCTTTTTATCATCGGTGCGCGTGAAGGATGGATCTTTGAACAGAATACGTTCCGGAAACTGGATGAACTGCTGCCTGCGCCGCTGCGCAGCATCTACCACAACCCGACACGCATCGCCCGGCCTGCTGTGCCGCATTTCCTGCACCACGAACTTCCGACGCTCGGGAACCTGATCCCGGTTGATACGAAAGTATCGCCGGATCTCTTCACGCTGACACCTGCCGAGCCGCGCTTCCGTCTGGTCGTCAGCGGCAGCCGCGCCTCGCTGTCCGCTAAACTCTACGCCGAATACGGCGAGATCGTCCTCGTCGCCGCCCGCGACGAAGCCGCCGGCGGATTCGCCATTCCGTCGCCGGACGACATTCTCGAATACCGCATGAGGAATCCCGAAGCGGAAAAACAGGCCCTTGAAAAACTGGCGACGACCGGCTTCCGCGGGCACCGCGGCGATCTGCTCACCTCCATCGTCGGTCCGCGCGAAGTGCTGAACTTTCTCGGCGGCTCCATTCCCCGCCTGCGCCGATACGGCTGGCGCGTGGAGCTGGAAGGGCGCGTCGCCCCGTTCATGGACGAAGCGGAATTCACCACGCCTGTGATCCGGATCAACGAAGCTTCCGGCGGCGGCTTTTTCGACGTCGGCTACGCCTATGAAAACAGCGGCGGGCAGAGCCTGAGCGAAAGCGAAATCCAGCGCGCGCTCAACATGGGCGAAGCGTTCGTCGAAAAGAACGGGCGCACCATCCTGCTCGACATCGACGCGATTGAAACCGCGCGCGAAGTATTCAGCGACTGCGCTTTCGGCGCGGGCGGCGCGGCGGGCACGTTCCGTATGAACGATATTTACGCCGCCTATGTTCAGGCCTCGCTTCATTCGCTCGACGGCGTGGATGTCGAAGCATCGCCCGACTGGATGAAAATGGCGCAGACGCAGAACCGTGCGCAGAAAATCGAGCCGGAACCGCTTGGCGAAAAACTTGAAGCCACTCTGCGCGATTATCAGAAAGACGGCGTCTACTGGCTGCGCTTCCTTGAGCGCAGCGGCTTCAGCGGACTTCTTGCCGACGAAATGGGTCTCGGTAAAACCCTTCAGGCGCTCGTCTGGCTTCAGCTGGAACGCCACAATGAAAAAGCGCGCGGCAAACCGGCGCTCATTGTCTGCCCGACCAGTCTGGTGGACAACTGGGCGGAAGAGGCTGAGAAATTCACGCCGCATCTGCGCGTACTCAAACTGCACGGCGCGGAACGCCACGACCACTGGGAAAAGGTGGGCGAAAGCGATCTGATCATAACGTCCTACGCGCTGCTGCGCCGCGACATCGAAAAATATCTGGAACACGAATTCGCCGTCGCAATTCTCGACGAAGCCCAGCACATCAAAAACCGGTCGACCCAGAACGCGGTCGCCGCCAAGAAAATCCGCGCGATGCACAAGCTGGTGCTCACCGGTACGCCGATTGAAAACAGCGTCGCCGACCTCTGGTCCATCATGGACTTCCTGATGCCCGGCTATCTCAGCAATCACAAAGCCTTCCGCGAACACTACGAACTGCCGATCGGCCGCGGCGGCCCGGACGGCGAACTGGCGCAGCTGAAACTGCGCCGCAAACTGCATCCGTTTCTGCTGCGCCGCCTGAAACGCGAAGTCGCCAAAGACCTGCCGGAAAAAATCCAGCGCGTCGCGCACAGCTCGCTCAGCAAAGACCAGTACATGGTCTACAAAGAACTGCTCGAAAGTTCGAAACGGAAAATCAGCGATATGGTTGCTTCGCAGGGCTTCAACCGGTCGCGCATGCAGATTTTCAAAACCCTGCTGCGTCTCCGCCAGACCTGCTGCCATCTCGACCTGCTCAAACTGCCCGGACTCCAAAGCGAATTTCCGTCCGCCAAAATGGAACTCTTCTTCGAACTGGTGGACGAAGCCATCGACGCGCGCCACCGGATTCTGGTTTTCAGCCAGTTCACTTCGATGCTCGCCATCCTGCGGCGCGAGCTGGAAGCCCGCGAACTCAAATACTGCTACCTCGACGGCGCCACCAAAGAGCGCCAGAGCATTGTCCGCCAGTTCAACACCGACCGCTCCATTCCTGTTTTTCTGATCAGTCTGAAAGCGGGCGGAAGCGGACTCAACCTGACCGGCGCCGACATGGTCATCCACTACGACCCGTGGTGGAATCCGGCGGTGGAAGATCAGGCGACCGACCGCGCGCACCGCATCGGGCAGAAAAATACGGTGTACAGCGTCAAGCTCATCACCAAAGACACCGTCGAAGAAAAAGTACTTCAGATGCAGCAGCGGAAACAGGGCGTCATTTCCGCCACCCTCGAAAAAGAGGGCGAATTCATGCAGACGCTCACCTGGAGTGATGTTCAGGAGCTCCTTTCTCTCTAACGGATCCGGCGGCGTATGACGAAAAAACAAATCCATCCGGATGATATGTCGCGCTGGCAGCTGATGTTCCGGGCGCTGAGTCACCGTAACTTCCGTCTTTTCTTCATGGGGCAGAGTATTTCGCTGCTGGGCACCTGGATGCAGATGACGGCGGTGGCGTGGCTGGTCTGGCGTCTGGAGCACAACGCGTTTCTGCTCGGACTGGCCGGTTTTGCGTCCCGGATTCCGGCGCTCGTCATGGCGCCGCTGGCCGGAGTCCTGGTGGACCGCTGGAACCGATACCGGCTGGTCATCATTGCGCAGGTGCTCGCCATGATACAGGCGCTGCTGCTGGCGGCGCTGCTGTATTCGGGCCACGCGGCCATCTGGTCTGTGATCCTGCTTTCACTGTTTCTCGGATTCATCAACGCGCTGGATATGCCGGCGCGGCAGGCTTTCCTGATCCAGATGCTCGACCGGCGGGAAGATCTCACCAGCGCGATCTCGCTGAATTCAGCGATGGTCAACGGCGCGCGTCTGATGGGTCCGGTGGCCGCGGGACTGATTATCGCCGCCGCCGGCGAAGGACTTTGTTTTCTGATCAACGGCCTCAGCTATATTGCGGTCATCGCCGGCCTGCTGATGATGCGGGTTTCGCCGCACCATTATGTCCGGCCGGAAACCAATATCGCCCATAACCTGAAAGAAGGCTTCAGGTATGCGTTCGGATTTCCGCCGATCCGGGCGCTGCTGCTGCTGATCGCTCTGGTCAGCCTTGCCGGAGCGTCTTACGCCCAGCTGCTGCCGGTCTTTGCGCAGCAGATTCTGCACGGCGGTCCGCGTACACAGGGTTTGCTGGCTTCGGCGGCCGGCCTCGGCGCGCTGACCGGTGCCGTCCTGCTTGCCACGCGGCGCAGCGTCCGCGGCCTCGGACGGTGGATTGCGTGCGCGCCGGTCGTCTTCGGCCTCGGGCTGATCGGCATGGGCCTTTCCTCCTCGCTCTGGCTGACGCTGGCGGTCATGCCGGTCGTGGGGATCGGCATGATGGCGCAGATGGCGGCGACCAATACCGTGCTGCAAACCATTGTAGATGACGACAAACGGGGGCGCGTGATGAGTTTTTATTCCATGGCCTTCATGGGAACCGTTCCGCTCGGCAGTCTGCTGGCCGGGTCGCTCGTCCATCTCATCGGCGCGCCATGGACCGTCATATCAGGCGGCCTCTGCTGTATTGCCGGAGCGGCGGTTTTCGCCACGAAACTCAAAAACATCAACCGGCTGATCCACCCGATTTACGTCCGCAAAGGCATCATTCCGGAAGTCGCCGCCGGATTGCAGTCCGCTTCCGGCGTAACCCAGCCGTAAGGATTTTATACTTCGGCGCAACCGCGGCGGCTGACTGGCGGAAACCAAAACCGCGGCTCTACTGCCCGCAGCATTTCTTGAATTTTTTACCGCTTCCGCACGGGCAGGGGTCGTTGCGGCCGGTTTCCGGGCCGGTATGACGGATCGGCTGCGGCGCGGCTTCCGCGACGGGCGGCGCGCCGTGACCGAGCTGCTGCTGTCTGGCGGCGGTCATGGCAGAAGGCTGCTGGGCCTGCTGCGCCCGGCTGTTCATGATCATTTTATTCAGCGACTGCCAGAAGTTCTGCAAGGCCTCCATGGAGGAGCCGGTGCGGAAAATGTTCTGCGCGATCTCGTTTTTGATGCGGTCCATCAGGTCGCCGAACAGGTTGAAGGCTTCGCGCTTGTACTCGACGAGCGGGTCGCGCTGGCCGTAGGCGCGCAGGCCGATGCCTTCGCGCAGGCTGTCCATGTTGCGCAGATATTCCTGCCAGTGTTCGTCCACCGACTGCAGAATGATCATCTGTTCCAGACCTTTGACGCGTGTCGGGTCTTCGTGCGTTACTTTCAGTTCGTAGGCTTCTTTGACTTTCGCGAGCACCAGTTCGGTCCTGGCTTCTGCATCGGCGTCCGCGGGCAGATCTTCGATGCGCAGGCCGATCGGAAAGGTTGTATTGGCCCAGGCGACAAACTCTTCAGCCGGAGCGCCGGCGTTTTCGTCGATGATGTCGCTGATGACATTGTAGAGCAGCGCACGCGGATCTTCACTGCGCAGCACTTCCTGGCGGAAGCCGTAGATGACAGTGCGCTGCTGGTTCATCACGTCGTCGTACTTCAGCGTATTTTTACGGATGCCGAAGTTCATCTGCTCGACCCGTTCCTGCGCCTTTTCGATGGATTTGTTCAGCCACGGATGTTCGAGCACTTCGCCTTCTTCAATGCCGAGTTTTTCCATGATGCCCGCGATGCGGTCGGAGCCGAACAGGCGCATCAGGTCGTCTTCGAGCGAAACGTAGAAGCGGGAAAGGCCGGGGTCGCCCTGGCGCGCGCAGCGTCCGCGGAGCTGGCGGTCGATCCGGCGTGATTCGTGGCGCTCGGAGCCGATAACGTAAAGTCCGCACGGTTTATCGGTCAGCAGTTTTTTCAGCGTCAGCGTTTCGCCTTCCGGTTTATCGTTGAGCGAAATCTGCGAGCGGATCTGGTCGCGGTTCAGCCAGACGACGTCTTTGCCGAGCTTGATGTCGGTTCCGCGGCCCGCCATGTTGGTGGCGATCGTGATCGCGCCGGGCTGACCGGCCAGCGAGACGATCTCGGCTTCGCGCGCGTGGTTCTTGGCGTTCAGCACGTTATGCGGAATGCCCTGGCGGTCGAGCATCCGGCTGATCACTTCCGACGTTTCGACCGTGGCGGTACCGACCAGTACCGGCTGTTTCTTGTTATGGCAGTCTTTGATCTGCTCGATAACGGCGTGGTACTTCTCGCGCTTGGTTTTGTAAATCTGGTCGTTGATGTCTACGCGGCGGATCGGGCGGTTTGTGGGGATAACCACCACGTCGAGCTTGTAGATTTCGTGGAACTCGCCCGCTTCGGTTTCGGCCGTACCGGTCATGCCGGAGAGCTTCTTGTACATGCGGAAATAGTTCTGAATCGTAATCGTCGCCAGCGTCTGCGTTTCGCGCTCGATCTTCACGCCTTCCTTGGCTTCAACGGCCTGGTGCAGACCGTCGCTCCAGCGGCGGCCCGACATCAGGCGGCCGGTGAACGTATCGACGATGATGACCTGATTTTCCTGCACCACGTATTCGACATCCTTTTCATAGATGCAGTGGGCGCGGATCAGCTGGTTGACCGCGTGGATGCGTTCGCTGCGGTTCGTGAATTCGTCCTGCAGCTGCTGGCGGATGACCAGTTTTTCCTGCGGAGCCAGACCGACCCGGCCTTCGAGTTCGGATAGCGCCGTCGCGAGGTCGGGCATCAGGAAGCTTTCCGGATCTTCGGGACTGAGCGTTTCGCAGCCCTTATCCGTCAGACCGGCGTCGTGGCCTTTTTCGTCGACGGTGAAGAAAAGCTCTTCGCGGAGTTCACGCGCCTCTTCCTTATAAGAGTCGGTGATCATCATGTTATTCACCTGCTCCAGCAGGCGGCGGTTGGCGGGGTCTTCGATCAGCTTCGAAAGCTGCTTATTCTTCGGCATTCCCTGATGCACCTGATAGAGCTTGCGCTGGGCGGCATCGGTATCGCCTTTTTCGAGCAGCTCCTGCACTTCACCGATCAGCTTCGAGCAGAGATCCTGCTGGCGGCGTACCAGCCGCAGAACCGTGCCGTTCAGCGCGCGGTACTGTTCGTCCGCGGAATAGGGCGCGGGGCCGGAAATAATCAGCGGCGTGCGGGCTTCGTCGATCAGGATGGAGTCGATTTCGTCGATGATCGCGTAAGCGTGGCCGCGCTGCTGCACCATATCTTCGGGGCGCATCGCCATATTGTCGCGCAGATAGTCGAAGCCGAACTCGCTGTTGGTGCCGTAGGTGATGTCGCAGTCGTACTGCTCGCGGCGCTCGTTCGGAGCCATCTGGCCCTTCAGGCAGCCGACCGACAGACCGAGGTACTTGTAGACATAGCCCATCCAGGTGGAGTCGCGCTCGGCAAGGAAGTCGTTGGTCGTTACGATATGAACGCCGCGGCCCGCCAGCGCGTTGAGATAAACCGGCATCGTCGCCACCAGCGTTTTACCTTCACCGGTCGCCATTTCGGCGATCTTGCCCTGATGGAGCGTAATCCCGCCGATCAGCTGTACATCGAACGGCACCATGTCCCATTCCAGATCGTGGCCGGAAACGTGGGCGGTGGTTCCGCACAGACGGCGGCAGGCGTTCTTCACCGTCGCAAACGCTTCGGGAAGAATGTCATCGAGCGATTCGCCTTTGGCCAGACGCTCCTTGAACTCGGCGGTCTTCGCTTTCAGCTGGTCGTCGGAGAGCTTCTGATACTCCTCCTCGCGCTGATTAATCTGCGCCACCAGCGGCATCATCCGCTTAATGTCGCGCTCGTTCTTCGATCCAAAAATCTGTTTTAAAACTGTATTGATCATAGGTGCTACCGGTTATCTGTTAACGGTTATTGGTTTGAGGCGAGGAGTTAACCACGGAACCCGCTGATTGACACGGAAAAAAGCGCCGCGAACCGCAAATGAACCCGAACGGGAAGCACGTGCCGCCGCCGTCCTGCCGGCCTTTAAATCCGGACCGGGAAAGCCGTCTGCAGATTACGTACCGCAGGCATCCGCAGATTACACAGAGAGGCGCAGATTGTTTGACCGCAAAGCCGCGAAGACGCAGAGCCGGTTCAAAGTGAAAACGGCATCCTGCCGCCGGCCTGCGGCAGCGGTTCCTGCCCGCTGTGCCGCACAACTTGACTCATCGTCCGTGGACTTATCGTCCATGAAGCGGGCATCATGGCCCGCACGAAGAAGAATCCCGTCCTGATCGCGCTCGGGAAACCGCTACTTGATAGCCGACTGGATGTAACGGCTGAGGTGGAAAGAGGCTAGATGGATGTCTGAATCCGCGAGTTTGGCATTCTGGCTGTTGATAAAAGACGCCAGCGCCTTCTCATTGATCACCCAGACCTCGGCATCGCGCACTTTGTTTTCGATCCACCATCCGGGATAAATCACAACCGGTTTTACAAAAATACCTTTGCCGGTACTTGACTTCAGAAGCTCAAACAGCCAGCGGGCTTGTACTTTTGCCTGTACCACCGGATCGCGGTCGGGACGGAGCCCCTGAACTGAGATTTGCTGTCCGTCGTAGTGAACTTCTCCGCGCCCTTTTTCCGGCTTTTGACGGTATTTTGTTTCGATGGTAAAGATGCCCTTCGGACCTATAATGACGTGATCAAGATTGAATTTCTTTCCGCCACTTTCACCGGGGATGTCGTGGAAAATCTGGTAGCCTTCCGTGCGGAACTGCTCCAGATACTGCCCGACTGCCTTTTCGGCCTGAATGCCGCGCGAAATATCGCGAAGATGGCTCTTCAATCCAGTCAATTTTCTCCATGCAACAATACCGGCGATAATGGCCAATATTGTAACGATAACCGGATGTGGAGTTTGGTGTGTCCAATAACGAACCCACTCCCATAAAGCCAGCGCGGGCGCTAACACCAACAGCAGGATATAAGGCTCAGCCTTATCATTTATCAACGTATCGAACTCGTTTTGTAGAGATTCGCCAGGAGTGCGAAGCGGAGGGTTTTTTAGAGGAGAGCGACCTTTTTTCATCCAAAAGGATTACCTGAGAACTCGCCCGTCAGCAAGCGATGTTGCAAGGTTTGGAAAAACACTTCCAACCCTTGGAAAGCTCTGCGCAACTTGACTCATCGTCCGTGGACAAATCCGGAAACGAGACCGATAGTCTGTAAAGCAAACCGCGAATGGACGCGAAACAGCACGAATGAAAAAACCAAAAGTAGAGCTGAACGAGCAGGAGTGGGGGCAGGTTCTTGACGGACTGGCTTGCCGCGTGGCGTTGTACGAAGAAACCGTTGGCTATTACAAACACGGCGTTTCGTACGGCCACATTGCTGAGGTAAATGGAGTAGAGGAGGCGCAAGCGATCTTGAGGTATTATCGCCGAATTATTCGGAACATCAAAAAACAGTTGGGTGAGAATAGGTACATTGAAACAACTGATGATCGACGCCGAGTTCTCGACTAAGAGGCCGCTTGTAGGAAAATTTCTTCTCGGTGATAATTCAGAAAATGTTTCTGATCATTATTAAAACTCCCCGTAAATAACGGCGTGACAGTTTTAACACCCATTCGTTCGAGTGATATTTTATCGGCCACGGGCGATATAACAACCTCGCCATCATCTGCGAAGGTGATAAAGCCACGATCAAAAAGATGGTCTATGGATGGAGTGAGCAAAAGCCCGTTTCCTGCGGCAAGACGCTCGTCGTTATCGGACTCGCGCCACGGTTTAATATGACTCGCGACCAAATGAGCGGGATTGTTGACCTTTGTAATGCGACAAGCCGATTCGTGCTCAGAGACCCGTTGTTTAAATAGCCCCTGGCCTCTTCGCGCATAGACAAGAGCTCTTCGTGTGGTTTCTGAAACCTCAGAGGAGTTTTCTATGATCCGTTGTTGTTGGTCTTCCCACTCTAAAATAGAGCCCAAAGGGGCCGTTGCAGACGGTTCATATAAGGCCGTTGTCTCGTTCGCCGTGTGTGCATCAAAGAGATGAATAAGCGTCGGTTCGGAAAGGTTGGCGATTAAAAGTGCGACGGCTTTAGTAACTTCTGAAAAATAAGCTCCCTGATTTCCATAGCCAGTTTCAGCTCGTATCGGCGCATATTTTTTTGGAAGAATCGGCGCAAAGAGATCCTTGTAATCTATAGGGCGAAGAGGAGTGCGGAGCTTTTGAAAAGCGACATCTACGCGCCAGCCGCGATGATCCCAGGCATCACCGATTCGGCCAAACTCATCGGGCTTTGGACAAGAGTAGCAGTGGGTTTTTGCAAATCCGAAACCTTGGATTCGAGTATCGGCAAAAGAGAAGACAACATCTCCCGGGGCGACCTCTCGAACCGTTTCATAGAAGTGGTTTTGTTGCCCGTTGCGGTTTTTCTTTGGGCACCAGATATATCCCCCGACAAATTCTTGTCGGAACGTCTGATTGTGATTAACCCACCAGTATCGCATAGAGTCTCCGTGTCCCACAGGTCTTTGCCGGACGAGCATAGTCGCGAGCCGGAAAAACACCAGAACAAGGTACATAAAGTGTTCTAATATGGAACAGTCCGAATTTTCAGCACAACAGACTTCCGATCGTTAGAAAAGGCAGTATCCGGCGCGGTGGAGCATGGAGCGGACGAGGATTTCCGGCTTCGTGTCCTTTCCTTTAATACGGCTCATATTCCAAGAGCGTTTCGCTGGAGTCAGGTGATCCATGCGCGAAGCATACCGACTTGCCGTCCAAAGGCCAAAGTCTAATGCCATTTGCGGATGATATTCAGTATTTGATCAAGGCAGGCTGGACGCGAAGCGAGGCTTTCGGAACGAAAGCAATGACCGCAGGGAATGGCAACCCTGCGGTACGTATCGCAGAGCTGCCGCTCCCTTTGGTCGCT
>Ga0116171_10002162_pt1 | contig 18943 bp, 14 predicted proteins | sample AD_JPNHW2_MetaG_FD_89798 | JGI IMG/M metagenome (GOLD analysis project Ga0116171, IMG submission 89798) | Active sludge microbial communities of municipal wastewater-treating anaerobic digesters from Japan - AD_JPNHW2_MetaG | ecosystem: Engineered > Bioreactor > Anaerobic > Digestate | place... | reverse complement strand
GATAAGAAACCTCACCCGATCCCGCGAACATCTGGTCAACAACCGGACGATGCTCAAGAACAGGGTTCACCGTATTCTCGAATCGGCATCTGTCAAATTATCATCAGTACTTTCAGATATGTTCGGGAAATCCGGACTGCATATTGTGCAGGGTCTTCTTGCAGGAACAGATCTGGATACGATTATTGCATCAATTCCCAATGAAAAGATCCGGTTGAAAGAACCGGAACTGCGGAATGCTGTCCAGCACAACCTTGAATCGTCGCAGATCCTCATCATCGATCAGTGCCTTTCCCTCATGGAACAGATTACTCGCAGGATTGATGAACTGGATGAGGAGATCTATGCTCGGATGATTGACCGGAAAAAAGACCTGAAAATTGCAACGTCAATTCCCGGTATCGGAAAAGTCAGCGCGATAACGATCCTTGCTGAAATCGGTAGTTACGAAGAATTTATTACTCCGGAAAAACTTGCTGCCGGGTCCGGGTTAATACATTCCGTTTACCAATCAGCCGACCATTTGAAAACCGGTCCGATTACCAAACGTGGGTCTCCCCACCTCCGGAGAATCATGGTTGAAGTGGCTCAGGCCGCTGTTAAAACCAAAAATAGCAGACTCCGATCCTTTTTCCTGAAACTGAAAATGAAGAATGGATACATCAAGGCGATTGTTGCCGTTGCCCGGAAAATCCTCTGTATCTTGTGGACTATCCTAAAGAAACAGGAACTCTACTGTGAAGAAAATCTCCCACGGAAAAAGGTGTCAATGTCTTTAAAAGCCACTCCACATCCCCGTGCAATTCAGGACGCTATTGAGATCCCCGGTAGAGCAGGATACGTGATCAAGAAACTCGATTCATCGGGAGGTTGATCCTTCGGTCATAGTCTTTTTCATGGTAAATCCTTAAAGCATGAGATAAACTTTCAGGGAGTAATGCAACCGGGGGGATAAGGATTTCAAAAATACTCTGTTTTGTAATAAGTAATTTTATAATGTTGAATGTATTGGTTACCTGTTTTAAAAGTAAATGTTTGTTTTAACCATGGTGCTGTGATTTTGGTATTAACTCCATTTGAGTAAAACAGGGATGTTTTCAGGGCCGGTCTGCCTAATAATACAGGCCGTATTGGGCCCTTTTCCCGGGTATTAATTATCTTAAACCACCGTGATTGTCACCGTCATCTTGGAGCTAAGGTGCTGGTCTGTGACTGTGAATAGCACAATATATTTTCCGGTCTGGGTGTTTGAAGGAGTCCAGCTGAATGTACCGGTAGATTTATCGAAAGTTGCATTCTCCGGAAGACGGAAAGCCCCATATGTGAGGGGGTATCCATATGCATCGGTTGCAGAGACCGTGAACGTGAGCAGGTTACCTGCCGTTATTGTCTGGTCCGGAACTGCCGCAAACGTTGGCGGGATGGTTACAACCGGTTGGTCAACCGTGATTTTCACGTTTATTTCCGAGTTGAGCGTCCCATCGTTTGCCGTGAATTTGACAGTATAAGTGCCAACCTGTGTGCCCGCAGGAGTCCAGCTGAATGCACCGGAAGAAGCATCAAATGTTGCGTTCTCCGGAAGGTTTGCTGCGGAGTAACTGACCGGAAGTCCATTGGCACCGGTTGCAGAGACCGTGAACGTGAGCAGGTTACCTGCCGTCACGGTCTGGTCCGGAACTGCCGCAAACGTGGGCGGGATGGTTACAACCGGTTGGTCAACCGTGATTTTCACGTTCATTTCCGAGTTGAGCGTCCCATCGTTTGCCGTGAATTTGACAGTATAAGTGCCAATCTGTGTGCCCGCAGGAGTCCAGCTGAATGCACCGGAAGAAGCATCAAATGTTGCATTCTCCGGAAGGTTTGCTGCGGAGTAACTGACCGGAAGTCCATTGGCACCGGTTGCAGAAACCGTGAACGTGAGCAGGTTACCTGCCGTCACGGTCTGGTCCGGAACAGCCGCAAACGTGGGCGGGACGGTTACAACCGGTTGGTCGACTGTGATTTTCATGTTCATTTCCGAGTTGAGCGTCCCATCGTTTGCCGTGAATTTAACAGTATAAGTGCCAACCTGTGTGCCCGCAGGAGTCCAGCTGAATGCACCGGAGGAAGCATCAAATGTTGCATTCTCCGGAAGGTTTGCAGCGGAGTAACTGACCGGAAGTTCATTAGCACCGGTTGCAGAGACCGTGAACGTGAGCAGGTTACCTGCCGTCACGGTCTGGTCCGGAATTTCCGTAAATGTTGGGGGGATATTCGTATCCGGCGGAACTACTGTAATTGTAACAGTCGTTCTGGAAGTACTGTGTTGGTTTGTAACTGTGAAGAGCACAATATACTTGCCTGTCTGGGAGTTGGACGGTGTCCAGCTGAACGTGCCGGTAGCTTTATCGAAAGTGGCATTCTCAGGGAGACGATACGCCCCATAGGTAAGGTTGTATCCATTTTCATCAGTTGCAGACACTTTAAACGTCAGCAAGTTTCCGACACTCACCGTTTTGCTTGAGATTTCAGTAAATACCGGGGCATCCGGCGATACTACTGTGATCATGACGGTTGTTTCTGAACTGATAATTCCGTCAGTTACACTAAATGTCACATTGTGTACGCCTGTCTGGGAGCTTAAGGGCGTCCAGCTGAATGTGTTATCGGTTGCATTAAATACTGCCCTCTCCGGGAGATTTGATGCTGAATATGTGAGGGGATCATTACCTGAGTATCCAGATGTGACCGGGAAGGAGAGTAATTTTCCTGCAGTCACGTTTGTCGTCCCGATGGGATTAATCCTGAGGGAATTTCCCCGGGTGATCTCGAAATTGTGCGTACTAAGTTCTGTTGAAATTTTCAGCACTGAACCATCCTGCATAGACCAGTCAGAATAATCTACGCCATCCCTTTTTATGGAATTTACATTTACCCCACTAAAGAATATGTCCGCACTACCCTGTCCTTTAACTTCGAAATTGATTGTCTTTCCAATCTGATGTACTGACAGGTAATCCAGGGGTTGTGAAGCAGACACAACTGATGCAGATGAAGTGTTTAAGTATGAACCGTCAAGAAGGGTATAATCCGTCACAGAGGTCCCGGTAACCCTTACATAAACGGTGGCTGCGTCTGTTGCATATGGGCCGAACTCAGATAAATCCCTACCAGTATAGATATAGTCTTCATAACCGTTGCCGTTAATTTTCAGGGCGTTACCATTTCCATTTACCTCAACTTCAGCCGCGGTTTTTGCCTGTTCATCAGCATAACTGCTGAGAAGAACAGTCACACGGTAGTTTGATGTATTTGCCGGGCTCCGGAACCAGACGACCGGATTGTAGACTTCGGACATGGGGCTGTAACCGCCGCTTCTGCCAATATTTTTCTCCACAAGTATCTGGGATGATGGTGCAGAAACAAGGTTCAACGTAACCTCTTTTCCAAGGGGATTTTTGGTATTCCATGTAAGCGAATCTGAAGTAAGGCCGGTATCAGTTTCTTTTTGATAGGTAAGCCCCTGCCAGTCAATGGGTGTAGAACCTATGGCGAGGGTACCATTAACATGACCGATTGTCGACGCATCTGCTGCGTTGGTTGTCGGAGTGATCATCAGGCTTGAGGGCCTGAATATATTCCGGTAAATCCATGGCTCAGTTCCTTCAAGGCGATCAATGATGATGAAGTAGTCTGACTCCGGATACATAATGGTCCGCTCGTACTGAATCGGGCTTGACAGCGAAGTTCCCATGCCAGTTCCCCGGGTATTGACTTTGGTAATTTCTACACTTGCCTGCATCAAATGCATCCAGGGTACTTCAACAATTGATTCAATTTTGGAAGGTGTGATGACATTAAGGAAGTAATCTCCTTTGAGAATCCCTGCAGAAGTACTGCCAGACCATTTTTGAACGGCAAATGGAGTCCGTGGATCTTCAATCGAGATTGTGTTGTGGAAAATATCTGCATATCCGTATGGCCTGTCAAGGATATGTTTTACTTCACCGCCGTCCGACAGAAGGAGATCCCCGCGGCTGTAGTACTCAAATCCAAGCTGGTCATTGTGAGCCAGGTTCCTCATACCAAAGGTTTGGTAATTCCAGGTAACCAGGGACAGCCAATCCGATGTGTCTGACCAGTTGTTACGGAAAACCTGTAATGTTCCTGATGTATCCAGGTGGTTTGGATTTTTCGGGAATGTTCGTGTAATATCCGGATAGTTTCCTTCATAGACGCAATACAGGAGATTGCTTTCAATACTGCCGCTAAGCGCTGTACCCCATACTGCGCTTAAAGGCACAATGGTTGAATAATCTTTATTGGTATTTTTCTGGACCCGGTCGTAATGGTTCAGGGCAACTGCTTTGTCAGCATCTGTTAAGAGATTGAGGAACCCAACCTGATCGACCCAGCTGGTTATGCCTCCAGTACAATAGTTATTATTCAAATCAGCAAGCGGTATTGATGTCCAGGTTTCTGCGAGTACAGCATTCCTGACCCTTGGATACTTGTAAACCAGGTTGACTCCATAGGCATGGTTGCTGACCTGTGTCCATAATGCAAGATCTGAAATTGCATATGATTTATAAGACCCTACCAGCTCAAGACCGGTTGAATCAAACTGTGTGTTAAACATTGAGCCGCCAACATATGGGTGAAGGGCATCGTTTTCAAAGAGATACGTTGTACCCGTTGCATACCAGTCATTTGGTGTGGTCTGGAGAGCAAGACCGTTTGGGTTTGTGTAATCATGAAGAACTGCGGATACTACCCCTAATTCCGGATACATATGACCATGGTAGTCCGGATAAAAAACCTTGTAGGTGGCTGCCTGTTTGTAGACATAATCCGCCAGGGTGGCAAGATTATCCTGGATTTGAATATCCTCTTCTTCTGTAAGTGTAGGTTGAATCCAGTCATACGCAAGAGAATAACTTCCAAGTGCCATCCCAAAATCAGCGGTTGTTTCATTACTGCCGATGTTCATGTAGTTTAGCAATATATCGCGGGTTTTATTGGAATACTTTGTATCTTTCGTGATCTGGTATGCCAGAGCTATATTCTCAGCAAACTGTGAACGGAAAACCACTCGGTTATAACCTGCTTTACTACCTTCAGGTTGGCCAAGGATATGTCCGCTTGGGGGATAGGTACCCCATTCCGGGGTGATATTTCCGGAATAGTCATACGTTATCTGACGATTGGCTTGAGTAATAATACCGGATTGCCATGTTTTCCATGGTTCTGCAGCACTATTCTGATAACCCTGTGTTTCAGAAATACTGTGGAACAGAAGATAGGGATGTTCATCGGACAACGTCTCCACTGCGCTGACGCAGGGGAAAAGGAGGCTTACCAGGATTAAAGCGCCCATCAAAACGAACAATTTCGTTTTTATCTGTTTGAGATCCATTTCCATCATCACCCATTCAGTTTACTTCAACACTTTTCATCAATGCATTATTTCAATGCATTACAATGAAACAATGTATTACTGCAAACTATATATTTTTTTGCATTATGAAAACATTCAAAGAATGGGGTCAATGGTATGCATTGAAGAAAAGTATTAATACTAAAATCAATATAATAAATCAAAATAGGCCGATATTATGGATGTTTTAAACGATCAGGCTGATGAAATATCCCGGATTCGGGAAATCCTCAAGAAACACCCAAAAGGATTAACAATCGAAGAGATTGCCAAAGCGCTACCATTGAACCGTACTTCAACAGCCAAGTACCTGAACACACTTTTAATATCCGGCCAGGCTGAAATGGTAACTTATGGACGCGCAAAAGTATTCTCCCTTTCACAGCGTGTCCCATTTTCACAGTTACTGAACCTGTCCTCAGATCTTCTCATGGTACTTGACCATGAACTGACAATAACCCATGTAAATGAACAGTTCATTAAAGTGTTTGATACCAAAAGAGACTCTCTGGTTGGTGTAAAGTTTGGGGATTCGCCCCTGATGGCCCATTTTTCTGAAGATCATCTCAAACGGATCCATGATGCAGTTAATGGAACCGAATCTATGATGATGGACCGGATCAAGATTAAAAATGAAACATATTACTTCCGGTTAAAATTCATACCCTGTGTATTTGATCAGGGTGACAAAGGCCTTTCAATAATACTTGAAGATTTGACTGAACTTAATAAACACCAGGAGCAGCTTGAACAACTGGTTGAGGAACGTACAAGCGAACTGAAAAAAGTCAATGAACAGCTGCTAAACGAAATCCGGGAACGCGAAAAATCCGTGAAAGCGCTTGAACAGAGCGAGCGACGCTGTCGTGAACTCATCGAGAATGCGAACAGTATCATTATTAGAACTGATATCGAAGGCCGGATATTATTCTTCAGTAAATTTGCCGAGGGTTTTTTTGGTATTGAAAACTCCGGCATTCTTGGAAAAAATATTATGGGTACAATCATTCTGCCACCCCCAAACAGTACGAAGACGCCTGTTCAGCTCAGTACCGATTTCCTCAGGCCAGCAAAGCACCGAATGTTTAAAGAAACCCGTGTCCAGCGAAAAGATGGTGTGATAGCCTGGGTAGCATGGACTATCAAGGAGAATATAGATACAAAAGATAATATCCGGGAATTTTTACTTCTTGGCACAGACATCACTGAACTTGAAAATTATATCGAACGTTCACAAAAAATGCTTGAAAGTAACCAGATTGAAACCGATTCCAAAGATAAACAACTGGAGAAACTCCGTAACTCCGGACTCAATAAGATCTAAAATATTTATTATCGTTTTTAGTAGAACTCATATGCCCCCTTCATATTTTCGATACAGCAACTTCAATTAGAAAATCGAAGGGATGGATCAAAATAACCTGATTCTGCCATAATGCGGCGTTAATTAACCCGGGTAAAATTTCAGGCTTATATGGAATCTCCGGGGAGTACGGGTCGTTATATAGAAGTGTCAATCTCACGTGATTTTGCCAATTCGATGGATTTATGAATATTGTATACTATATTTTTCTATCAATGTTGTGATAATTAATGACATATATACCATATATTTTATCGAAGCTTTCAGGTCTGAAGCAAAATGTTTTTTGTAATTGTAATATGACCATTTACAAGATTGGCGATAACGACAAGATCCCGCCAGTTTCACCGAAAGTTCCAATAATTTATCAAATCATCTCAAATGACGAAGATTTGAAAAAGTATATTGGATTTCCGGAGATTAAAAAAAATTTTTGGAAGTTTGAAGATTTTCTGAATGGCGGAAGCCGGTTATATCTGGCTTTTGTTGCTGAAAACCTCGCCGGGTATTACATTGTGACGAATTTAAACAAATATAAACCATATTTATGCAATCACCATCCCCTCTTTAGTCATGGAATTAATCATTTTATATTTTATTGTCGAACCTTTGAGAAATATCGCAATAACCGGATTTATTCATTTATGCTGACTCAAATATGTAAAGAGTCAATATCTGATGGGGAAAGTGTACTTATATCCACTGATCTTGATAACAAATTTTCACAAAAAGGCATCGAAAATGCAGGATTTGAAAAAATTGGCACTTTAAAACATATTCAGTTATTTAATATCGTGTTTTTTTCGAAATTTGTTGGCGTTGATGAAATCGGGAAATCTTAAAAAAATCCCTTATAACAATCCAGTATTCATTTGAGCCCTTTACTTAATTCACGGATTCTCGTTTAATTTTACAGGGATATTTATTATATCCCTGTGTTTTAATCATCCCATAATCATTGAGCAATCATCTCATTCAGAAGATCTGACAGGATTGCGGATGGAATATCCCGATAGATCCTGTTGTTCCAATAATTATCGTCGATCAAATCTGCCGTAAATAATGTCGTATTCTTAATCTGCGGAATTTTTACAAGCATTGACCTTATGTTCATCATTAAAAATTTTAGTGAGATGGTGCTCTGTCCTTTTAATGTGTAAAATTGTGATCGTAACGGGGAATTAATAATCCTGAAGAGGAGTGCGGACAATCGTGCACTTTCCGCCATTTCATCGCGTGTTATATTTTCTGTTGACAAGGTAAAGTGGGGGGTTTCATGGGAATATTCAATGGAATATTTCCCTGCTTCTTTTTCCATAGTTGATCCCTGAAGGATCTGCAGGCGACGAATATTAAGCACGTGATCGGTTCCTTCAAAAAAATGCAGCAGGTAATCCAGACCAGAAAAATATGTATCCATTGTCTCAACAGGGAGACCGAGGATTATGTCAATTTTTAATACTATATTGTGCTTGTTCACAGTCTCTATAAATGTCTTAAAACGTTCGGGATTGAAACGGGGCAGGCCTGTTGCCCTGAGTGTACCTTTGTTAAACGACTGGATGCCGATACAGTTTATTGCCGTGTACCCGTTCAGCATATCGCTGTAGTGCTGGGGCCGGTCAAGTGCCATAAGGTCTTCGTTGTTCCGTATTAATTCCCGGGTTTTCAGTTGTCCTGCCAGTTTCACAAACTCCTCATCAACAGAATCATAAGTAATTTCCCAGTAAATCCAGGGCAGAGTAATTCCCTGTTTATGTATGCTTATAAGATGTTGAACAATTTTTTTTGCCCGCTCCAGGTCAGACGTAAATATTGCGTCAAAAATCCGGAGTGCTTTGATCTTCTTGTCAATAATCAGGTAATCAAGTTCCTTACATACCCGATCAAGGGAATAATAGGAGAGTTTGTTATTGTTTTTAGGATAGACCCCATATTTACATTTGTAACGGCATCCCCGTTGAGTCTCTAAAAATGCCTGCTGGTAGGCATATAACCGGGGATCAATATACTGGTTCAGGTAGATTGATGGGATTTCATCAAGATTTGTAATGACATTTTTTTCCGGCGTATATATCACAGAATCCCCCTTCCAGCAGGCAATACCGTTTGGCAAGGGTTGATCTGGATTTTTGTTACGGGTATCCAGGTACTTCAACAATTCAACGAATTTTTTCTCCCCTTCACCTGTAACAAAAAAAGCATCATTGCGGAACCCGGAAAACGATGACTGGATTTTTTCTGTTGTAATTTCCGGGCCGCCGAACACCTGTACCGGACCTTTTGGTGATTCAATTTGACCGGCAGCCTCTATTATCCGGTTGACATTCCATACATAACAACTATATGAGATAATATCTGCACACTCTTCACGAAGCGCAGTTACAATATTTTCTGTCGGAGTGTCACGGGAAAAATTAAGGATTTTAATTTCCATTCCGGAAATTCCCGGATAATATTCGTGAACACAGGCTGACAAATTATAGGAAGACAACAGGTAACGTGCGATAGTATCATCCGGATAAAGGTTAAGGAATACAAGTTTTGTCATCCGGTGTTCTCCTTTGTCTTTTTAATCCCCTGAATGGAATCTGCCCTTGATCGGCTTTAAAATGCTAATATATCCTTTTTCAAAAACTCCTGCAGTAAATGATGATTTCTTGACTGAAAACCGGATACTCAGACGAGGGTTAAATTTTGTAGCATAATATGCGTAAAGACGCTTGTTTCCTGCAGCACCGAGAGTGATATATGACCTGAAACCCTGTTCACAACCGTACTTCACCGCTTCCCAGTTAACGAGATCGCCTGGTGAAGGTGAGAGTAATTTTATTGGTTTGAGATTTCCAATCCAGCTGTAAATAGTGTCTTTATAGTGCAGATCGAGTAAACCCGTAACAATTTCATCTTCATAGGTTGCATAAAAGACGCGGATGTTTTTAGAGAATGCATCGTATATATCCAGCAGGTAATCGGTCGGGACCGTCACAATTTTTGCCTGCTGCCTGTACCGTTCATTCATCAAATCGACAATCGCTTCATACTCTTTCCGCGATCCAATCTCTACGTTCATTCCCTTTTTCTTTGCACGGTTTATATCCTGTCGTTGCCTCTTATCCAGAGACTGGAATAAAAGATCGGAGTTGCCGTTCAGATCGATAACATAGTCGTACAACGGCTGTACTGAATATCCTCCCCAGGAATAGGGACGCGGATCTGTCAAACCCGGAGGTAAAGAAATATTCACATAGTCTGCGTTTAATTCTGTAGTGATATAGTCATCAACCAGTTTCTGGACCTCAAAATAATTATTCTCACGACGACTCTGTCGCATTGTTTCATAATTTGTAATGATCGGACCCATGTAAAATACTGAAGTATGGGGGGGTGGAGAATAGACCATCCTGATTATTCCCTTTTTCTGGAAAAACAAAGGAAAAATTCCGATGGGGATATCATCTTTTTTTATGACAAGTGGATGCAGGACAGAACCGGTATGTTTCTCCATGATTTTAAGCCAGTTCCATTTATGGAACAGGGTACCTTGTACGGAGTCCTCAACAATTGCATCCCATTCCCGGGATTTTTTTTCTGTATAACATTCAGTTGTCATTGTCATGCTTTTCTCACTACGATTTTCCTGTTTTTTTCATCAGTATGGGCCCGGATATAGATCCGTTTAAATCTCGGATCTGACGTAACTACCTCTCTGTCGATCTCATGAGCATTCCCTGACATGATCCTGAATCCGTTACCGGACGGGATATCAAAAGAAATGAAATAATCATGGGCCGGTATTGAGGGTTCTATGATAATCGAAGATCCTTCCCATCTGCAGTCCAGATCTTTCCCGTCCCGGTTATTTTCCCATTTGATAATATTGCGGGCATTTGTCACAAGAGCTCCCTGCTCCTGCGCCCGCTGGATAATTTTACAGTAAATTTCCCTTGCATACGGGGCTTCTGAGATATTGAAAACCGGGGGGTGCCAAAGAATTGTTAACAACCCATGGTATCTCTTGACCTGATCACTCATGGAATAACATGCGGCAAGCGGATCCTTTATTGAAAAAAGAAAGACGTCCATGACAATCAACGGAAGTTCCTGGATGCGGAGCTGTTCTTTCCCGTTAAACGGGTAGAATGGAAATGAGGTCCCCCAACGGAATCCAAGGCGATCCTTATACCCGAGTGAACTGTCGTACATCAAACCTGCATCAGACTGGTAGTTCCAGGTATCGGGAATTGTGAGGTTTAAGTGGTGTTGCCGGATCCCGGAGACTTTCCTGTGCAATACATTTTCAAGATCCCGTGTTTCATCTGCAATACGGCCCGGGTCTTTGAATGAATAAAATGAACCATGGACTGCCACTTCGCTGCCATGATCGAATACGGTCTGAATAGCCGCTCTGACACGGCGATTGTTGTAATTGTGGTTTCGGCCATACAGGTTCCAGGTCCGGGGTGAGAATAGTCCTGGTTTTCCCGTTTCCTTCAGGAAAAAAAACGTCGAACTGGCATGGAACTGTTTCTCAATTGCAATAATATCATCAAACGTATAGTAGGGTTCATTTCCCCGGAATTTCTGCAACAGGGAATGTCCCTGTGCTTTCAATCCCTGAAAATCCCGGGAAAGAACACTTTTTATTGGCCGGGTTATCCACTGATAGGTCTTTTTTACTTCATCGACATCATGGGTCAGGCAGACTGCAAATTTTTTTGCATCCGGCCAGTAGGATTTTAATACAAGGGGAATTTCTAGGGAATAACATGCCTCTCGCAGGGAATTGAGAAGAATTTCTTCTAGAGCATCAATGACCGGTACTGAAGCAAGCTGCTGTTTTTCAGTTTCGTCAAGCGTATTCCATATTTGGTCAAAATGCCCGGAAAGAATAAATCCGGTTTCCCGGAAGATATCAATACCAATTTCTATTCCGTTCTTATGCAGCGTTATGCAGGGATACCTTTTTTCCCCGGATTCAAAAAATGCGATTACCCTATCGCTGTTTCCGGTATCATGGGGATTCTCGCAAAGGGGAATAACGACATCCCCGGACCGGATTTTGCCACACAGGGAATTTTTAATCTCATTTCCTTTGACCGTGATCAGAAAATCTTCTGCAATCTCACTCGCATACTCCATATGCAGGGTTGACGCGGATGGAGTTTTTACCTTAAATGGTATTCCGGATTTTTTGAGAAAATGATCAACACCATATCTCCCGTAAGGATCCTGAGGGCAGTATTCCAGTGTTATCATAAGCATACCCCCATGACCCTATCAGAACTGATGATATGCGGGGTTATGCGACCAAGTGATTTTTTTTGCCGGAAACGGTTCAAAAATTGCATGGCTAAGAAACAGAAATTACAGGTTTTAGTGCAGTTTTTTCTTACGCAAAGTCCGGATACTGATTGTTTACACCGGCTGATACGATGCATACTGGAAGTATCGGGCGCCAGGAAATCAGAACCTGCACAATCACACATAACAGATACCTATTTTATAACCCACTTGATCACTTCGAACGCTTCCGCGTATTTTTCTTCGATCTGGGTGCCCCGCGTTATTGCAAGACTGCGTACAAAATCTGCATTCATGTAGGACCGACCCTTTTGTGTCTTGTAACATCCCAGGGCATCGATCTTTTTTTGCACATGGTCTTGTTCAAGCGGAATAAATGCAAGCGTGTTAAACGTGATGTTATTCCACGGTTGTTCGTAGCCGAGAATTGTGCAGTTTTTAAATGCTCTCATTACCTCTTCAATAGTCGTCTTGTGATCCTGGTGCGTATCATAACGTGAAGGAGCAAAAACCACGTCAGGCCGGATTTTGTTCCGCAATCGTATCAGTTCATCCAGGATCTCCTGTCGCAGGCGGGGAAATTCGCGGACTTCAAAATTACATAAAATCGGGCTGTCAATTCCCAGAATTTTTGTTGCGGCTTTTACCTCTTTTGAAAGAATATCCGGGGGAAATTCCGGGGGTACCGATTTTTCACAGCAGGAAAGTGCAACATAATCTACCTCATAATCCTCTTTGATTAATTTGGCAACGGATCCCCCGCAGCCAAGTTCTCCGTCATCCGTATGGGGGCTGATAATCAGGAATTTTTTAGTCATATTGACATCTCCGATTTTTTGAACGAGGTATAAAGCCGGAGAAGATCTTCAGGTACAAATCCCGGTAAAATTAAGGAAGGGTATACCACATCCGCTTCAATTTTATTTATTTGTCCATTTGGGAAAATGAGGGATTTATTCAGGATTTCGTCCCATAAGGCCGGAATTTGGGAATCATGGTTTACGAGAAGATCAATTGTGGAAGGGGTAATGGTAAAATTGTTTTCTGCAGTAGATAACAGGTTTGAGAGGCGGTTCAGATCGTTTTTTAAGGTTTTTAAATTTTTAGCGTCATTATCAGCAGTACTCTTTGCAGCAGAAATCCTATCGGTCTGGTTTTTCATCAGTTCTGTAATTTTTTCAGGAATTGTAATCCGGGATAAATCATATATGTCAGATGACAGGGTCTTGCTGATATCTTCCAGGATAAGAATGTGTGTCAGGCCGAGGTAGTAGTCTTTTGATCTCCAGAAAAGAATCAAGGGCTCCCGGAATCCGATTTTTTTTGTGATTTGATCAGATATCATACCATACTGGAGTGAGCCTCCGGCACCGGGAATGAACAGTGCATCGCCAAGACCTTCAGCCCAGACAATATTTCTGGATACGGCATTGAAATCCATCCGTGCATAATATTCCGGCAGCCGGATAAAGTCCTGCCCGAATGCGAGGGCATATTTCCTGTAACAGTGCGGGCATTCGCCACGGGCAATGTTTGACTCATCAGCATACAGATCAATCTTGACTCCACACGTACAGTGGTACCAGAATGGAAGATGATTTAAGTGAACTGTGGGGATTTTGAGATTTTTTTCATTGATGATCTGGTTATAGATCTGGTTATAATTTCGATAATGCTGGAGAAGACGGCGGGATTCCTCAACAAACAAGAGTTCATTTTGTAATTCTGAATGGAGGACAAATCTTAACTCAATTCCGAATACTTCGTGACATATACGCGCAAAGATGGTTGCATTCAGCTCAGCAAAGTTCTCAGCGGATTCATAGCTTTTTTGCAGGATATCGAGAATTTTTCCCAGTTGAAGCGGATTTTTCTCAGGCTGATTCTTAAGTTTTGAAAAATCCGCGAGATAGTGTTTTTTTATCTTTTCAAGTCCGTTCAGCCAGGCATCAATGGGTGGCTTGGGCAGTGAACAGAACTTTTTAAAACGGTCATTTTCTGCAATTGGAAATCCGAATGTTTCTGTACCCTCCTTGTTAACTGCCTGGATATGAGTGCGATACAACAGTTTTGCAGTCGAGAGGTTCTGATCGGCAAAACTAAAGAATGCTATACAGGGACGTCCTGATTTTTTTACTCGTTGCTGTACGCATGAAAGAAGAAACGCTTTTTTGAATATACCGCTGTGTGGCAGAAAATTTGGCTGATGCCCGGATTCGAGAATTATTGTTGAGGCTGTTACCTGTTCCGGTTGAGGACTTGGTATTCCTGCACGATCATGAAATTTTTTTGAAATTGCCATCAGACGGGTAACATTTTCCTGTTGCCGGTTGTTCAATGGTGGGAGGGTGTTTATTTCACAAATTAATTGTTCAAGGTTTTTTCCCGTCAATTGTCCTGAGCTGTTGTCAATCCTGCTGCTATAAAACTGGTCACTCATATTAGTCCCGGTCCTTTTTTAACAATGTTTTTTGTTTTCTGATACGACTGACAACCTGACTGTTGATATTTTTCAAAAAATTTGATATCTGATGGATTATCTGCCAAAATCGCCGGTATATCTGTGACTGCAACGGGACAGCGGACGGGATATTCACAAATTTTTTTAACAGGACACATTCAAGTCTCCAAAGGAACAAGGCTGCTACAGAAATAATGATAAGTGTCAGAAGGGTAATTCCCGGCCCGGTCTCAACCCCGAGGCCAACATCCAGAAGAAGAAGGGCTACTAATGTTGTTGCGATGCTTGCAACGCCGGAAAAAACAACCCGTTCAAAGACTGTGATATCCGACAGGTACGGATAAAATACAAGGGAGACTGCAAAGCCCGGGATAAACATGAGAAATGCAAGATTAAGTAGTACCTTCGCAAAACCGCCAATCATTGCGAGAACGTCCGTCATGGGCGCGTCATCTCCTTATTTTTCAGGTATTGTTGTAAGGCGGTCATTGGTTATCCCGGGACTATAAGTCCGATTATACAGAAAAAAGCCGTGACTGCAAACATGCAATACGTAGCAGACTTCTCGGTCATCTTAAAATAATACGGAAACACCCATTTCAGGGTCAGCGGATTTGGCACTTTGAGCGTGCCATCATCTGTAAGAGTGCCAAATTTTTTGATAGGATACCGGTTAGTATGCAGTCTCCAGTATACATAGAGCAGAAAATTAATGGTGTGAGGGATGAGCATGATAAACCCGCTGATTATAAATCCCTGTGTCACGATCATGGCACCAATCGCTGCTCCTATAGACAAGGCCCCGATATTTCCCCAGAAAATCCGCGAAGGATTATTTTCAAACCAGAAATATCCGAATAATGCGCCAGCAAGACAGACAATACATAAACCGTCGAGAATATTTCCGAAGATAAATGCCTTGATGATCAGTGTGAGAAGAATAATAAGGGAAAGTCCCGGGGCAAGACCATTGAACCCCGAGTGCATATTGACAAGATTTGCGACGACCACAACATAGGTTATGATAATTATCTGGGGGTAGATGGCTGAAAGTTCAATTGATCCAATGAAGGGGAAATTTATTGATGTGGTTACAATGTATGGAAGTAATGGATACGAGCAATAATAGAGAAGGACAAGTTTTGCCGGCCTGCCGATATTTATCATGTCATCAAGAAGACCGAAGAGTGCAAAAAGAATGATGATAACAACTATGATGTAGTTGATGGGCGTGATGAATTTTCCATAAAAAAGTGAGAGTATTGAAAGTGAAAACAGTGCAATCAATAAAATTATGAGGCCACCATTTGTAGGGACACGTGGCATCTCCCGTTTATACATGTCCTTTACCTGCGGACCGTCTTTTTTCATTTTGGGGAGGATATAAGGCATGGAAATAATGATAAATATCGTCGGTATTATAAAAAATAAAAATAACATTAATATGAGTGAACTATCTCCAGGCAAGGCAGTTAGATAAATCATTTTTATATCCGAAAATTACATTTTAAAAAAAACTTTATAAACTGATGCCATGCAATATCGCATTGCACATTTATTTTTCATGTCATATTTTTAATCGGGAAAAGATTGACAAAAAATTACAGGAATGCCGAACATGAAAATAAATACCGGCTCTGTTAAAATCCTCATCCATCTCCTGCAATCTGGGAGCTTTGCTAAAAGAAATGACTCTTGGAAAGTATCGTTCCTGTGAGGGGGATATGGTTTTAAAAAACAGTCCAAAAAAATTATTTTGATCCCGGTGCAGCGACAACAACTTTCAGTGCAGCGATAACTTCCGGGAGCATCTCAACAGGCATTCCCATTACCATTTCGCCGTCCTGAATTCCTGAGAATTTGCGTGAGCCATCGCAGCCCAGCGAAAAATTCGGTTTGCCGGACATGAATGGCAACGCACATGCATCTGTACACACTGACTGGATGCCAGCGAACTCCGGGTAGATCCGGCCTCCCAGGGTAAAGAGTGTACTCTGGGCAAGTTTGAGCATTCCCCGGGGGTTTGTGATAATAATTACAATTTGTGGTATAAACGGGGTACTTTCGAGCGGTGCATACATTGTCGCGTATGTTTCTCCGGTAGCAATATGCGGCACCTTATCAATTGTCCGTTTGCATGCCGAGGTGCTTGCAAATTTCCCCAGCTTGAAATAGAACTCACCTGTCTTTAAGGTGGGAGTGAGCTCCTTTAAGCCCAGCGACCAGGCGCCGCCATTACATTCGTGCTTTGAGACCGTCGCGTAGAATGCTTTTTTCTCGGTTCTTGCAAGGGAGACCATCATGCAGTGACGTATGGTCCTGTCAATTTCTACCATTCCCTCAGGAATATCTTCTTTTTTTGTTGCAAACCTGAACGCAACCGGAGATCCGTTAATGCCAAGATATTTTGTCAAGAGTTCTGCAGATTCCTGGAAATTAATTGCAATTTTCAAGGATTCATCAGTCATGGTATGTTCCTCCCGGCACCGTACTCCCGTGCGGTCCCTGTTTACACATATGAGCATTAGTACTTAAATTCTGCCGATCTGGTCTGTCATCTGGTTATACTTTCAGAAAACAGGGTGTGATATCCCGGTTCGTTGATTTGCTCACATCGCTATTCAGAAATGCTGTCATATGATTTTTAGGATACTATAATTGTCTGGCAAAAGAATGGGTGAATAGATAATTTCTAAAAAAAAAGCAAGAATAAGCAAGAAATTTTGTCTGATTAATCTGTTGAAAATTCAGAATGTTTAATCAAAGCAAAATAGTGTTAGGATAAAATAACCGTGTTGCTGTATAATCGTCATGCATTCCGGGTTTAAACAAGAATTAATACCATAACACAACAAAACTTGAAAAGATGAATAATACAAGGCCTGCCGGCGGTCCGACACAGGATGAAGTAATGGCAGTCTCATTGTTTAAAATGGGATTAAAACCGGAAGATACGATGCTCGATCTTGGAAGCGGGACGGGCAAAGTGTCAATTACCGCTGCCGGACTTACAAGAAATGTCTATGCCGTTGACCATAGGCCCGAAGCGATAGCATATGCCAGAAATGAAGCCGAAAAAGCCGGTGTATCAAATATCAATTTTTTTTGCGGGGAAGCGGTTGATTATCTGAAAACCGCCCCTGTTTTTGACTGTGCATTTGTTGGCGGATCTCAGCAGATTGAAAATTTTCTGCCGGTCCTCGCACAAAAAGTCCGGCGGGTCATTGTCGTCAATGCTGTACTTGTCAGCACGCTTGCAACAGTGACTGCAACCATGAAGCAACTGGGGATCTTCCGTGAAGCGGTTCATGTACAGGTCTCCCGCTCGTATCCCCTTGGAAAAAGCATAATGTTCAAACCGGTAGATCCGGTCTATATTATTGTCGGGTCAGGTGCAGCATGCTCGTAGGACTTGGCCTTGGTCCGGGAAATCCGGATCTGCTTACACTACGGGCAGTCCGGCTGTTAAAAGATGCAGACACTGTCTTTGTCCCGGGACGGATTGCTGCGGATCTTGTCGCACCATACCGGGAAACCGTCATGCTCGATTTCCCGATGACCGATGATGATGAAAAAATCCGGGCGTGTCTTATTGCAAATGCAGAAAAAATTGCTCCGGTAGCAAAAGATGGCCTTGCAGTCTTTGGTATCCTTGGCGACCCGAACTTTTTTTCGACTTTCTCCCGTCTTTGTGAGATCTTAAAGGAACGGTATCCCGAAATTGAATGCCTGACCGAACCCGGGATCAGTTCGATTACTGCGTTTGCATCCGCAGCCGGTATCCCGCTTGCCGGGAGTTTTGTTGTTTCGGATGGCACTACAGAACAGGATTCAGCTCTTATCCGGCTTAAAGCCCGACACCCGAAAAAGATTATTGACGGCCTGAAACATGACGGGTACCGTGAATTTGTTCTTGTTGAGCGGATGTTTTTTTCGGATATGAAGATTTACCGCAACGATGAGATCCCGGACATCAGCGATTACATGAGCGTACTGTACGCGAGGCGTTAAGATGGTAAAAAAACCTGCACGGGAAACGGGAATAAAAATCTGGTTTGTAGGCGCCGGCCCGGGAGATCCGGAACTTATCACGGTCAAAGGACAAAGGCTTGTAAAAGGGGCAGATGTCCTGATCTATGCAGGCTCACTGGTAAACCCGGCTCTTGTAGCAGAATCCGGTGCAGCAGTCAAACTCGACAGTTGGGGTATGCATCTCGATGAAATGGTTGATACGATGGTGAAGCACGCAACCGCCGGAAAAAAGGTCGTGCGGCTTCACTCGGGCGATCCTTCACTTTATGGCGCAATTGTCGAGCAGATCGAAAAACTCGAAAAACAAGGCATTGCAGTTGAGATCATTCCCGGCGTCTCGTCTCTCTTTGCAGCAGCAGCAGCACTT
>Ga0116171_10002161_pt1 | contig 18945 bp, 16 predicted proteins | sample AD_JPNHW2_MetaG_FD_89798 | JGI IMG/M metagenome (GOLD analysis project Ga0116171, IMG submission 89798) | Active sludge microbial communities of municipal wastewater-treating anaerobic digesters from Japan - AD_JPNHW2_MetaG | ecosystem: Engineered > Bioreactor > Anaerobic > Digestate | place... | reverse complement strand
TGCCCAGGCTGCGGTCTCCTTGCTCTGCACCACCACGTTCGCCGCCCGCGGGTACGCGAGTCGGCGGAGCAGCCGGTACGGCCAGGACACGCGGTGGCGCAAGGGGTTTGTCCGCTCGGACACCACCACCGGGACCCCGGTTCCCCGGGTGGCCAGCAGCGCCAGCACGTTGGCCACATCGATGAAGCTCACCACCACGTCCGGACGCCGCCGCCCGAGCTCCTGACGCAGCCAGCGAACCCGCCGCAGGGGTCTGGTCAGCCGGCTCCCCTCCGCCCCGGGTGCCGCCGCGAAGGTACGCACCTCGACTGTCGGATCCAGCTCGAAGAATGTGCCGGGCTCGTTGAGCACAAAAACCGTCACCGGATGCCCCCGCCCGGCCAGGTGGTTGGCGAGCATCGCCAGCATCCGCTCGGCACCCCCGCACCCCAGGGCCGTGATCACCAGGCCTACCTCGAGCTGGCTCGGAGCTGGGCTCATCCCGGCCGACCTTCCTTGGATGTCTCGATGAGGGCGCCCATCGCCGCGACCGTCCGCTCCAGCGAGAGCTCGGTCAGCATGCGGTGCCGGGCGCGCACGCCGAGATGGTGGCGCAGCGGCTCGTCGGTGAGCAAGCGCCCGAGCGACCGGGCAAATGCCTCCTCGTCACCCACCGGCACCACGATCCCGGTTTCCCCGTCCACCACCACCTCCCCGGCGCCTCCCGCCGCGGTGGTGACCGCCGCAAGCCCGAAGAGCTGCGCTTCCATGAGGGCGTTGGGCATTCCCTCGAGATCGGAGGAGAGGACGAAGATGTCGGCGCTGCGGTACCAGCTCTGGGGCTCCGAGGTCTTGCCGGCAAAGATGACCGCCGCTCCCAGACCCAGCGCGGCCGCCTCCCAGCGCAGCGAGGCCTCCCCTTCGCCGTGGCCGACAATCACCAGCCGGTGCTCGAGCCCTTCGGCCAGCAGGCGAGCCGAGCATCGCAGGAGAAGACCCTGGTTCTTCTCGGGCGCCAGTCGTCCCATGGTCAGAACCACGGGCAGCGTCGGTGCGATCCCGAGCTCGGGGCGGAGGTCCCGCCAGGGCGCGGCGAGAAGGCGCTCGCCGTCGATACCGTTGGGCACGACTCGCAGCTTCCCCGGGCTCACCTGCGCCCACGTCGCGTAGTCGGCCACCAGCGCACGCGCGTTGACCACGACGAGATCCGAGAGTGCCGCGGCGCGGCGGTCGGCTCGGCGATACCACCAGTGGCCGTAGTCCGACCAACTCTTCCAGGCACTCAGATTGCGCACCGACGTCACGATCCATGGCACCCCGGCCAGGCGCGCCGCCGGCGCCGCCACGACGTTGGCGAGGAACAGCCAGCTCCAGATGCAGCGCGGTTGCAGCCCGCGCAGCGCCGCGGTAAGTGCAAGCACGAGGGCCGACTCGGGGAAGGCGTACGCCAGCAGGTGCCGCAGGCGGGTCGAGCGGAGGCGGTCGTAGACCGTCTCCACGACCAGGCAAGGCTCATCCTCGGGGTCACCGTGGGCGGTGAGGACCAGCAATCGGACCTCGCGGCCCCGGGCGGCCTCGTGCCTCGCACACGCCAGCACCTGGCGCTGTGCACCACCGGTCCCCAGGCTCGAGATGACGTGACAGATCGGCCCGTCCCCGGTGACGCCGCGCCGGCGGCGACCGGCCACCGCCTGCAGCGCCAGGAGCGCCAGGCCATCAAGCGCCCGCGCCGCCCCGACCAGAGCCCGCAGCGGCCAATCCAGCACCGGCACCAGCCCCGCCAGGAACAGCCACGCGACTCCTCGGGAGGCCAGGCGCAGACCAAGCCACGTCTCCACCCGCACGGAGGTCGGCCGGATCGCCAGCACGAAGCCGGGGAGTCGGGCAAACCCCGGTCTCGGCACCCCGATGGGCACGATGATCAGGTCGAAGGCACGTCCCGCGACGAGTGCCCTCGCCCATGGCATGTCGAGCGCGAGCGAGTTCTCGCCCAGGGTCAGGACCTCGGCCCCGGAGTCGGCGTACCGCCAGCGGTCGGCCTCAGCGACTCCCACGACCACCTGGCCATCCGGCCTGGCGGCGCTCCACGCCGCCGCCACCCGCCGCACCCGCTCGGGGCCGGCGGTGGCCAGGATGAGGAGCTTCGGAGCGTGGCCAGCCACCGTGTGATCGTACACTGCCGACGGACCGTGGCGGCCACCGGGCCAAGACCCCGCCTGTGCTAGCCTGAGACGGCCAGCGGGTCCCAAGCATGGAAACGTCGAGCCATCAGCCAGATCCACGCCCCGACCAACAGACGGACCACGGCACGGGATGGCTCGACTCTGGCTCACCCGCGCCGGGTGGGCCCTTACGGCGGCGGTGCTGGTCTTCGGCCTCGTTTCCAGGCTCACCCTGTCGCTGACCCTCGAGGTCCCGGCCTGGTACCCCGACTCGCGGTCCTACCTGGACCCCGCCGTCCTCCACCCCCTCCTGCCGTTCTCGGAGATCCGCACTGCCGGCGTGCCAGCACTGATCTCGCTGGGCATGGGCGCTGTCGGCCAGCCGCTGGGCGTGCTGGTCTTGCATAACCTCCTCTGGCTGATCTCGGCGCTGGCCCTGATCGCCGCCCTCGGAGGACGGCTCCGTCTTCCGTGGGTGCCGCTGGTCGTCGCCGGGTATCTGACGTTCGTTCAGAAAAACCTCGCCTTTGAGCTTCCGATGCTCTCGGAGCACACGGCCCGCTGCCTCTTCGACCTCCAGCTCGCCTGGCTGATCTGGCGCTGGCGGGACTGACGTTCGCCAACGTGCTCGTCAAGCCGACCGCCATCGCGCTCGCGCCCGTGACCCTGGTCGCGCTCGCCGCCCAGCGTGCGGTGGGTGGCGGCCGACCCTGGAGGCGAGTCGCGACCCTGGCCGGCATGCACCTGGGAGTGCTCGCGGTGCTGCTTGGCGCCTACGCGACGGCCTATCGGCAGCGTTTCGGCTACTGGGGGATTTCGGCTTTTGGCGGCTCCAACCTGTACGCCCACGTCGGGCACCTCACCAACCTCGACTCGAAGCGCTACCCCGAGATCGTGCGCGGCCTTCGGGAGTTCATGCCGTTGTACCTCTCGAAGTACGCCGACTCGGGTGTTTACATGGGCGACTGGCTGATTTTCGGATCGGTCAAGCGTGAGTGTGAGCGCTAGGACTTCGGTGACCGCAGCCCCCGCCGGGTGGTCGAGGACTACGCCCGTACCCTGCCCGGCCCCGAGAGCCTGGCCCGCAAGGAAGAACGCATCTTCCTCGCGCTCGCCCTCGATGGCATCCGCGCGCACCCCCTCCGCTACGGCCAGCACGTCGCACGCTCATTCGCGAAACTCCTCGTGCGAGGCCTGGGCCTGACGTACCCACTGCCAGCCGACCGGTCGTCGTGCGCCGCCGGCTGGCAGGATGCCCTGGCTGGGGCAGGCGCCCCGGCCAACTGGGCAGCGCGTGCTCCCGGTTCCCGGGGACCCGGCGGCCTCGTCCTTGGGCCGTCCCGGGCCCTCATTGCCGGATCGCGGGCCTTCACCCAGGGGCTGGAGCCGGTGTTCCCGTGGCTGGCGACCGGCGTGCTCCTGACGTTCCTGGGGCGACGCGCCTGGCGGCGCCCGGAGGCCCAGGACACCTGCCTCCTGGCCGCCCTCACGGGGATGGCCGTTGGCAGCTACGCCCTGCTGCTTGCTTTCGTCCTGGTCAGCGAGCCGCCGCGCTTCGCAGCCCCCGTGCCGGACCACGCCCTGGTGACCCTGGTGCTCCTCGCCGAGCCCTCATTGCGACGGCCTCACGAGCCGGTCAGACACGGCGAGTCGGCGCGCAATCTCGCGTCCGTTCGCGCCGGCGAAGCGCACGATCTCGCACACCTGTCCGATCTCGCCGGGCCCCACGGCCGTGCCGGTTGGCAGCGACATCACCCGGCCAGTCAATCGCTCGGTGACGGGTAGTCGCCATCCCCCCTCGGGCACCTCCGAGCGGTACGGCTCCATGCGGTGGCAGGCCGGGTAGAAGTAGCGCCGGGCCAGCATGCCCTCGGCCAGCCGCACGGCGTTGGCGAGCAAGCGCTCCACCTCGTCGACCACCTCCGCCTGGCTGCCGGCCACGGATTCTCGGCGCCACGCCGCGAGAGCTCGCCCTTGAAGACCACGACCGGCCCGCCGGGCGACGAGAGCATCGACTGGCGGCCGAGACGAATTCCGGCGTCGGCTTCCCCCGGCTCCATCAATCGTCGGACCAGCGGTCGGCGATGGCGTCGGCAATGGCATCGACGAGCCGACCCAGTCCCTCGGGGGCGCGCTCGGCCGGGCCTGACGGCCAAGTTCCGGCGATCCCGCACATGCGTCAGGACCCGCCGCGATCACGGGCGGGCGGATCAAGGCGCGCCGCTCCGCCGAGCAGCCTGGCCAGGCGCCGCTTCCGGCCCAACCATCGCACCGACTCCGCGGCCATGAGCGCAAGCCCCAGCACCACGATCAACACCGCCAGCGCCGCCCGCCACGGCCAGGAGAGCAGGCGCCTACCCAGCTCCAGGTTGCTCCAGCAGATGGGGGCGACTGCGTCGGCGCCGCCGAAGATGATACCCCTCCGGGGACGCAGCGTCAGGAGGGTGAGCAACTGAAGGCGCAGGGCGTACCGCGTGCCCGGCAAGTCGGCGGGCAGCACCACCAGCCCGATCTCCCGGCCGCGCAGCGCCTGGCGGCACAGCCGGCGGACGCCGCGCGAGGTGAGCAGCCCGCCCGGCTCGACCAGGAGCCGATTCGTCCCGGCGGAGGCAAGGGCCGCCTCCCACACCCCGGGCGTGCACAGCACCACCTCGGTCCTGGGCAGCTCGGCGCGGGCATGGGCCACGGCCTCCAGCACGCGCTCGGGCCGCGCACAGGCGAGGACCACGGACACCGGCCTCCCACTCACACCGCCCCCCGCCCCCACCACGCTCGCCATCCGGCCGGAGGTGCGAAGCAGAGCTTCGGTACTGGCCCGACACGGCGGATGTCGATGTCCCGGGCCTCGAAGTCCGGGGCCAACCGGTAGCGCGAGTCCCTGCACCGGGCCAGGTACGGCAGCCGTGCGGGTTCCCATCCCATTGCCTCGGTGGCCACCCAGTCCACCGCCCAGGGGTGCCACCCTGCGACGATCAGCCCGGCCGGGTGGGGATGCGGGCTGAGGGGGCCCTCGCGCTCACCCCCGATGATCCCGTCCACCCAGGCCATGTAGCGCTTGCGGCGGTCCCCGAGCCGGCCGTCGGGGGTGCCGTGGAGCACGCAGTTGTTGAGGTCGAGGAGGGTCCGCCAGATGGTGTCGTTGCCGGACCAGTCGCCCTCGCCCCAGGGGTGGAAACGCCGTCTCGCCCCGGGCAAGGACTCCAGGATCGAGAGATTCCCAAGTAGCCAGCCGCGCGTGTGCCGACCGAAGGGCGTCCGCGCCAGCCGGTCGTGCAGCAGCTCGCGCATGACCTGAAGCGCCGAGGCGCCGTCGTCGAGCACGTCGCCGCCGTGTCTGGGCGTACCCCACCGGTGGTGCGGCAGCCACTCCTTGAGGTTGGTTGTGCCGACCATGTTCTTCTGGGACAGGGTGGTGCCAGCCTTGCGGTGGACCTTGAGCTTGGCCAGCGAGATCAGGACGTCGGCGTCGATCACGGCTCGCGCCACCGAGTAGCGGTGGTCCCCATGATCGTGGGCATCCTTGCACTTGCTGGTGTAGAACTCGGCGGTGCTCCGTAGCAGGGTTGGGTCGACACCGGGGTCGGCAAAGAAGCTCTGATCTCCCAGGTTGAAGACGACGTACCCATCCGGGTCGCCGGCAAGGGGTCGGTGACCGCTCATGACCCCGCGCGCGTCCCGCTGGGTGGCGTAGTCGCGCAGGTCGAGGGCACGTATTCCCAGGCCACGGCCGGCCAGGTGAGCGATCGCGGCGGCGCACCCGGACCGATCCAGGGCGAGACCAAAGTCGGTTTCCTTGATTGGGCTGTCGGCTACCGTGACCATGCCCCGTCCGCTCAGGGCCAACGCCACGTATTCCAGCACGGCGCGCAGCACCGAGCCGTGGACAATGGTGGCCTGCAGCCCCGCATCCCCCAGCTCGTGAGAGTCCACAACAAGATTGACCTTCACCAGCACCCGGTCGCCGGGCCGGATGAGCTCGCCGAGGGGGTTCCACGCCTGGGTGTCCCGGCGTCTCAGGTCCAGGTCGAGGGCCCCCAGGCAGCTCCGGACCAGCCGGAAGACCGGGTTCGGCTCGATGCCAACCGGACAACCCACGGCTTGCAGCTCCGGGAAGGGCTCGGAAGGGTGGTAGGGAGCCTCGCACGGATACGAGAGCAGGGATGGGTCGTGGCCTACTACCACCTGGCGATCCCGGACCGGAGCTTCGATCCCGCTCACGGCTCCCTCCGCACAAACCGGTACTTGCCGGACTTGGCCGGGGCGATCCCCTCCACAACCTCCCAGGTCACGCGGAAGGCCGGGTCTCCGTTTGTAAGGATCTGCTCGGTGACGGTGTGACGCACCCTGTCATCGTACCCCGGCCCGGGCACCACCCTGACCCGCAGGTGGTCGGCTCCGTCCTGCACCACCTCGAACTGCCATACCCCGGGGTGGCCGTAGAAGAGATGGGTGAAGAACTCACTGTGCAGGAGTCGACCTGACGGCCCTTCGAGGACGTCCCCGAGACGCCCAGCCTCCACCCGCAAGCGCGGCAGCCCGCGACCGCACGGACAGGCGCCCGGCAGGAGCCGTCCCAGGTCTCCAACCTCGTAGCGGAGCATCGGCTGGGCCCAGTTATCCAGGTTGGTGACCACGATGCGTCCCAGCTCGCCTGGTGCCGCCGGACGGTCGGCGCCAAGCTCGAGGACCTCCACCAGGTTGCTCTCGGCCAGCGAGTGCAGGCCCGCGTGAGCCCCGCACTCGTGGGCGATGTTGCCGACTTCTCGGCAGCCGTAGCGGTCGAAGACCTCACATCCCAGCACCCTCTCAAGGTGCCGGCGGTGGTCGGGCGAGAGCAGCTCAGCAGTGGTCTCGACCGCGATGGGGCACACCGCCGTCTCGCCAAGCGCCTCGATGGCGTGGGCAACCATGGCCAGTGAGCTGACGTACCCGAAGAGGAATCTCGGCCGGAGCAGTCGCAGCCGCGCCACCACTCCGGCGAGACTCGACCAGCTCAGGTCAAAGGTATTGACCCAGAGTCGATGCCAGTGCCAGAAGTCGCGCCAGGCGGCCACCGCACCCGCGTGCTCGCGCGAGTCCACGTCTGAGCCCCACACAAAGACATGCGAGTCCCCTGGCTGGAACCCGCACCACGCGAAGCCACGCTCGATCTGGCGCATGGCTCGGTCGTGGTAGCGCCGGCTCTGCTTGAGCTGAACCCGCTCGCCGGTCGAGCCCCCGGTCTGGTTGTGAAACGCTCCAAGCGCGGCCGCGTTATCGGCCACGAGCTCGACACCACTGACCTGCAAGTCCCGCTTGTGCAGCACCGGGAAGCTCGCCAGCGTCTCCCAGGGGTCACCCCCTCCACCGCGACCCAGCTCCGAGAAATGGCGCCCGTACCACGCCGTATGCCGCCCGGCGTGGTCGAGGAGCCGGGCAAGCCGTTCAGCCTGGTACGCACGCAACCTTCCGTTTGACCACCACTGGCTCTCGCCGAGCTCACGAGCGTCCGCATCGGCAGCCTGGCGCTCCAGCTCCCGCCGCCCGAGAGGCTTGAAGTACGCTTGGCGAGCCCGTTCGAAAGCACCTGTGATCACGGCCCGTCACTCCGGGTCCTACGACCGTGCACCACATCGAAGCAGGGCCGCTCCCGCTCGGCAAGGATACGACCCGCATCGAGATGTACCACGAGGTCAGCCGCCCGCGCGGCGATGCGCCGTGGCTCGTCCTTGCTTCCCATCAGCCGTTCCGGGGCAGCCTCCATCGCCGCAGCTTCGCCATCCTGCACCAGGGGCAACTCGGTGGCAATCGCCCAGACAGCCACGCCGACGTCGAGCTGGAAGGAGATCTCGGGCTCGTGTAGCGCGAAGGGGTTGACCCGATGGCCCCACGCCGCCAGGTGGTTGTCCAGGGTCGTCAGGATGCGATGGGCCCTGCCACACCCAATGGCGGTCACGACGGGACCGATCCTGAGGAATCCCTTCGTCATGGCAACCTCTCAGGCAAGCCCTCGGCAACCAGTGCGTCCATCGCGGCCACGGTATGCTCCAGACCGAACTCCGAGACCATGCGGGTCCGTGCCGCGTCTCCCATACGGCGCCGCAGCTCCCGATCCTCCAGCAACCGTCGCAGCGCGGCGGCGAAACCCGGCTCGTCGCCGACCTCCACCACGAAGCCCGTCCGGCCGGCCGCCACCACCTCAGCGGAACCGCCGCTGCGGGTCGTCACAGCCGCGAGCCCGAAGAGCTGCGCCTCCATGAGGACGTTTGGCATCCCCTCGATTCGCGACGACAGCACGAAGACGTCGGCGCTACGGTAGAGACTCTGGGGCTCAATGGTCGTGCCGGCGAAGACGACGGTCTCCGCCACTCCGAGCTCGAACGCGAGCTGCCGTAGCTCCGCCTCCAGCTCGCCGCGACCGACGATCACCAGCCGGTGTTCCACACCCGCGGCGCGCAAATGTGCGGCACAGCGAACCAGCATGTCCTGGCTCTTCTCGTGAGCCAGCCGTCCCACGGTCAGGACGAGCGGAACCCCTGGAGGTACGCCCAGCTCCCCTCGCATGTCCCGCCAGGGCGCGACGAGAAAGCGCATGGCATCGATGCCATTGGGCACGACGCGCAGCCTCTCAGGACCGACTCGGGCCCACGCAGCGTAGTCGGCAGCCAGGGCACGGGCATTGACCACGACCAGGTCGGAAAGCAGCGCCGCTCGGTGGTCCGCGGCCCGGAACCACCACTGACGGTACTCGGGCCAACCTTTCCACTCGCTCATGTTGCGCACCGAGGTCAGCACCCGGGGCACACCGGCCCTGCGGGCTGCCGGAGCCACCACAACGTTGGCTAGAAAAAGCCAGCTCCAGACGCAGCAGGGCTTGATCTCGCGCAATCGGGCGGTGAGTGCGACGACGAGAGCGATGCGAGGAAACAAATCGGCCAGGAAACGGCGGAGCGGTCCGCGACACAACCGATCATGGACGACCTCCACGGGTATTCCGAGGACCTCGATCTCGTCCCGAAAGCACTCGTCGTAGTCGGCAAGAGTCAGGAGCCGCATGGGGGTTCCGGAGACCGTGGCGCGTCGCAGGTACTCCACCACCTGACGCTGCGCCCCGCCAAGGCCCAGGTTGTTGATGACGTGGACGATCTCGCTGCCTCCGATCGGTCGTTCGGAGGCAGCTCGTCGGTGACGACCGGCCAACCATCCCAGTGTCAGCAGCCCGACTCCGTCCAGGCCCCGCGCGCACCGCATCAGGAGCCTGAGCGGGATATGGAGAACCAGGGTGCACAGCCAGAGGTAGAGCCACGCTCCGAGCCGGGAAGTCAGTCGCAGCCCGAGCCAGCCGCAGACCAGGAACCGGGGCCCGTCCGCCGTTCGAACGAATCTCGGAATCGTGGCGAAGCCTTCCCGCGGTACGCCGACTGGGATGACCACGAACTCAAAGGCTGCGGCGATCTCGACGACCAGCGAAGGCCTGTCGAGCCGCAAGGCGTCCTCTCCCATCGGCCGGATGAGCACACGGCTGTCCGCGAACCGCCATGCATCCACTTCGGCTGCTCCAAGCACAATGTCGGCATTGGGAAACCGGCGCCGGACCTCGACTATCGTTGCCCGCACCCTTGAAGGGAAGGCCGTCGCGAGCACCAGCACACGCGGGCCAGAGAGAGCGGACGCACCTCCGACGATCGCTGTCACGTTCCCGCCCTCGTCGCCCATGGTAAATCCCATCGCAAATGATGCTACTCCGTCCGAGCGGCTGGCCGGCCCGGAACCCGTTCCCGACGGACGGGCGACCCCTCGGTCAGCCCCGCTTGCGTGCCACGGCGCACAAGTGTCGTCCCGAGGCCGCGCGCACCCGGAACTCGAGAGTGCTGGGAAAACGCCGCCTTGAGATATGGTCCAGGAGCCTCAGGAGAGGATCCAGGCGCCCAAGGAGGTTGCTCTTCAGCACCCCCAGCACCTCGGTGCTGCTGCCCTCGAAGGGCGACCACGCCTGAAAGGACTCGAAGCGGATTCCCTGGCAGAACTCGACCGCGAAGCCGGTCTCTTCGAGCACGCGGGTCAATGCCACCACCGACCAGCTCCGGATGTGCTGCACCGGGTGAAAGAGACTGTCGCAGAACGGGCAGTACACCGCTGCCGCCGACAGGTCCTCCTGGTTCGGGGTCGAAACAAGGAAGATGCCCCCGACGCGGAGCATTCTCTTGACCGAGTGCAGTAGCTCGCCCAGGCTTGCGTCGTCGATGTGCTCGACGGTTTCGACACAGGTCACCGTGTCGAAGAATCCATCTCGAAAATCGGTGGTCAGCTCGGTCAGGCCAGCCGCTCCACCGAACCCCGGACGCCCGTGCAACCGGGCGCGAGTCGCCTCCACGGCCGCCCTCGAGGAATCCACGCCCCAACCCTCGGCCCCTGCCGCGACCATGGTCTCCAACAGGGCACCGGTACCGCAGCCCCAGTCGAGAACCCGGCCTCCCAGGCCGCCGGCCAACTTGAGGACCCGGGTGATGCCCTGCCTGTTGTACTCCGAGAAGTACCCCAGCCCGCGGCTTGCTGTCTCCTGCCAGAAGCGGTCCACGACCTCGACCGTCCAGTCAGGAGCGTTTCTCACAATCACTTCTCACCTCCAGATTCGACACGAAGGCCGCATCTCGACGTGAGAGGCGCCGACCTGCAGAAAACACCACGCCCCGCCACTGAATTGGGCCCCGGAGGATAGGTCGTCGTCATCACGACACCGGCCGGGTCGATTTCTCGGGCAGTCTCCCGATGACATCCCAGGCACACTCGGCAAACACATCCCCCAACCGCCCGGTTGGAGTCGCGGTTGCAACTGAGTCCACCGCGTGGACCTTGAAGGGCATGATGTGGCTGTGGGAGTCGAGACCCTGCCAACGGTTGTAGAGCGAGATGATCAGCGAAAAACCTTTGGGCATCAGGAAGCCGCGTGGGAAGAGGACCTTGGTGCGATAGGTCCCCGGTTCCAGGGGTACGGCCACACCGACATCGCTTGGGCTGGTCGAGAAGACAGGCACCTGATACTGGTTGCACACCGCCATGCCCAGGATGAGCTCGCGCAGCCGCTCACCTACCGAGAACTCGATGACAACCCCGAACGTGGTTCCACAGTCAGGGTTGCCGTTGGGAACACCGTTGGCATCGCAAAGGAAGGCGCGGAGGATCTGGGTCCGACCCGTGAAAGGCTCGGGGTGGTGCCACTCCCCGGTCAGGGCACCTTCAGTGGATGTCAGGTAGCGCCTGACCGCCTCGCTGGGCTCTCCCATGAAGCGCACGCCGCCGTGGTCGAGGACCATCACCCGGGAGCACACCCGCTCAACGGCTGCCAGATTGTGGCTCACAAAGAGCACCGCTCGGCCACCCCGGTGTACGTCCTCCATCTTCCCAAGGCACTTCTTCTGGAACTCCGCATCCCCGACCGCCAGAACCTCGTCGACCAGCAGGATCTCCGTTTCGAGGTGCGCTGCCACCGCAAACGCGAGGCGCATGTACATGCCGCTCGAGTAGTGCTTGACCGGAGTGTCGAGGAACTGGTCGATCTCGGCGAAGCCCACGATTGCATCGTACTTGCGTTCGATCTCGGCGCGCCTCATGCCAAGGATGGCCCCGTTGAGGAATACGTTCTCGCGACCCGTCAGCTCCGGGTGGAAGCCGGTGCCGACCTCCAGCAGGCTGCCCACTCGACCCCATACCTCGGCGCGTCCTGCCGTGGGGCGTGTGATGCGGGAGAGGATCTTCAGCAGGGTGCTCTTGCCGGCGCCGTTGTGGCCGATCACCCCCAACACCTCGCCACGCCCCACTGCGAACGACACCTCACGCAATGCCCACAGCTCATTCTGCCGGTCGGGTCGGGCCTCGCGACCGAGCAACCGGCGGGGTAGTACCGCCAGGGACTCACGCAGGCTGAGGTACGAGGCACTGCTCCCCATGAGGTACCGCTTGCACAGCCCATCGGCCCGGATCGCCAGCTCGCCCACGATCACACCAGATCCGCGATCGTGACTTCGACACGGCGGAAGTACGCCACGCCGCCAGCCAGCAGGGTGAGCGTCACACCAGCCGAGACGAGCAACGCCAGAGGTTGCGGCAGCGGTGTACCGAGTAGCGCCCAGCGGAAGCCGTCCACGATGCTGCCCATGGGGTTGAGCGCCCACCACGGCCTCAAGTGGGCCGGGATCAGGCTGCTGCTGTAGACGATCGGCGTGGCGAAGAACCACACCTGGACGAGGAACGGCACCGCGTACCGCACGTCCCGGTACTTGACGTTGAGGGCGGCCAACCAGACGCTCACTGCGAAGGCACAAACAAGAACCGCCGCGATCAGCAACGGGAGCGCCAGCAGGCCAGCGCCCAGGCGCACGCGGTAGGCGAGGAGCAGGGCCACGGCCACCACCGAGGCCACGGCAAAGTCCACGACGGCGCCAAGAACCGGCGTGAGCGGCAGGTACAGGCGCGGGAAGTAGACCTTCTTGAGGAGCCGCTCGTGCACCACCACGGAGGCGGTGGACTCGGTCAGCGCGAAGGCGAAGAGCTGCCATGGCAGTAGGCCCAGGTAGGCGAACAGCGGGTACGGCACGCCCTCGGAGGGCACCTTGACGAACATCCCGAAAACGACGGTGAAAATGACCGCCGAGGCAAGCGGCTGGATGACGGCCCAGAGCGCCCCCAGCACCGTCTGTTTGTAGCGGACCTTGAGATCCCGCCAGACCAGGAAGTAGAGCAGCTCCCGGTACTGCCACGCCTCGCACAGGCCGGCCAGGGTTCGCCCAGACCCGGCGGTGATGACCGTGGACGGCCCCGCCGGGAGGTCGGCAGGGCCCGTCGAGACGACCGGTTCAGGCTGCATCTCCACGCCCACGTGTGCTCCCCCCTGTCGACTCCCATGCTGCCCGGGCATTGTAGTCCTACGCCCCGCGATCCGGAGCCGACTGGGTGCCAAGCTCTCGGGGTCCGGTAAACTGATGCCGCGATGTGCGGCTTCTGCGGCATCCTGGGACCGGGCGGCCGGCCGGACGAGCGCGGGCGGCGGCTGCGCGCCATGACCGCGGCGCTCACCCATCGCGGTCCCGACGACGCCGGGTTCTTCGAGGACGAGTGGGTGGCGCTGGGGTTTCGCCGTCTGGCGGTCATCGACCTCGCGACCGGGCACCAGCCCATCCGGCTCGACGGCGATCGCGCCGTGATCGTGCTCAACGGCGAGATCTACAACTTCCGGGAGCTGCGCCGCGAGATGGAGGGTGAACAGGCCTTCCACACCCGCGGCGACGTCGAGGTGGCGTTGCGGCTGCTCGCCCGTAACGGCCTCGGAGCCGTTGCCCGTCTGGACGGCATGTTCGCCTTCGCCCTCTGGGAGCCGGGACCGCGGCGGCTGACCCTCGCCCGCGACCGCTTCGGCATCAAGCCGCTGTTCGTCTGCCGCCAGAGCGAGACCCTCGCCTTCGCGTCGGAGCTGGGGGCGCTGCTCGCCGGCGGCTTCCCGGCCGTGCGACGGCTGGACCGGCGCGAGCTTCGCCACTTCCTCGCCCAGCGCTACCTCTCCCCCGGCGGATGCGGGGTCGAAGGCGTCCGCTCGCTGTCCCCGGCCACGGTGCTGGAGATTCGCCTGCACGGCGCGAAGGAGTGGGTCTACTGGACGCCACCGGCCACGCCGCGCCGCGCCACCCTCGCCGAGGCCACGGAGGAGCTGGCGGCGGTCCTGCCGGGGGCGGTGGAAAGCCAGCTCGTCGCCGACGTGCCGCTGGGCGTCTTCCTGTCCGGCGGACTCGACTCCAGCACCCTGGCGGCGCTGGCTGCACGGGTTGTCTCCGGTCCCCTGCGCACCTTCTCGGTGGGGTTCGCGGGCCCAGGCGCCGTGAACGAGCTGCCAGCGGCCCGCCGCATTGCCTCCTTCCTCGACTCCGAGCACCACGAGATCCTCATGGACCCCGGCGAGGTGCGGCGCGACCTCGAACGCATTCTGGGCGCCCTTGACGGCCCGCTCGGAGATGCCACCGCCGTCCCCACCTGGTACATGTGCCGCCTCGCCCGCCAGCACGCCACCGTGGCCCTCTCCGGCGAGGGCGCCGACGAGGTCTTTGGCGGCTACCCCCGACAGCGGTTCGACACCCTCCTCGACCGCCTCGGCCCGGTCGGCCGCGCGGCGCTGCCGCGGGCGCTCCGAATGTCCGGACATCGTGTCTCCTCCCGCCTGCGGGAACGCCTCGACATGCCGCCCGGCCTTGGGCGCCAGCTCCACTGGTCGCGGTGCTTCCTCCCGGACGCGCTCGACGCCCTGGTTGCCGAACCCCTCCCAGGCGAGGCGTCGCTGGCCGAGCTCTACGCGCCGCTGGCGGCGCGCTGGGCTGAGCGGGCAGCGGCCGACCCGCTCAACGCCCGCCTCGCCACAGACCTCGAGCTGTTCCTCCCCGGCGACCTACTGCCCAAGGTGGACCGCATGAGCATGGCCCACTCCCTCGAGGTACGGGTGCCCTACCTCGACCATGTCGTGACCGACCTCGTGCTCGCCCTGCCCGGCCAGGTCAAGGTCGGCCTTCGATCCGGGAAGCTGGTCCTGCGCCGGGCCGCTCGCCAGTGGCTGCCGGCCGGCCTGGTGGGCCGACGCAAGCAGGGGTTCGACGTGCCGGTGGCGGCCTGGCTGCGAGGTCCCTTGCGCGAGCCGCTGGGCGATCTGCTCGGCGAGGCGAGCGTGAGGCGGCGGGGCCTGTGGCGTCCCGAGGCAGTGGCCCGGCTGGTGCGGGAGCATCTCGAGGGAACTCGTGACCACGGCGAGAAGCTCTGGTGCCTGCTCGCCCTCGAGGGGTGGATGCGAACCGCCATCGACCGTCTGCCCGGGACGGCCGCATGAGCCGCCCGCTGCGCGTCATGCTGCTCTCCCACCTCGCCTCGCGGCGCGCCCCGACTGGCGCCGAGTGCAGCCTGGCGGGGCTGGCGAAGGGTCTCGCCGGGCGCGGCCACCGGGTGGCCGTGGTGGCACCAGGCCCGTGGGTGCTGGCCGACGAGCTCGAGCAGGCCGGAGTCGACGTCGAGATCGTGCCCAGCCGGGGTTGCTGGCTGACCTACTGGGAGCCGCGTCCGTGGCCTGTGGTGGCTGCCAAGTGGCTGCGCCACGCCTGGCCATCGCTGGCGGTGTGGCGCCTCGTGCGGCTCATCACGGACTGGCAGCCGGACGTCGTTCACGTCAACTGCCTGCCGCACTTGCGAGGCGCCGCGGCGGCTCGCCGGTCCGGACGGCCGTTCGTCTGGCACCTGCGGGAGATCCTGCCGCCGGGGCCGCGACACCGCATCTTCGCCCACCGCCTCGCCACCTCCGGGGCGCACCTCGTGGCGGTGAGCCGGGCCGTCGCGGCATGGCTGGCCGAGGAGCGGCTGGAGGCCTTGGTCGTTCACAACGGCATCGAGGTTCCCGATCTCCGGCCCGAGCCAGTGCCAGCTCGCACGGCCCTGGGGCTCCCGGCCGAGGGGACCTGGCTCGGCTACGCCGGCCAGCTCCTCCCCCACAAGGGTGTGCTGGCAGTCGTCCACGCCGCCGCCCGCGCGTGCCGCGAGGTCCCCGAGCTTCGCGTCGTGATCGCCGGCTCGGGTCCCGATCGTTTCGTGCGGGCGCTCCGCGCGGCGATCAGCCAGACCGGTGTGGCCGGGCGCTTTGTCCTGCTCCCTCCCCAGCCCACGGGCGCCGGGATCGTGGCCGCATCCGACATCGTCTGCGTGCCGACCCTCACCCCCGATCCCCTGCCCCGTACGGCCATGGAAGCAATGGCCGCCGGCCGCCCGGTGGTGTCCTTCCCCACCGGCGGACTCCCCGAGATGGTGGACGACGGTCGCACCGGTCTGCTGGTCCCTACCGGTGACGAGCCGGCGCTGGCCGAGGCTCTCGTCGCACTTGCCCGCAACCCGCCGCGTTGTCAGGCGCTCGGCGAGGCGGCGCGGAGGGTCTGCCGGGAACGCTTCTCGATCACCGCGCACCTGGATGGCATGGAGACGTTGTTGGAGAGAATCAGCGCCGGCGCAGGCGCAGCACGCTGAGGAAGAAGCTCGCCAGGACCAGCTCGAAGCCCAACGTCACGGCGACCACGGACGGGATCACCATGCGCAGCATCCGGAACGGGTCGAGGTTGCCGAAGCTCGCCGCCTCCCAGACCCACACCGCATGCAGCGAGCCCGCGAGCCCGGCCACCAGCAGCGACACACCGCCGATCAGGCCGACCTCGAGGGAGACCCACCGCAGGGAGCGCTCCAGGGGCCGGCTTGGGGGCAGCAGCCCCTCGCTGGCCGCGAAAACCCGCGTCAGGACCCCGAAGATCAGGGCCTGAAATCCCACCACCACGGCCGTTCCAGCGTAGAGCAGCGTGTGGACGTCCAGGTTGACCGAGCCAATCCGGCGGGTACCCGGCAGCAGCCACGCGCCAACTCCCAGACCCAGCCCCGCCAGCACCAGCCCGGGGAGGACGAACAGCCAGCGTGGGCTGTAGAGCAGGAAGAAGCGCAGGCTTCGCCACCCGTCCCGCCAGGTGCGCAGCTTGGGTGCCGTCGACCGTCCGTCCGGCGAAAGCGTGGTGGGCACCTCGCTCACCCTGAGTGCCGCCAGCGTGGACTTCACCACCATCTCGAGCGCGAACTCCATGCCCGTGGTCCGCAGGTCGAGCCCGAGGATCGCCTCGCGACGAAATCCCCGCAGGCCGCAGTAGAAGTCGCCGCAGCGACTGCGGAAGAACAGGCGACCCAGGAACGACAGGAAGGGATTGCCGAGAAACCGGTGCAGGACCGGCATCGCGCCGCTATGGATGCCGCCCACGAAACGGTTGCCCATCACCAGGTCCTCGCCGGCCCGAAGCCGCTCGACGAAGGGGTCAAGGGCGGTGAAGTCATAGCTGTCGTCGGCGTCGCCCATGATCACGAAGCGACCTCGCGCCGCCCGGATGCCACCCGCCAGGGCGCTACCGTAGCCACGCTCGGGGACGGGCACGATGCAGGCCCCGGCCGCTTCGGCCAGCACCTGGGAGCCGTCCGTGGACCCGTTGTCGGCCACCAACACCTCACCCGAGATCCCCCGGGACTTCAGGAACGTCCTCGCCTTCCGCACACAGGTCGCCACCGTCTCGACTTCGTTGAGGCATGGCATGACGATCGACAGCTCCACCGTCTCCTCGACACACGACCGCGGTCGCGACTCGTCCATCACGCCCTCACCGCCATCCCAGCACCTCCACCGGCCCCTCCGAGAAGACACGCCGCATGCGACTCTGGAGCGTCTCCATCATACGTTGGCGCCCGGCTGCGGTGAGACCCGCAAAGTAGTCGGAGCGCTGGCTGATGACCGCCATCCGCTCGGCCTCGTGCCAGTTGACGAGGAGGTGCGTGACACCACGAGCGTGCAGGGTCCGCTCCAGCTCGTCGGTCGACGAGCTGCCGTTGGCCAGCTCCACCAGCAGGGGGGTCTGGAACGGATCCTCGATGATCAGGTCCCGCTCGAGGTACATCCCCCTTGCCTCGGCGACCATCAGCAGCCGCCCGTCGGTCGGCAGCTCCCGGTTGACGAAGCGGACAGCCGGCCAGTAGCTGACGTTGCGCCGCATCAGCTCCTCGCTGCTGCCCGCCCCGAGCGAGCAGGACAACCGTTCCATGTTGAGCGGGCTCGCCACCCCCAGGCTGACCCAGAGCAACAGGCCACCAAGGAGCAGGTCGGCGGGCACCCGCAGGGAGACCGAGAGCCGCGCACGAACCCGCACCCAGCACCAGCCCAAGGACGCCGCGAGCAAGGCCAGGATCGGGATCAGATACCGGCCCCACAGCGGGCCGATCCCCCAACCCACTACGCCCAGGAAGCACCCTGCCACGAGGGTCGCGGGCATCCGCCGGCGCCGGGCGACGGCCAGCCAGAACGTCAGCGGGGCGAGCGCCAGGTAGACGGGACCGATCGGACCGGCATCGCCTTCCGGGTCGAACGTCGTGAGGGTGAGGACCTTCCCGGCCCGGGTCCAGGGAGGGGTGAGGCCGGCGATCTGCTGTCCGCCCCTCGGCCGCGGGTCCGGGCTGGATGCCGCCGCCGTGGCCTTCATGAACGGGTAGAGGGGATGGCCCCCGGTCACCCAGTTGCGAACCAGCCAACCGCTCATGGCAAGCAGGGCGGCGGCTCCCCACAGCCCGGCCATGCGCAGCCGGGTCCGCCAGCCCCCCGGCCCCAGGACGACCAGGAAGAGCCCGGCCGGAACCACAATCGTGAGGGCCGCCAGGGTCTTCGCCCCGACCGCCAGGCCTGCCAGCAACCCGGCCAGCACGACCCACCGCCAGCGGCACCCCGGCGCGGCCTCTGCTCCCCACGTCAGGGCCAGCACACCCGCCACGCCCCAGGCTCCCGCCCCGAGATCCGCGGCGGCAAGCGTCGCACAGGTGGCCACGACCGGCGTCGTGGCAAGGAGCGCCGCACTCCACCAGGCGGCCCTCGGCCCACCCATGCGCCCCGCCAGGGCGGCCGCGGCCCCCACCGCGACTCCACCCATCCACAGGTGGGTGGCCTGGGCGGCCCAGACCCCCGGCCCGGCCAGCCCAAAGCAGTAAAGCAGGGACATGTTCTGCGCGACATAGGAGTACTGGTGCCGGGGTAGGACGAAGATCGCCCCATGACGCAGCCAGTGGAAGGGAAAGGCGAGATGGTAGTGAAGCTGGTCGTAGAACGGCGCGTCGGTCACCACCATCGCGAGCGCCCATGCCGCGGCCATCGCCACGCCGATCGCGGGCACGATGACCCCGGGCGACAGCCTTCCAAGGCGGGGGAGCGGTTGTCTGGTGAGCTGCCAGGTCCCGAAGACGA
>Ga0116171_10002157_pt1 | contig 18960 bp, 21 predicted proteins | sample AD_JPNHW2_MetaG_FD_89798 | JGI IMG/M metagenome (GOLD analysis project Ga0116171, IMG submission 89798) | Active sludge microbial communities of municipal wastewater-treating anaerobic digesters from Japan - AD_JPNHW2_MetaG | ecosystem: Engineered > Bioreactor > Anaerobic > Digestate | place... | reverse complement strand
TGTATCGTTCTGTTGTATGCCGCCTTGCGTTTAAGTTCGTAGGCAAGGTCAGGATTATCTTTCAGAACAGAACGGGGAACCTTTGTGATATCCTCCAAATCGGCATACTGCCCGGCTTCTTCCGGGCTATTCTTCTTCTTGCCTACCTCGGTCTGGTAAGACTTAGCAAGTTCATAAGCCGCAGTTCCGGGGATAAAGTTGTCGGGAGCGGGGGCACTGTTGTCTTTTTTTGCCGAACTCCCCGTATTGAGTATATTCTGTTTCGGGTCATATTCTTTTAGTTCATCAGGGTCAAGTTCCAATAGTGCCATGTTTCTGACCTCCTAATCTGGATTATATAGGTCGCTTTTATCCGGGACCCACTTCATAGGCTTGAGCCTATCCTTCCCGTTGGGCGGAAGCACCCATATCTGATTCTTCTGATTCCAAGCGACACCTTCTGGCTTGACATAATATTTGTCGTTTATATTGACAACGTTATCCGGGATAAGGTGTTTCGGTACTTTCTTGCTACCCCATCCCAATCCGAACCATGAGTCAGGGTCTGCTATCTCCTTTGCTGAATGTAGTTCAAGCGACAGTTTGAGTATTTCTTCTGACCTTGCTTTCCTGCCTGCTTTTTTTTCATATTCTTTTACTGAGTCAGTAAGGTCTGCTATAAAATCTTCCCGGTGCATGAGTGTCTCAGAACTTTCAGCAATATCCTTGCCATAAGTTCTAACGTCTTTCTTGAAGATAGCATCTGCCGCTTTGTCGATTGTCAGATACTGTTTACCGTTTTTCTCCCAATACTTCTTATACCGCTCCTGCGTAGAATGGGTCAGATGTTTATTGGTAGCCAACCTAAAATCTCTATAGGTCTTAAACTTCACAGTGAGGGTATCATTGTCTATAAGGTCCTCCATTGAACGCAAGACCTCGGGATTATTCCGGTCTATACCATAATGGCTAGACCAACCTCCGCCGCCACCACCACCACCACTACCACTGCTCTCCGCCTGTCCATGCTCATCTAGTCCGAACTCGGAATAGGTGTATTTTATAAGCTTTGCTTTGTCTGAGTTATCCAGTATCGACTTGTCAATTCTTGCAAGAATAGAAGAAACAGTACCCTGTTTTTTAGTGATGACACCTATCAGGTTCTGGTGTTCCACTTCCTGTTTATCCTCAAACGCTTGTTTGGCGGCATTTTGAGCGACACGTTGGTCTTTCTGTATAGCATCCCAGTCCGTATCGTCAAATGCCTTGTAGTCCTCTTTGTTCAGTTTTGCGTAAGGGTCTTTCTCGAGGATTGCCGCAATCTGATTAGTCTCGATGCTTTTGAGTCCGCTCTGAATCAGTTTCTCTTTCTCCATAGGAGTAAGGTATTTGTTCGCATTGACTTCATTCTCATAACCCGCAAAGTCGTTATTCTTGACAAAGATATCAAGAGCAGACATCGTTGCCGCTTTGCCTGCCTGTTCTTGTTTTTCAAGAAACAACCCCTTGACCTTACCTTCGTAGGCTAGCGACTTTGCCTGCATCATAGGGGCAACATAATCATGGAGACGCTTCGGAACAGACTTGAGAGACTGTTCCAGATAAGCGGCGTTGGCTTCTTGGAATCGGGCAACCGTACCCTCATAGTCGGGATTAGTTTTCTCCTGATTGAGAAAATCGTTTACAAACGCTTCATGCTGTGCATCCATAAGCGACAACTGTATCCTGTCGTTTTCTTCCTGATGTTGAGCCGCCACAACAGCAAGCTTATGTCCCGCTTTCTGGATTGCATCACCTATACCAGAACCAAAGGCTTCTTCCGAGACAGGTCTTGCTATCCTGACATTCGGCGCATCCGGTACTCCTACCGATGGTTCATAGCGAGGAATCTGCATAACTAAGCCCCCTGTCTAAAGCATATTTCTTTTTAGGAACAAGACTTAATGATGATTCGATTGCCCCGGTAAAACCGTCAGGCTGTTTCATATAACTCCATTTATCGGAGACCTGGCCCAGACCTGTCACAATAGAACTCCCTGCGCTTATCACACCGCCCACTAGCGCACCCGTAGCCTTGCTCCCGTAAGCGTCTGCCTCCGCTTCATAGTTTGACTTCTGGACATCGAATCCCCACTTCTGCAATTCTGCGTTATACCTTATGAGGGCTTTGTCCTGTTCTGCCATGTACGCTGTATCAGCCTGCACATCAAGAGGGCTACCTGCGTTTATATCAACGCCTGCCGCCCCAAGTGCCGCTCTCTGCTGACCGGATATTCTGCGTTCCTTCCGGGCAACCTGTTCTTCTTCCTGCGCTCCCTTGCGAAGCGAAGCGAGACCCTGCTGTTCAGCCATCTTCGCATTTGCTTCCGCCTGAGCCTGTCCGCTCTTTGCCGCAGAGTACGTAGCACCTGCGGAGTAAAGTGCGCCTATTCCTTCGACTATAGGAGCAACCGCCGAGAAACTCTCAGCCATTGACGAAAACGCCGCCATTATGCTTATAGGTTCGCACATGTTATTTATCCCTCCTTAAAACTATATGATGGAAAGGCATATTATCTATACCATACGGTCTCGCTTTCTCTACCGTGAACCCCGCCCACTCACACATTCTTAGTACCTCTGTGTTGCGAGCATCTATCTCCCCTTCGAGAGAATCGAAAAGTTCCCGCATCTTCCTGACCGTAATCTTAAAAGTCTTTAACAGGGCTATCCGGTAATCGGCAATATCTTCCCGGCACATCAGCCACGGGAAGCCCACGTTCTCGAATATCCCCATAACGCCTACCCCGAATATTGCGGCAGGCAACCCGTTGTCATCGAGACCAATCCACACCTTTTTACTGCTATCAACAGCCCACAGAATCCCTTCCAACGGGGCATGATGATGGAGCGACCACAACTCCGCAATGTTTGCCGGGTGTAGCCGCTCCGCTAAGTACTCCGCATGTTCTGGTAAATAATCAATTATCCTAGCCACCTATAATCACATCCGGTATTATCGCATTTATGGTGATTGGATAAGGTTCAGACTGTCTTATAAATATTCTGCCGCTTGCATCATACGAACTGTTAAGCACCAACTCCACATCCCCTGTGTAAGGATATGTAGCCCCGGAAGGATAACGTATTGGCATAAGATGGTCAGCGTCTGGACCCACGTATCCGCCCTTACTGTTTTGCAGGCGGAGCGTAACAACTCCCACACGTTTCTTTCGCCCCTGCAACGTGCCGTTGTCCATTCCTATCTCGATGTCAAGCGTCTGCAAGTCACTTGTGTACGGCAACCCGACTATAACGTGAGAAGCCGCAGTGTCCAGTGTTATATGTCCGCTTGCATCTACCGTCTTGCCGCTGAACGCCACCCCGTCAGCCACACCGGAAACACTGCATCCTATCAGGTGTGTAAGCCCCGTAACGGTGGTAACTGGTGTGCTGTCGTATTCTATACCTGAATCCACGAACCATGCGCCCTCGAGCGTTGTAGCGTCACGTACAGCCATGCACTCGATGTATCTTACCGTACTGCCGTTGACAGTCCTTGCTACCTCGAAATACACATCATCCTGAGTCGTGCCCGGGATAACAGCGACAGATTCTACCTTGCCTCCGGATGCCATTGTGCGCCTGTACCATGCCTGCACCTGTTGTTCCTTGAGGAAGGTGAATCCCAACAGAGTGCCATCCGAACGTGCCGCCCATATAGCAGACCAAGGTTCCTGCTGATAAGACCAATCAACAAGCGTATATCCTTCAAATAGGTGGTTGCTTGCCACGCTCATATCCACACCGTCATAACCATACACCGTGTCTGAATATGCCAACGAGTAAATCTTATTAAGATAATACTGTGCATAGAAAACGATATTGCCTATAACTATAGGCGGCAGGGTTCCTGCCTTGAAGCCAGTTTCAATGCCTGACTTCATGCTGTTCGGAGTCAAAGCGTCACCGTTGCTTCCCGGTGCTATAGACCATATCCCGCCACTTGTGAACGCAAGCATTTCACGCATTGGAATAAGGTTGTTTATTGCATTGACGCTCCTTGACGGGAGCGGAACGGATATCCCGTCATCATCCTGTAACTCTACTTCTGTGCCAAAGTTAGAATAATCGCCTGTTTTCGACAGGTCTATCCTATTTTTCTGTGTTGGTGTGTTAGCATAAGCCAGTCTATCTTGATAAAACATTACCGTTTCTGGATAACCCGGAATTGCACCCCATGCACCCAACGACCAAGTGGTCAACGGAGTAGCAAGTTTATTACATGCTTTTTTGACTAAGCAAGTAACCACTGTGCTAGATGTATACCCGGTGATTTTCAGATAACCTATTTTTTCTTCTCGTTTTTTCTTGAATCTAATCGTTACGTTGTTTGGGTCAGGAAGGTCTACTGGGTCACAAAATCTCACTTTAGGAGTATACGAATCTCCATCCTCTTGCGTTATTTCACCACTGATAAGGTTCCATGACCCTGATCCATCATCAAGTATGTCGTAAATCGTCCAAGTAGTCCCATTGTCCCTGCTAAACTGAAATTCCGTTGCTCCTGACCCGGAGGTTGAACGCTTATATTTTATTTCAAACGTTCCATTTAAAGTCCACACATCACTGTAGTGCGGCAAGGTAGTATTCCAATCATAATTAGCACGATAGATAATTTCCTCGTCACGAATATATCTTATTTTTATCCATCTTCCGACATCACCTGCGGCGAACATGCCTGCCGATGCAGTAACCTTCACTAACTCTCCGTATGACCCCATACTACCGCTTATCGCACTTAACGTCAAAGTTGTATCATCGATATTCTCATCAAGAAACGGACCATTTTCATACGCAAAGTCCGTGATAGTCCATGCCGTGTCACTGGTCCTTGTTATCTCCTTTGGAGCTTTGCCCGGACAAGTTATAAACAATACGTTAGCTGACTGCGTGAATCTCAGCTTAAATACGTCTGACTTTGAATATGGAGTCACCAATTCATAGGGTACTGCCCCGTTCATCACAAGAGTCTTGTCCTTGTATACCCTCATGTAGTAATCTCCGAACTCAAGCATGTATGCCTGAGTCGTAGAAAACTCGAATGGAATCAGTTTCACTGGGTCGGTAGCTGTTTTTACCGGTGCAATGTATTGAGTCCCGGGGGTATTGCTAACCCCGCCCTGAGGATGTACAAGATAGTTGAGCATAACCCTTGTCCCTATGGTGTAATACTGCAAGTCTACCCTGCCGTACATAGACGGGGACAACTCCCCTTTAGCAAAGGAGGTATAGATGGGATGGGCTATCTCAGCCATTACCTTGCACCTACGTACTTATTGCGCCTCGTAACTATCCTTTTGTGCCCCTCCGACATGTCTATTGCCCTAGCTGATTCAAGCGTACTCATGTATACCTTGTAGAGTTCATCACGCTTGTCAAACCCCCTTGTAAGAGGTACTGCAAGTTCAGCGGCAAGTCTCCATGCAAGACAGTCCACGAACGTTGAATCGAAAAAGTCCGGGTCTGTGATACGTGCAATATAGTCCGCAGACGCATCCGCTAGGTTCGTGGCTATGAGTTTCACGCTGTCATCTGTTGCCGTACCTACGGAATAGACCTCGTACTGCACTTTGGGAGTTATGGTACTGCGTTCAGTTGTGACATCATACACACGAAGCACCCGAAGACAATCATCAGGGTATTGGTAGTGATGGTTAAATTCTGTCTGGTCTATATCGTATAGCGTTTCACTGAGAGTAACATGCTTTATGGCAAATCTCCACGGAAACTCACGCAACAGGGCATCCCTCGTCTCAGCATAAATCAGGTTAGCTTGTACAGCCTGCACGTTGGTAGTCTCAGTCAGTGCTGTAATAGCATCAGTTATACCAAGCCTTGATAGTGCTATGTTGACTATATTTACATCAGTTCGTGCCATCCTTCATCAACTCCTTATTCATCAGTAGCCTTGTATCGTCAGGCTTGTATTCCAAAGCCTTATCTATATTTTCACGAGCCAGTTTCTTCTCACCCAAATACCAAAGTGCGACCGCCATGATGTCATAAGGAGCATAGCCCCAAGCATCTGCACTGTTGATATAACTCATTGTTCTCTCTTTAATGCACAACGCCCTCTGAGCGAAGTACAGCGCATCAGGATATTTCTTAGCGGCAAGGAGCATTGTTGCGTAATCCACATATCCTTCACGCAGATATGGTGCTTCCGCTATTGCTCTCAAGAACCACTGCTCCGCAACATCCTTGTACCCTTGAGCGTCATAGCTTTTACCTATATACCTCATGCTCGCCGCACGTTCATCAGCCCATGTCGCAGTTGGAATCGCCAGGTGTCTTTTAAGTTCTCCTATCGCCTTGTGGTATTCGCCACGGAAGAAGTATTCCCTGCCTAGGTAATGAGCGGCACGGTCATCTTGCGGTCGTTCCTTCACATCCAGTTCAAGCAGTGGAAGATAAGATGACCTGCTCTTTGTAGCGTCAGGGAAGTGCTGTAACCGTATATCCTGTGTAGTAGAATGTTTTTCTGTTGTTTCCCCTCTAAGAGATAAGACTTCATGTACGGCATGTACCCAACTGTAATTCTCCCTGTTGCTATGAATCTTCTCTCCGTAAAACACCACGCCGTCTGACCCATCTGGATTGACTTGCCAAACGAACGGGTAATGCAAGCGGTCGAATCCTTCCCTGTTGTGGATATTCTTCAATGTCTTAGCCCAATTCTTATTCTCGAAAATTTCGTCTAGGTCCACGCATACGCATATATCCGCATCTTTCGGAATCAGCTTCATGCTCTCGTTTCGGGCAACATCAAACCGCCACGGAGAAATGACCCTTTGTTCCACAAACACATTCTGGAATTTGCAATAACCCTTGAGTTTTTCGTATGTTCCATCGGTGCTTCCGGTATCGAGAACACAAACGTAGTCGGCGAACAACATGTTATCCATCCACCTGTCTACAAACTTTTCCTCATTTTTGCATATTGCGTACACGCAGACCTTAGACATTTTTTTCTACCCCCAAGTTATAAGATTGACTTCTTCTTTTGTTGCCGCTTCGTTGATTTTCGTGTTCAACTCAGCTTCTTTGTTGAATAAACTTTGGATATATGCCGCCATCGTCATACCCATGCTTTTCATGTCAGACATGGATAGTTTCACAAATTCGCCGCTCTGCATTTTCCATGTAGATGAGGTATACAGTACACCCATTTCATCCGCTATAGCCTTTGCAGTATTAAGTATCGACCTGCTTTCCCGGTCAGTTGCGACTACATAGCCGTTCCAAGCACAGCCCACACTTTCTTCATCGTAGCGTATCTGAGCAATCTCAGCACGCTTGTTTTCCTTGACTTCATCGAGAGTCAGTTCCGCCGTCACATACTCGCTTAGAGTATGAATGTCCCACGTAGCCCCGTTCCACACAGGAATTTCAGTTGCCGCATCGTAACTCGGCGGGGCTATAAATGTCCGGTGGTTCTGGCTTGCAGGATAATCCGATGCCACTATCTCTTTGTCTGAATATGTCTTTTCAGTTCCGCAGAGTTTGTTGTCATTACCGAAAACATACATGATTGCATCCATTAGAAATTACACCCCATTTCTAGCCCCACACTGAGACCATCCGGTATTATTAAAATAGCCTGAGAAACGTATTTCGTGTTAGCTACACTTGAATCTATCCTGAATCGTAAATCTGCATAATTAGTAATAAGTAACGCTTCGGCTTCTGTTAAGGTGTAGGTTTGCGTAGAAAAACTTGTGGTAAGGGTAAAAAGAGGCGAAGCGATTGCCGTACTACCTTGATATAAATATACCCCAACTTTCTTACCCGTTATTGCGGCTTTAGCCCTAATCATGATTTGATGATTAGCACGATTTATTGGCACGATACCGCTTAACAGTTTTGCCTCGTACATAGTTACTAGGTTAGTTGTTATATAGTCGGCATCGTTGTACGATATTTCATCAATAAGAGAGTATCTAGTCGTACCAGAACTACATGACCAATTTGAATTAACATCACTAACTGGCACTAATATCTGGCTCATGCGTACTTACTCCAACTTCCGAACCAGTTAGTGCCATCGTAATCAAGGCATATTACATACTTTGCCCCGAGTGTCGAAAGGTCAGGAACAGTCCCTCCGTTAGCCCACAAAGTCGTAGGGAACGCCACTGTGTATGCTGTTGAAGCGTTCTGATAGATAGATAGGTGCAATGCTGTTGCCCCAGATGGAGTGGCGTATGTCAGCGTCACGTTACCAGACAACGTTTTCTTCTGATGGTTGCCGTTCGTGATATTGACTTCTGTGCCAGTGAGATTGTAAATAGTGAAGTAAATACCATTCGCCTGACAGTCCAAATCGCCGCCCAACTGTGGAGAACTATCGTTGACAATATCCGTGCCACCGTTTGCCCCAGTTGCTCCGGTAGGTCCCGTGGGACCAGTAACAGTCGATGCCGCACCCGCAGGTCCAGTAGGTCCAGTTGGTCCCGTCACCGTGGAAGCCGCTCCTGTTGCTCCTGTGGGTCCCGTCAAACCCGTGGGTCCTGTAGGTCCCGTACTGCCCTTAGATGCTATGAGTTTCCAGTAAAGTTCCCAGCCGCCGCCTACGCCCGGTTCGCTTATGCTTGCCGCCGTGTGATTGCTTATACAGACATACGCTGAACCGTTGTGTTCTACAATGTCCTTGACCGTAGACACGCCATAATAGTATGTCCCGCTGACCCATGCACCAGCAGTCTGGAAAACAGTCCCGTTCGTTCCAGAAGTGCCCGTTGCACCTGTGGGTCCTGTAGACCCAGTTGGTCCTACTCCGCCAGTGGGTCCAGTGGGTCCCGTTACGGTAGATGCCGCCCCCGCAGGTCCAGTCGGTCCAGTTGGTCCCGTCACCGTGGAAGCCGCACCTTGTGGACCTGTGGGTCCCGTGGGTCCTATTGAACCAGTATCTCCCTTGCCGCCAGTTGGACCAGTAGGTCCAGTAACATTGGATGCCGCACCTTGTGGACCTGTCGGTCCAGTTGCACCTATCGGTCCTGTCGGTCCCGTAACGGTCGAAGCCGCACCAGTCGCTCCAGTAGGTCCTGTGGGTCCAGTGACAGTCGAAGCCGCTCCAGTTGCTCCAGTTGGTCCTGTCGGTCCCGTAACCATAGATGCCGCACCAGTCGCTCCCGTGGGTCCTGTCGGTCCTGTAACAGTTGATGCCGCTCCAGTCGCTCCGGTAGGTCCAGTTGGTCCGATACTGCCAGTATCGCCCTTACCACCTGTAGCCCCAGTCGGTCCTGTGGGTCCTATCTGACCCGTTGGTCCCGTTACTGTTGATGCCGCCCCAGTCGGTCCTGTGGGTCCGATAACACCCGTAGCCCCAGTAGGTCCAGTGACGTAAGAATCTGCACCAGTAGGTCCCGTTGGTCCAGTAGGTCCCGTTGGTCCAGTAGGTCCAGTTGCCCCCCGAATCCCTTGCACTCCTGATGAGAGTTCAAGAATCTCATTTTTAGTTATCCGCTCTATGATGGAAGTATTCCCATCCACTATTTCGATAAATTGTGCCATCGTAGCACCTACGAGAAGGTAGCAGGAGTAACTGCACGAACGCCTATCCAATTACGTGGAGGGTCATATACACGCATGACGTTAGTCGCTGACAGTTGCACTAAGAGGTCAGCAAAACCCTTTAATTCTTCCAAAAGCTTCGCCTTGTCAGGAGTCACTGTTATACGTATAACACCGTCATGGTATGTAACTCCATCCTCAACAACCGATTCTCCTGCCAAAGCAAGACCATCGGTATCGGTAAGAGAGAATAACGAAGTAGACCCGGTATTGGCATTAGTCTTAAAGTCCATTCTAGCTTTGCAACCAACCACGCTTAGTTCCGCTCCTGCGTCATCCTTGCATATAAGGACAGCCTCAAAGGTTGCGTTAGGTGCTATTCTCCAAGGGTCAAGTAGTTCTGTAGCCATAACAACCCCTCCAATCTATTTTTAAGTGATACGTTAAAATTCAAAAGATAGGGGAGCAGTTTCCCACCCCCCGCGTACTATTTCTTAGTAGTCTTGCTAGATGATGTTTTTGTTTTTGGCTTTGCTTTCACGGCCTCTTTGACAGACGGCTTCTTCTGCACCGTTTCTTTTGTTGCTTCCGGTTGAGTTTTTGCCGCCATCTGCATTTCAAACAGGGTCTCAGGCTGTTGTTTAGCAACGGAGTTTACCTTTGCTTCCTCAACAGCACCGTCTGTTTGCACAGGGGTGAACCACTTCGGAACATGTTCACCCTGTGCGTAATCGACTATATCCCCCGGTTCTCTGCGTACTCCCCTTTGGTCGAAACAATCATGGGTGCAAATATATCTAGCCATGTCTGTCTACAGGGGGTTATACAGACTGATAGTCCAGTGTTACGTAGGTATCCACCTTGCCAGTGAGCAGTGCTTCTGTGCCTACGGTGTACGTTGCGCTGAGATAGCGTTCGAGTTTGCCTTCAAATACAGAGAGCGGGAACTCGAATACCTTATAACCTGCGACAGCTATCGTTGTTTCTGCCAGAGTAGCGGAAGTGTAAAGAGTTGTAGCAGACCCCAAAGCCTCGTCATCATCAGTTATGATTTTGACAATAAGAGTTGCCGCTTCTCCGGTCGAATCGCATGCCGTATTGATAACGCATACGAGTTTAGCGTTCGCCCTTGTCTGGAGGTTCGTTTTCTGGAGGTCAATAATATTTGTAGCCGCTATTGCCCCCGTTGCACCTGTGATAGACTGTGCCGCGCTGATGTTAAGTTCTTTGTCGAGTATCATCCTATATACCTCCTATGCTACGAGAGTTTCCGAATCAAGAATCTCGTCACATTTCTTGATGGGGATGTTACGGAAGGAAGTGATTTCCTGTCCGTCATATTCGCTGATACCAAGGCGAACGTTCGTTTTCTCCATTGCCATAATATCAAGCCACTGCTTGACAGTGCCATTACAGTACCATACAGGCTTGCAAGCACCGATATGCGGGATTTTGTGGTACGCCTGTACCATAAGGCGGATGAGTGCCGCACTTGTGTCTGAGCCGCTTCCGAACGAGGCAAGAGCGGATACGTCCACGTTGGCGATACGGACAACATAACGCCAGTCAGGGATTGCTATGCCGCATTTCCACTGGAAGTGCGAACGATAACCTTCATGGTATCCGTTTGTCTCGTCACCGAGAGTGACCTGTCCCTTATCCTCAAACTTGAGACCTGCCTGAGAACCCTTCGGATAGATGCCGAATACAGTTCTCGGAGACCATCCGACAAGGTAGAGAGAGGTATTGTCATCACCCGCTCCGCCGCCTTTGATAACGTTGTAGCCGATGTTCGTCTTGGTGGTTGAAGCAAGGTTGTAGTAGTTCGCAATACCCTTGAACTGTTCCGGAGCAGTGTTGACGTTGCCGTAGAACAGGGTCTTGGCGAAAGCCTGAGACATACCCTCAATATGTCCTGCCGCTTCTGATGCACGGAAAGCCGCTGTGTTGCCGTTGAGGTCGGCGAGTTCTTTGTCGCACTCGCTGTAAGCCTCAAGCATGGCGCAAGCCGCATCTTCCTGTTCAGTGATTGATTTGTTCGGGATGACACCCTGATTGATTTTGCGCCACGTTGGTGAAGGGATGCCTGCACGAAGCGTGTAACGATGCCCTGTGAGAAGGTTGCCCTCTTTCCAAATCATGTCATCGAGAATCTCGTTAGTTTCGTTGAGAATCTCGGCTATCGGTGCGACTTTCTGGTCGGGATCGAGCCTATTAACTAGGTCAACCAGATTGAGTTTGTCTCCTATTGTTGCCATTATTTATTCCTCCTTAGTTTTTTGTCTCACCGAATAAGCCCGTAAGCCCTTCAAATGAGTCCTTGTATTTTGCTTTCTGTCCACTGGCTGTACCACTTGGAACAGTTTGTGGTTCAGCAACCTTTAATCCGACCTTATACAAAGCCCGGAATAAGTAACTTGATACGCCTAGTTTGGTGAGGTAGTCTCTCTCATCCGCCGTGAAGAACTCGTTGTACGCTAGGTCGGCAACGGCTTTTTTCTTATCAAAGTTGTCTTTGAACTCCGGGTCGTTCTTTATCCCTTCATCCCACTCTTTGATTTTGTTCTGCCAGTTACGGTACGTTGTTTCCTGCATGTCCTGCATTATCTTTATCTGATAATCAGTCAGCTTCTGTGCATTGTCAGGAGAAAGCTTCATCTCCTTGAGCAAATCCTTAGCCTCTTTGAACACCGCCTCGTCAAGAATCATCCCCTCAGGCAGTTTAGGCTTCCAATCATCAGTAATTTCTAGGGCAGTTTCTTCTTTTTTATCAGGGTCAGCACCTTCTTCCTTGGGTGCTTCCTCCTTTTGTTTCATTGTTTCCTCTAACTTCTGTTCAGCAGTTTTTGTTTCTTCTTCTTTGGTCTGTTCTACCTGCCCCTCAGGTTCCGTTGTTTCCTTATTCGGTGCTTCCTGCTCTGCCATACTCTGCATCCTCCTGTCTTTGTATTTTAGCTTCCTGCCACATTTCAGTAAGCCTGCCGGGGCATGAGTCCATTATGTCCACGTAGACCTGTAAGCCAACGGACCTAGCACCTTCTTTGAACGCTGTCCATGACATATTGCCATCCATTGAACCCCTGAAAACTCCGGCTTTTTCTAAAATCCTCCATACAAACATCCTGCCCGACTTAGTTGAAAGGACATCAGCCATTTCGATAAGTTCTCTCTGCCGGACGTGATGCGAAATCACCTTCGCCAACGGGTCACTGTGTTTCATCCGTATACCTCCTTAATATCCACCTGAGTTTCTACACCCCCACATCACCGAAGATTGCCTGCAATGCGTTCTTGTCCTCGCCAACATCTGCCTTTGAGAGTGTCTTTGCCGTTTCAGCACCCGACTGTGCCATCTGCATGGTCTGCATAGCCTGCATCTTCTTCTGCTGTGCTTCCTGCATTTCCGCCACTTCATCGTCAGAACGGATAAGCTTTGAGGGTATGCCAAGCAGTGTGCCGTACTCATCAACCACTTCGACAGCGTTGACCTTCATGAGCATTTCAGGGAAAGCCTCCCCGAGTTCTGCAACCAGTGAAACCCATTCACGGATAGCTGAGGTAGCCACAGCTTTCTGTGCTTGAGCGAGAACACTGACATACTCAATCTCTATGTTCCTTCCCCGTATCTCCTTCGGAGGTTCAGGGATAAGATGGGCGGCGTTCATAATCTCGAACGTACGCTCTATCGCAGGCTTGAGCAGGGTATCTTCCTGCTGTTCTATCGCAGGACCCATCATCAGCATCTTTTCCCGCGTGAGTTCTGCTACTTCATAGGCAGTCTTTGTCTTGTCAGCTACCTGCTGTAGCATTAGGAATATGTCAACGTAGAACGCAGACTTTATCCTCTGAACAGCAGATTCAATGCTGTACTCTAGCTTGGTCATATCAACGTTGACTTGATACACGGCACGTGCCCCGCCGCCTGCATCACTCGCAGGAACAAACGTTACGCCACCCGGAGTGAGGTCAATATCCTCGTTTCTCATCGAGGAAGGTAGGAATATAGGAGGGTCAATCATCTTGTCCAGTGCTTCCATGCTGTCTATCCGCATGTCCTGCACCATCTTGACATCCCCTATGCAGTCCCAAGAAGGACCCCTGCCGTAGGTGTCGTTGCTGATAACTTCCCACCTAGGTGCTATTATCGGGAAGCTGTCATAACCCTCGACTTTCAGGAACCCCTCGTTTTTATCCTTCCTTGCACCCTTCTCCCAAATGAGTGATAGGAACGGCTTGCCCTTTACATCCCTTCTATTCGGAGTTATGTTATTGTTAGGGCAGATAAGGTGGTTCACTGTAAACCATTTGTCACCCTGCTTATTCTCATGGCATTGTCTGACGGCATCAGAGCAGTTCTCGCCATATTCCTCGTATATCTGGTCTGCCGTCATCTGGAATTCCCTGTGCATTGCATTAACACGCAGGTCTGAATCCTGTGCTAGCGAGTATTCACCTATCGTGAACACCCTCATCCTTATTACATCGTCATAGTTTGGTAGCAGAACGGCACATGCTGTGCCAAACCCGCCAAGTTCCATGTACATCTTATGCAACTCGGCATAGAAGTTGCTCGATGCGAACACCGCATACATGCGCTTCTCGACCTCATCAAGCCACCTACAGACATTTGACATGTCCATGAGAGCAGGGTCAGTAACCCCGAGTTTGAACCAAGGTCTGGATGGAGAGGTAAGACCTGACAGAAGCCCCGCAGACAGCACCTTCAATGAATACTTCGCAACGTCCTGTATTATCTTATGGTCTTTGCGTTTGCCATCATTAGGCGTGTCTCCTATGAATCTGCCATAGTACGGGAGCATGTAGTCCCTGATGTCCTTCCAATCCGGTATCCAAGACTCCCTGTCGGTGCGTATGCTGGATGCTCGCCGTTCTGCTTCTTCAAGTGTGATGGGGAACGGCATGTATGTTCCCTACTCTCCCAGTAACTTTTTCTTAGGCTCCGCCCCACTAGCTGAACCGGAAGCACCCGTAGGCTGACCTGGGAACACGGTACTCTGGTATCCACGTCTTTTCTTAGCCTGCTTGTACGCTCCGCTCTTTACCTCGTCTGCCCCCTGTTCTATAGGCAACTCAGGTGTTTTTACGTCTGTGCTTGGAAAACACATGCTAATTCCTCCTTTTCTTTCTGTTGAATACGTCATATTTTGTTTTTACCTTAGCTTTCTGCCCCGGTATGTATTGCAAATCCCTGCTCTGAACCTCGCAGGCAAATGTCATGGCGAGGGCATCAGCCCTGTCAGGGCTTGGGAACCCACGTTTCTTAAGGTCCTCTTTTCGCTCAAGTGCCATCTTGCCGACCGTGGTGTAGTAGTATTCAGGCGCACACAGGTCATCATGAAGGTCCTTGATATCAGGTATCTGCCCCCCCTGCTCAAGCCATTCTTTCATCCTGTACCATATCTCTATGCGCTTGTTGATGAACCTGTCAGGGTCATCAGCCCTGCCGCCGAATATTACCGGGGATGGCTTGTAATGCAGTGACTGCAATGTATCAAACACGCCTGCGCCCCACCCCGTGAGGTCAACGAAACAGGCATCGGCATCAAGTTCCCGCCAGAATCTTGCTATCAGCATGGCGTAATCGTGGGTGTTGATGTTGTAGCCACTCCATACCTCCTGAGCGACAAGCCCCTGTCTTAGATAAAGGGCGCACCTGTCATCCCCGAAGTAACTCACGTCAGCCGCAAGGCACTTAGGCATGTGGCTGTACTGGTCAACCCTGTAGGCTCTCCTTGCCGCCGCACTGACCACATCCGGCGAAATCAACTGCGAGACCGCCACGGAGGGAAAATCCCCAAGGACACGGACCTTGAATATGTCCGAGTCCCGCCCGTACGTGTCCTCCATGTACTTGATGTAATCCTTCGAGACCAGAGGACTTTCTTCCGAGTTGAACTGTAACCGTGTCCACCTGTCTCTGTCTCTGAAAAAAGCGTTGTGAAAGAACCCCGACAACTGAGTAGGGTTAGCTGTCATCAGCGTTCGTGCGCCCGGTGTTGAAAGTGCGCCCTGTGCTACCTCGAAAATCTGCTCCGGAACACCGGAAGCCTCGTCAATTACAAACAGCATGTTCTTCCCATGGAATCCCTGTAATGCTTCCGGCGTTTCCTTGCGGGATGTACGGGCAACTGCGAATGACGTACTGCCCATCACTATCAGTTTATCGTCTGTAAGCCTGAGAAACTGCTTGTACCAAGGGTGCAGACGGTCAATCCACTTGCGAAGTTCGTTCCATAGAATGTCAGACAACTGGTGAGCAGTAGGTGCTGTAGCAGGCACTCTCGCGTCATCGTGGGTGCAGAGGAACCATATAATGCACCATGCGAGCGAGGTGCTTTTTCCTGTACCGTGTCCGCTCCTTACCGCCGTTCTCGACGTTTCTCCCTTGACTGAGTTGAGAAGCTGTTCCTGCTGTTTGGTAGGTTCGCCTCCAAGTGCCTCCTTCACGAAAGCGACCGGGTCCTCCCTGTGCCGTTTCAGTATCTCTATCGTCAGTTGTTCTACCTGTTCAGACGGCAGGTCAGGTATGACCGTTTCGCCGCATGTTATCTCCATGTTGCTATGAGCCAATATCCACGACCTCCCCACGTTGCAGTGAAACAGGTGCGCCTCCGTCAATCTTCTTCAGAAGTCCCACAAGCCCCATCTTGATGTTCACGTTTATGTTTTCGCTGTCGGTTATGAAGTCAGCCTGCGAACGCCCAAGCAACTCTGACGCTTTCAGCCTGTGCTTCATGTCCACCTTGTCGTTCAACATTACGTTAGTCCAAAACCTCTGCCGTTCCTCACGGGTGGCAATAGCCCTGTCCTCTATAGGTCGTACCCTATTCTGTATAGCCTTGACTATCTCAGGGTCTTTCATAAGGTGAGGTCCTATAGTGCCTGCCGAAGCCCTTGAATATCCCGCCCGGATTGCCGCCTCGGTAGCATTTCCTTCGTAGAATTTTACAAACTTCCTCTGACGGGCATTAAAATCAGCCATATAATCCCCCCTAACCCATCTACAATCAAATCCTAGCTATGTAACTTTCAAAAGAGGTATAACTTACCGTATTTCAATTCACTTTCGCTCCTAGGGCATCCTAGAGCAATAACCCGTCTTTTGGCGTTTCGTATTCCAAGGGATGTTTTAATCTCCCAAAACGCACAATATATTTAGAATCAGGAATCAGGAATCAGGAATCAGGAATCAGGAATCAGGTGTTTTCGCACCATGCTCGTACGGGAAATTCCGGGGAAAGCATGGGAAATACCGGGTATTTTTATCACAATGTAAAGCGATAAAGACCCTGCGAGATGCCTGACAGCCTTGATTATCTGAATCGTATTGTTTTAACGTATACACTTGCTTCTCTGATTTTTTTTTTGAATTTTTTTTCGAGAATTTTTTTGACATTTCCTGACTAATTTATTTCGCTCTCGGAAGCATCTTTTTTTTCTGGAAAAAAATAATGCCGATGCGACCAGTTATACCTTCTGTTATCAGTAATGGTCAAAATTGGAATTTCTTTGTCCTAAAGGCATCTAAATTTATCCCGGTTTATAGTGTCGTATCAACCGTTATCAGTAATAGTCAAAGTGAGAAATTTTTTATAATTTTTTTTTGCAAGACTTCTATATATGTTATAAGGGGTCAAAAGGGCTAAAAGCATGTGTTATGTATCGGTTTCTTGTATATAGGAAAATATTTTTGTATATTTTTTTTTGGAACGAACAAGTTTGTAAAACTAAAAAGATTTAAGGCTGTGAGTTTATGCCGGTTTATTGGAAATAGACAGATGGTGATGATGGAGAGTTGCTGATTGGAAAATTTAGAGAGCGTGAAAATTTAAGAGAGAGTGCTGAGTGAGATTTTTAAGAGAGAATGGCTCTGAGTGAGGGAGTCCGTCTTTTTCCACCACCACACCCGGGTCGAATCCAGCCCCTCCCCCCGGCTCTGCCAAAAAGAATCTACCCTCTTTCCCCTGCGCCTGCAATCGACAGGCATGGCAAGGCAAGCTTAAACTCATAACCCTGCGCGTGAAGGCATAAACCTCTGTGCAACAACCAACCTGGTACCACGCTCAAGACACCTATACTGCACAGCGTAGGCAAACAATGTCTAGTGCTGTATATCATACCTGCACGGCAACGCAATAGCTGTATGTGGCTGTAAATACGGCTTATTGACGTGAGAAAGGGCACGCTACAACGGGCAGGAAGGTGGGTAACTTGAAAAAGAGGTATAAATATACCTGCAAAATGTTAGGTGGCTTGTCGTGCCTGGAAGCTCTTCTCAAACATTATATCTCTCTCACCCCTTGCTATCACTCATCTTTTCACTCTTTAACCTTATCCCATCCCTTATCGCTATGAATCCTTGCTATCACTCACTTTTACGCTTTCAACTAGTGCGCAGTACTCAGCACGAAAAATGGGATTGACCCTGACTCATCAATCCCTCTTACAATAAGCCTATATCTGAATATACGTGCTTTTAGACCTTAATGCCTTGTAGTTATCAAATCTGATAATGTTACACAGTGAAAGTTTAACCATATTGAATCAAATAGTCAACGACAGCGTTTGCTCAATTACAACGACAAATATCATGACAAACATATAAATATGGGACTATAGACCTATAGACGTTACGTGAATATATGATAGTATATACGTATAAGGTATACATCATACAGAATACAAAGAAGGAGTGATTATTATGACAAAAGCAGAAAGCAACGCGATCAACGAAATAATCAGCATATTGGATAAAGGCGCACACTACGCATTTGCATCGTCAAAAATTTGGCAAGACTACTCTAAAGATGAACAATATCCGATGGAAAACAGGATGTGTTATGCTCAAATACACGGCGAACAAAATGAAGTGTGGTTAACATTTTCTCTATACATAATCCCGCTTTTAGAGGCCCTGAAAGACAGAGACGAGAGGCTATTATCGAGCAGGATAGAAATTATCAAAAATCGTTACGTCAATATTTATCAAAACACACAGATAATGGATGAAATAGAACAATAGGCGAGGGGCGGGGAGCAATCCCCGTTAAACCACAAAAGCCGGTCCCAAGTCCGGTAGGAAAAAATAAGAGGAGGAGTAAAAATGAAAAAATGGATTAGAACTTTTGATAATGGTAATACAGAAACGATCACCGGCAGTAATAAATATCAGGAGATCCGATACGACAAAGATGGAGAACCTTTTGTAAGATATAGAAATATCAGGATCAAGCTAGATGAAGTTATGAGATACCAGGATACAGACCTATCACGCTGCATAGGTTGCGAGATATGCGGAGCTTGTAACGATACCGTTTATAGCGCATATCTGATTCACATTAGCGACAAAAGCGACCAGGCAAAAGTATTTTACAGTTATTGTTAGGAGTGATTATAATGACAAAT
>Ga0116171_10002155_pt1 | contig 18962 bp, 16 predicted proteins | sample AD_JPNHW2_MetaG_FD_89798 | JGI IMG/M metagenome (GOLD analysis project Ga0116171, IMG submission 89798) | Active sludge microbial communities of municipal wastewater-treating anaerobic digesters from Japan - AD_JPNHW2_MetaG | ecosystem: Engineered > Bioreactor > Anaerobic > Digestate | place... | reverse complement strand
CACCTGACTGTCGTGGACAGCCTTGGTGTACCGCTCAGCAAAGCCCAGATCGGCGTCATGGTTTATAACTGGAACAGCCTCCGTTCCCTTGTCGTGCTCGAGACCGACGAGGAAGGCAAGCTGGATCTCAGTGTCGGCAGAGGCGCTTTCTACCTTGCCATCAGCAAGGATGGACTCTCCGCTCTGGAGCTTGTCAGTTCAGGCACGGAAACAGAATTGAACCGTCTTGTCACTCTCGATAAAGCTCAGCTTGAGCCTCAAACCGCCATGCTCGAATATCCCTCCAATCCCATGGAATGGAAGCCCAATTCTCCCGAGTGGAATACTGCCGCGGATGCCGCGAAAGCCCGCTTGAGCGCTAATCTGACCGCTTTCGCAGAACGCACCGTTCCCGAGTTTGCCAGTCCCGCGGACAGCCTCTTTCTCGCAGTTTATCACGAGACAAGGGCGAACTATCAGCAGTTCATCAAGTTCGTCAAAGACTACTATCCTCTGGAGACCGCGTTCCTGGAGCTGCTGGCGGAAGGCGATCCAAAGCTTCTCTGGCAGGCGGACAGCGAGCAGTTCGAAGCCCTCTATCTCTTTTATCTAGACAAGAAAGCCCGGCTGGAAACGCTCAGCAAGAACGACAGACAACTTCTTTTCGACCCCACCGTCTATTATGAGGAACTGCCCAAACCGCTTTATGGCTGGGACAAGAAGCCCATGCTCTACCCACGCTCGTTCGACATCAAAGCCAAGGGCGACGTGGATTCCGTCCACGAGATCATCAATAAGCTGCGCAAACGCTACAACATCGATCCCAAGAAGGCGCTGACCGGACTTTTACCCCTCCACGTCGCCTACGACAGGAAAAACCTCACCAACCTGCAATTCAGGATCATCACCGTCTCAGCTCTCCGTGCCAACGGCATACCAGCCGAGCTTGCCCGCATCCCTGATATGATCAGCGTCCTGATCGACAGCGACTGGCAATACTACAACGTGATCAAGAATCAGGTCGGTGAACTCAGCGCAAACTCGGACACCGAAACCGGAAAACTGAGCCTGAGGCTTTCAGACTCCGCCGGACAGCCCCTGCATATCTCCGACGACAAGATCAGCATCGCCGTCCTCCGCGGTGGGATGCTCTATCCTATGAACGTCAATCTAAGCTATAACGGTGATGGTACTTATCAGATCGATCTGCCCAAACAGGTACTCTATCTGCAGGTGGGCTATCGGGTCTCTGACAGCAAGACCGGCTACCTGCTGCGCAGGATCGACGCGACCCATTCTCCTGAACCGCTTGCACTTACCCTTGATCAGTATCCTCGAAGCTGGGAACCGGCGACTGAGGACATCCTTGCCCTGCTCGAAGGCGTCGATACCACCGGGAAGGACGTCATTCTCATCGGCAACTATGATCAGGAAAACAGCCTTCGCCTGGCTGACAAACTCCGCGAAGCAAAGCGTAACTTCCTCTGCCTCGGCTATTTATCCGGAAGCGTGAATGGCACTGATTACAGAGTCGCGCCCGCCTGGCAGACTTTACAGAAGACCAATCCTGATACCTCGATGCGCACTATCACCCTGGTTCGCGCCTCCGACGGCACCTGGCAAAGCTATGAAGGCATGTGGGAGAAGCTTCCCGAATAAAGATCGTTTTGACTTAAAAGTTTGGCATGGCTGTTCTCAGTTTTGTTTCCATTTTCGCATTGCCAAACTTTTTAGTTAAAACATGGTCCCAGAACCACCGGCTGACAATCTCCATCCTGAGCGGATTCGTTAACCCTGTCCACGAGAGGAATATGCGAACATCCTGGGATGCATGGTTTTAACACAAGATCACGCCGGTCACGAATAGAGGCAGATCCGTGTATTAACGGAAGCGTGATCTGAAGTCAAAACCACAGTGTTTAGGGTGTGTTCTTAAGCAATAACCAATGATCATCTTCCCATCATCTTGCTATCCCCTCTCTATCATCTTATGTCATGACGTAAGATGATAGAGAGGGGATAGCAAGAAATCATGCGGATGAACAAGGACAAGAACCGGGCGAAAACTTAGCAAATTCTATCCGGGTAATGCCCGGCATCAGTTCCTGGCCCACCCCTGCCATTGCTCTTGAGTCACTTTCCACTTTGTTTCATTAATCCGGAATAAGTCCTATGTGCCTCCGCGCCTCTGTATCAAATGGTTAACACCCCTTTGCAGGCAATATTAAGTTGCATGATTTTGCGCCGATCCACTCAACTGAACATACTGTTTCCCTTTATACATAAAGAACTTGACAGCATCTGAGAGTTCCTAAACTGGATAGCTATGAAAAAATCGAGATTTCTGACTTGTGAGATCAAACGTCACAGGGAGATCACACCTCCGTTGTGCGCGGTCTGTCCGCGCCTGATGAAGTGTCGTATCTTCCCGATATGGTATCGTTTACACAAGAAGGAGTATCTCGATTTCGTCATAGATATTTGTAATAGATTCCCGGATAAGTATATCATGGAGGTACAATTCATGGCAGAGAAACAGACATTTGTCCAGATCGTGGACATGACAAGCGGAAAGATCGAACGCATTGTCAATCTCGCCGATATCGAAGCAATGACAGCAGAGGAGAAGCTTGCCTTATCCCGCAACAAGAACCTCTTTGTCGTCACCCACCGTCTCGAACCGATCGTTCGCGTCGAACTGCGCAAGAGCGTGGTCAGCGAAGGGATCGTCTTCAGCGAACCGCCCAAAGCGGAAGAACAACCTATCGAAGAAGTAACGGAACCGCCGATCCCGGCGAAGCCCAAAGGCAGAAAGCCCAAGAACTAAAAAAAACCTTTTCAGATTACGCTTGTCCAAAATAATGGCTCAAACTGACCGTTTTTGGCAGTTTCGCCCGTATCAGAACGAAAGGGTAGCTGAATAGGAAAAGGAAGTAGATATGTTTAAGCTTGCTGACAACCATCTCGAAGCAGCGCAGAAGATTGCGGCAACCAACCGCAAAAAGAAAAGCTGCGGCGATTGCTATGACCGTGGCTGGATCGGATTGACCGAGCAAAACCTGCTCGTGCTCTGCACCCGTTGCGTGGACATGGAAAAAGCCATGGCGGACTGGAAAGAATACGTTTCCGGCCACGAAGACCTCAAGGAACACTTTGCTGAGCTTTTCGAGGAGAAAGAATCTGCGGAAGATTCGGCTCAGGAAAGTGAAAAACACGCGCGTCAGGAACTAAAGCAAACCAAGACAGTGGTCAAGCCTAATTTCGCGCCGGGCGTCAAGCGCACCGGTCACTCGAAGAAAATCTAAACGGAGCTGATAACCCAAAACATGTATAAAACCATAGATCTCAAAGAAAGCCCCAGACATCTGGATGAGAGGATTCGTGCCTATTGGAACGAGCATGATCTCGCCCGGAAGAGCGAATCCTTCCGCGAAGGCAAACCGCGCTTCGTGTTTTATGAAGGTCCCCCCACAGCCAATGGCAAGCCCGGAATTCATCACGTCCTGGCGCGCACGCTGAAGGACACAGTCTGCCGTTACAAAACCATGTCCGGCTATCAGGTCAAACGTAAAGCCGGCTGGGATACTCACGGTCTCCCCGTGGAGATCGAAGTCGAGAAGCAGCTTGGTTTGGAAGACAAGAAGGGCATCGAAGCCTACGGGATCGAGAAGTTCTGCGAAGCGTGCAAACACTCCGTCTGGAGCTATCTCAATCTCTGGCAAGAGATGACTCAGCTGATGGGTTACTGGATCGATCTGGAAAACCCTTATGTGACAATGCATAACAGCTATATCGAGTCAGTCTGGTGGATACTCAACAATTTCTTTGAGCGTGGGCTGATCTACAAAGCTCACAAGATCGTGCCCTATTGCCCGAGCTGCGGAACGCCGCTCTCCTCGCATGAGGTGGCGCAAGGTTATAAGGACATCGAAGACCCGTCCGTGTTTGTCAGATTCAAGGCAAAAGACGAGGAAAATACCTGGTATCTTGCCTGGACAACGACGCCCTGGACGCTGATCTCGAACGTTGCGCTTGCTGTCAATGCGGACGAGACCTACGTCAAAGTCCTGCATCAGGGTCAAAACCTGATCCTGGCGAAGTCGCGTCTGGAAGTTCTGGGCGAAGACTTTGAGATCGTCAGCGAGTTCCCCGGCAGGGATCTGGAACGGCGCGAATATGAGCCGCTCTTCACCTTTGTTCCGGTCGAGAAGAAAGCCTGGTACATCGGGCTGGGAGATTATGTCTCCATGAGCGACGGCACGGGCATCGTCCATACTGCTCCTGCGTTTGGAGAGGACGATTATAAGCTGGGTAAGCTCTATGACCTGCCCTTTGTGCAGCCCGTGGACGGTGAGGGGAAATTCACCGCCGAAGTGACACCCTGGGCAGGGCAATTCGTCAAAGCTGCGGATAAAGACATCATCCGGCATCTCAAAGAGACAGGCAGTCTCTTCCGCAGGGAACAGATAAAGCACAGCTATCCTCACTGCTGGCGTTGCAACAGCATGCTGATCTATTACGCCCGGGAAAGCTGGTATATTCAGACCACAAAGTTTAGACAGGAATTGGTCGGCAACAACAAGAAGATCGCCTGGTATCCCGCTTTCGTAGGCGAGAAACGCTTTGGCGACTGGCTCGAGAACAACGTGGACTGGGCAATATCCCGTGACAGGTTCTGGGGCACACCCTTAAATATCTGGGTCTGTGATGATTGTGAGGCGAAAACCTCGGTCGGCAGCATCGCTGACCTGCGTGCCAGAGGCAGACTCGCGGACGGCAATGAAGTTCCTGAAGACATCGAACTGCACCGTCCCTGGATCGACTCCGTGGAGCTAACCTGCTCCTGTGGCGGTAAGATGCACCGTACTTCGGAAGTCATCGACTGCTGGTTCGACAGCGGCGCGATGCCCTTCGCGCAGTGGCACTATCCCTTTGAGAACAGCGATATCTTTGAAACAGAGCTGTTCCCGGCTGACTTTATCTCGGAAGGTATCGATCAGACCCGGGGCTGGTTCAATTCTCTGCTGGCTATCTCGACCTTGCTGAAAGGCGTCTCCAGCTACAAGAGCTGTTTGGTCAACGATCTGATCCTGGATAAGAGCGGTCAGAAGATGAGCAAGAGCAAGGGCAACTCAGTCGATCCTATCGAGCTGATGCACACCTTTGGCGCTGATGCAATACGCTGGTATCTGCTCGAGGTCAGTCCCCCCTGGGTGCCGACCAAGTTCGACGTCGAAGGTATCAGGGAGATCAACTCCAAGTTCATCGGCACACTCAAGAATGTCTATTCCTTCTACGTCACCTATGCCAATATAGACGGTTTCGACGCCAAGGCATACCCCATGGATTGGCAGCGCACCCAGGAGATCGACCGCTGGATCGTCTCCCGCTTGCAGACGCTGATCGGAGACGTCTGTGCCTGGATGGAAGTGTATGAATTCACCAAAGCTGTACGAGCCATCCAGGATTTCGTCATCGATGAAGTCTCAAACTGGTACGTGCGCCGTTCCCGCAGAAGATTCTGGGCGATGGAGCTTTCTCAGGACAAGATCGATGCTTACCGCACCCTGAATCAGATCCTGGTCGAGGTCTCCAAGCTGATCGCTCCGATCATGCCCTACCTCGCTGAGGAGATCTTTACCTCTCTCACGGGGGGCGAAAGTGTCCACCTAGCGGATTATCCGGTTCAGCATCAGGAGTTTATAGACAGCAATCTCGAGACCGAGATGCAACTGATCATTGATATAGTATCTCTGGGAAGAGCAGGCAGGAACGAGTGCCAGATCAAGGTACGCCAACCTCTGCAGATCATGTTCCTCCCGGAAAAGACCCGTCCCGTCGTGGAAAGGATGTTCGATCTGATCCAGGAAGAGGTCAATATCCACGAGGTCAAGTACATAGCCGAGGATGACGACTTCGTCAACTACGAGCTGAAGCCTCAATTTAAGGTCATGGGACCCAAGTACGGTTCCAGGATGCAGAGCATCTCCAAGGCTCTGGCAGGGGTTCGCGCTCAGGAGATCCTCGCTGCGTTCAGTGCTTCCGGTACCTACGAACTCACCCTCGGAGAGGAGAAACTGCTTCTGCTCCCGGAGGACATAGCCGTCCAGATCAGACCACGTGAAGGCTACGTCTTCCAAAGCAAGGGTTCGCTCTTCACCGCTCTGGACACGCAGCTCACACCTGAGCTTATCGTGGAAGGATATGCGCGCGAACTGATCAATAAGATCCAGTTTACCCGCAAGGAACAGAACTTTGAGATCATGGACAAGATCCGGGTAGCCTGGTTTGGAGACGAGGATATTGCCGGTGCCTTCCGTGAGTATGGTGACTACATCAAGTCCGAGACCCTCTGCGAGGAGATCCTCAGGCTGGACAGTGCCACCGCGGAACTGAGCAAGGTTGACATCAACGGCAAAGAAGTCCTGCTTTCCGTGATCAGGCTCTCTACCACGTAAACTCAAGGGAGATTATGGCGCATTTTTGCATCAACTGCGGCAAGGAGATCCCCTCAAAGGCAAAGTACTGTCCTTTTTGCGGTGAATTCAACGAGCTCGAAAAGCTAACCGAGACCGAGACTGTCGTTCCGGCGCAGGCAGAGAAAGCCGCGCCTCAGGCAGATCAGGCTTCAATAGCTCACACAGAGGACGCGAACAGCATCTTCACCATTCTGGAGCCAGGCTCTCTCTTTCAGGGATACACGATCGTGCAACTGCAGAACAAGGATCCCGAAGGCTTCAAATACATCGCCGAAAAGAAGGGTAAGAAGTACCTCCTGAAGATCTTCTATCAGAGCAGCTTTTCCTCGATGGATCACCTCTATCAGCAGCAGATGCGGCTCTCCCGCATTGCCAAGATCAAGGACGCCCACACAGCCAGGGTCGTCGAGGTCAACCTCGTCAACAACCCCAGCTTCATGGCGGCTGAATACGTTCAAGGCAGATCTCTGGCGCAAATCAAGTCCCAGAAACCTGACGAGCCTCAGGAAGACTTCATCTGCAAGCATATTCCCGCTCTGATCAAGACCGCGGAGCATATCCGCAAACAGGGCTTGACGATCAGCAATCTCAATCTGCACGGCGTCATGCTCGACGAACATGATAATCTCGTCATACTCTCTTCCGGGATCGATTATGAAAATGTGGACGAGCGTGAGGACGTCTTTGCCATAGGCGTGATCATTGCCCAGTTCCTCGCCACCAACGGCCTCTATAAAACCGTGTACAACCTCGAGAGGCTGCGTTCCCAGAAATTCAGCTACATCCACGGCGTCACCCTTTCCCTGAACAAGCTTCTGGCTGATTGTCTGCATCGCAACATTCTCCAGCGGGTGACCAGCCTGAACAGCCTCCTGAAAGCCTTTGAAGCTCTGCCTGAAATCAATGAGGATAGCGTCTGGATCAGCAAGGACAAACCCAAAGCCATCGCGCTTGAAGGCGAGATGAATGCTCCGAAGCCCGCGTCCCGTTATGAGATAGGCTTCATCCTTCTGATCGTGGGGATCATCGCTGCGATAATTCTGACCGTGATCCTTGTCTTTGGCAGGAAGATCGCCGAGTCCGTCGGAATAGACAAACCTATCACCGAAGACAGCCTCAGCTTGCGGACGGTCGTCGTCAAAGACACCCTTGGCCGTGGCGGAGAAGCCGTGGACACCGGCTATGGTAGGTTCAAGCAACTCCCGGACAGCGAGACTTCCTCCGGAAGCTCCGGCGTTTACGCGCCAACCGGACAGGCAAGTTCACGTCCCGTCTCTCACAGCGTCCCCATGCCTGCCAATATGGTCAGGATCGATAAAGGTTCCGTCGCGCTCGGCAGACTGGATGAAAAAGCAGGGATCGTTCCCGTATCTACTTTCTATATAAGCAAATATGAACTGACCCAGGCAGAGTGGAACAAGTATAAACCCGCCGCGAACGTCACAACCGTCGGAGACCGCAATCCCGTTGATTACGTGACCTGGATGGAAGCCATCGAGTACTGCAACAAACGTAGCGACGACGAAGGTCTCGAACGCGCCTATCTTATAGTTGGCAACACAGTTAGCTGCAATTTCAATAAGAACGGTTACCGTCTGCCCACCGAAGCTGAATGGGAATATGCCGCCAAATCAGGCATGTCCACGAGTTACAGCGGCTCCTCCGAGCCTGAGGAAGTTGCCTGGTTCAATACCAACAGCGCCTCCAAGCTACATTCCGTGGGGCAAAAAGCTGCCAATGGCTTTGGCCTCTATGATATGAGCGGAAACGTCTCGGAATGGATCTGGGATTGGTACGACAGCAGCCTGAACATCACTTCAGTGCTGAATCCGACCGGACCCAAGAGTGGTACCACCAAAGTCGTAAGGGGCGGAAACGCGATCAGCGGCGAAGGACGCAGCCTCAGCCTCGTAAACCGGGAATCCCGCAACCCGATGAAGCGTTTCCCCTTCGTCGGATTCCGTCTGGTTCGCAGCTACTAAAGCGGGGTCAGCCCGCCAAACCCCGAATCGTCCCACAGAGATCGTCGATCTGCGCCTCTGTCGTGTTAAAACTGCACATCAGCCTGACCTCGTCCCTGGCTTCGTCCCAGGTGTAAAAATAGTATTTATTCTGTAGCGGCTCGATCATTTCGCGCGGTAAGACCACGAATACGGCATTGACCTGCGGAACCTGACTGAGCCTGACGCAGGGAATTGCCTCAAGTTTGCTTGCCATCAGCTTCGCCATCCTGTTCGAGTGGAGCGCGTTTTCACGCCAGAGCTCGTTTTCCAGATACGCCTCGAACTGCGCGGAGATAAACCGCATCTTGGAGAAAAGCTGGTTGCATTGTTTGCGATAGAACCTCAGATCTTCGGTGACTTCCCGGCGATAACTGATGATCGCTTCGCCGAAGAGCATTCCATTCTTCGTTCCGCCCAGGCTGACGATATCGACTCCGGTTTCCTTACAGAGCTGGATGAAATTGCAGTTCAAAGCCGCACAGGCGTTTGCCAATCTCGCTCCGTCCACGTGCAGATACATGTTCTTTGAGTGCGCGAAATCTGCCAGAGCCTTGATCTCTGCCAGGCTGTAAAGCGTTCCGTATTCAGTACTTTGGGAGATGGAGACGACGTTCATCTGGGAATGATGCTGATCGCGGTTGCCCATCAGCCGGGGCTCGATCATTTCCGGGGTCAGCTTGCCGTTAGGACTGTCGATCACGACCAGCCGTGCCTGAGTATTCTTCTGCACCGCGCCGCATTCATCCACGTTGATGTGCGCGCTGTTGACGCAGATCACCGCGTTGTAGGAACGCAGCATCGACTGAAGACTGAGGACATTGGCTCCCGTCCCGGTCATCACGATAAAGGCTTCGCAATCTCCTCCGAAAGCTGTTTCGAGCTGTTTGAGGACTCGTTCCGTGATCGGATCGTCCCCGTAAGCCGGGCAATAGCCTTGATTTGCCTTCTCGAGCGCTTTCATTATCCTGGGATCAACTCCCGAGTGATTGTCACTGCCAAAACTGATGTCGAACATCTCTATCTCCTGTGCTGTTGTTTGAGCCAAGTCTGCCGTATGCCATGCCAGCGTCAACCCTTTTATGCTGCGAGTTTACTCTCAGAGCGGGATACGTGAACGGGACAGTGATTTCTCTGTCTTGTTCTGACCGTTGAAAATGAAGGATCTGCCTCTTTCCCGCCTATGATCTTCCGGCTATCATCTTGCTATCCCCTCTCTATCATCTTACGTCATGACATAAGATGATAGAGAGAGGATAGCCGGAAGATGAGGTTTTGAAACACAGAGAAACAGAGACACGGAGAGGAAAAATATTAAAAAAGAGTAAAGGAGTGAAAGAGAAAAGAGCTGATCTGAGTTTGGAGTTCAAAGCGGATTTGAGTTTGGAGTTCAAGGCGGCTAAACACTCTTTACGTTGATAACTCTTCTTAGCGCCGTCTTGGACTTCAAAACGTACAGCTGCGGATGATAACTAAACTATGTATACTTAAGGGAACTGCCGCCATGAAGTCCAATTCGCCCTTCAAGATACGGGGTCAATTCAAAACTGTCTGCGGCGTTTTGAACTCCATGCACAGCTTAGTTATAAGTAGCAGCGACATCCTGTCGCTGAAAACCCAATGACAGCGGAATAATAAAAAAGGGTAGACGATCCGCATCACCTGCTCAAAACTAAGCTCCGCTTTCTCCCAAAAGAATTGTTAAGAATATTTAACCGAAGAAACGGTGTTTTTCCTTGCCATAATTGGCATTACGGCGTGATTGTCCCGGAGGTATGGAAGAAAAAAAAGTCAATGCGTCAGTCTTCATCGTCGAGGATGATGAAGATATTCTCGGGCTTCTTCAGTTAAAGCTGGAAGGGGCAGGACACCGTACGCGGTGCTTTCTCCGGGCTCGTCCGATGCTGGAACAACTGCGTGACGAAACGCCTGATCTGATAGTTCTGGATCTTATGCTGCCGGATATGGACGGGCTGGAGGCGTGTCGCGTCATTAAAAGCGACCCGGACTGGAAACGAATCCCGATCCTGATGCTGACCGCCCGCGCGGATATCGAGGATCGGGTCAGAGGTTTGGAATACGGCGCTGATGACTATGTGACGAAACCCTTTGATACGAAAGAACTTCTGGCGAGGGTGAAGGCTGTTCTGCGCCGGAGCGGATGGGAAAGCACACGCAATGTTCTTACGATCGTACCCGGCTTCAGGCTGGATTTTAACACTTACGAAGCATATATTCATGACAAACGGGTCGATCTGACCCTGACAGAATTCAAGATCCTGCAGCTGCTGAGCAAACGCCCCGGCTGGGTCTATAACCGCAATCAGATCCTCGATCACCTCTGGGGAACGGATAAGATCGTGATCGAAAGGACGGTCGATGTGCATATCAGAAACCTCAGGGAAAAGCTGGGAGAATTCGCCGAACTGATCAGGAACGTGAGGGGATTGGGCTATAAACTCAGCACGACCCGGGACGCAAAGGACGAAAATGACGCATAAACCCAGCCTGACCCGTCTGCTGATCCTGGGACACGCTCTTGTTCTGGCGGTGCTGACCGTGATCCTGGCGTTGAACTTCCCTCCGGAGATCATTCTCGGCTTACTGGTGCTGGAACTGCTTGTCATAATTATCTTTCTCAGGGTCTTACTCAAGCGTCGGAATGACCAGATCTCCATAGTCGCGAAACGGGTCGGCGAAGGGGAACAAAGCCTAAGGTTCCCGGATCCCGGTTGGGAGGAGTTTGACCGTTCGGGCAGGGACCTGAACCGGATGCTGGATAGGCTTGATAGTACGATCGGTCACCTTGCCGTGCACCGGGAAGAGCTGCGTCTCGTGCTGAGTTCGATCGAAGACGTGCTCTGGTCGCAGAGCTATGAAGGCGCGCTGGAATGGGTCAATGAGCCTTTCAGGGAGCTCTTCGGCGCTTATGACCCGCTGCTGAAACAATACTACTGGGAAGTCATCCGTGATCCTTCGTTGCTCGACTGCATCAGGAATTCGGATTCCGCGGGCGTGAAACAGAGCCAGGACATTCAGCTTCTGGGACACAGCTATATTCTCTCCATCTCGAGGAACGATTCCACCAAGCGCAAAGTATTTATTCTCAACAATATCGATGCCATACAGGAAGCCGCGCAGATGAAGAAGGACTTCATCGTGAATCTGGCGCATGAACTGCGCACGCCTCTGACAGCGGTAAAGGGCTATACCGAAGCCATGCAGGAGGATCCGGGCGGCGAACATTCACGCTATCTCAGAATAATACAGAGTCATACCGAACGCTTGATCCATCTGATCATCGATCTGGAACAGCTTATCCGCCTGGAAAGCGTCTCGGAACTTGTGACCCGGGACATCAGTCTGGATGCCTTCTTTGCCAATCTCAAGCTTATTCTGGAGCCTGAACTGGCAGAAAAAGGACTATATCTGAGGATCGTTCCGGAATCCGGCATGTCCCGTCTGGTCTGTGATCCTTATAAGTTTGAACAGGTCTTCATCAATCTGGTGCAAAACTCCCTGCGCTACACGGAGAGCGGGGGTGTGACGATCCGGGTCAGGGCTGCAGAAGAGACAGTGAATATCGAAGTGTCTGACACCGGCAGGGGAATCGAAGAGCAGTATCTGCCGAGGATCTTTGAACGGTTCTATGTGGCTGATCCCTCCCGCAACCGGAGTCAGAGCGGAACAGGGCTGGGCTTGGCGATCGTCAAACACATCGTCCTGCTGCATCATGGCACGATCTCGGTCACCAGTAGCGTGGGCGAGGGGACGACCTTCAGGCTTGGGATACCGCTTCAGCATCTGGAAGTTCTCACGGAACATGATCAATAGGACAAGCTTTATGGTCTCTGATACACAGGAACGAGGACAGGAAACCGGCGGGATCGACCCGGAACGGGCGATCCAAGACTACGGCAGGCTTGCTTATGGCGTGGCTAAGGCATTCAGGAACAAGGGGCTGCCTCCCGAGGATCTGAATCAGGAGGCGCTTCTGGGGCTCGTTCACGCAGCGCGGAACTTTCAGCCGGATCGGGGCGCGCAGTTCACGACCTACGCTGTCTATTGGATCAGGAAGCATATCCTTCTGGCGCTTCAGCGTGAAGGGTCAAGCTCGCTGCAGGCTGTGGCACTCGAAGATGACAAGCTTGCTCTGCTTGCGGATCAGGAACCTCCGCCGCACACCACAAATGGACTGGACCTACCTGAAGATATGCCGGATGCGGAACGCCTCATCCTGCAGTTGTCGTATGGAAACAGTCTCACTCTGAAAGAGATATCTCTCAAAGCTGGAATCTCGATCGAGAAAGTCAAGCAACTGCGCGCTAAAGCCTTACGTAGGCTCAAGAGCCGGCTCTGACGCCACCTTTCCCCATAGTTAACAATTCTTAACCTGCTCCTTATCAATTCCTAACAATCCGTCCGTATAACAGGGCAGATCAAAAAGGAATAAAGGAGTAACGAATGAAACAGATCATTCTTATGCTGATTCTTGGCATCCTGCTGGTGCCGGGGATCGTTCAAGCGCAGGAACTCAAGCTGAGCGGCGAACTTTGGAACCGCTGGACAATGGAAAATGGGAAAGCTCCTGGAGACAGCACAGACGCTACACTCAGGAACAACTTCTCCCTGGAACGCGGCTACGTCGGGCTGGAAGCAAAATTCAGCGAAACGATCAAGGGACGTCTGACCGTCGATCTCTTCAGTTCAGACGCACTCAAAGACGGTGCCGGCATCAAGCTTAAATATGCTTATGTGGACTTTTCCCGTCTCTTTCCCATCCCGGAAATGACGACTACTGTGGGATTGCAGAAAGTCTATTTCGGCAGTATATATGATTGGAATTACAGTCTGATCGGCAAAGCGCCGACGGATGAATACAAGCTTGCAAACTCCTCAGACTATGGAATCACACTGAATGGTTTCATCCCTGGCGGCCTGGGAGAATATGCTCTCGGTGCCTACAACGGTGAGGGCTACAAGAATTATGGAAGCAACCTCAAAGATAATACCGATCTCAGCTATCTGGCAAATCTGCGCTTGACGCCTGTTTCCGGATTGACGCTCGGAGGTTCGGTCATGAACAACAGCACGGAAAGAGAGATTCTGCTCGCCAATGCTACAGCCAATGGCAATTATTCCAGGCAACTTCTCTGGGATGGACTGCTTCGGGCAGCCTATGGCCCACTGGATATCTGGGTTGAATACACCGGTAAAGATGTGACTTTCGCGGATGCTTTCAGCAACAAGGATTACTCCGCCAACGCGTTATGCGTGTTTCCCACACTGAAGCTCAGGAGTCTGATCGGGACTGATCTGGAGATCTTGGGACGTTATGACCGCTGGGATGAAACGGACAATCCCCAGAATATAAACCTGATGACAGCTGTCACCGCGGGCGTGAACTACAACTTCATGCACGACGAGAGCGATAATCCCGCCATGCAAGTGCAACTGAACTACACAAACAAGACCTACGATGAAGCAGAGTCCGCTCCGGCTTACGCGCACGGACTCAAAGATACGGACACACTGATGCTGCAATTCAAATGGCGCTTTGCCACAACCATCAAGAACTAAGGAGTTACTCATGAAGAATAGACTTTTCATCCTCGCGTTGGTCATTAGCCTGATCAGTATCCCGCTTCTCGCGAAAGGCAGACAGCTAACCTGCTCCGGTTCCACGACCGTGCTGCCCATAGCTCAGGCAACCGCGGAAGCCTTTATGGATCTGCATCCGGAAGTAAACATCTCCGTGCGTGGTGGTGGCTCAGGGGTGGGCATCGCCGCTTTGCAGAACGGCACCGTGCAAATAGCCAATTCCAGCCGTCCCATGAAAGCCAAGGAGATCACTCAGGCACGCTCGAAAGGGATAAATCCGACACCTTATGCTATCGCTCTGGACGGGATTGCTATCGTCGTGAACGATAAGAATCCCGTGAAGAACCTCACCATTGCCCAGATCAAAGACATCTACACAGGCAAGATCAAGGACTGGAGCCAGGTTGGCGGAGCGAGACTACCGATCGTAGTAGTATCGCGTGATGTGGCTTCGGGAACCTTTGAGGTCTTCAACGAGAAGGCTTTGAGTGGTAGTAAGGTAATCTCTTCCGCGCAGCTTCTGGCTTCGAACAACGCCGTCGCGTCCACCGTGGGAAATACTCCCGGCGCGATCGGCTACATCGGACTGGGATATCTTACCAAGGATGTCAAGCTGGTGAGCGTCAATGGCACCATGCCCAGCGAGAAAACCGTCAAGGACAACACCTACAAGCTGTCCCGTAAGCTCTACATGTACACCAACGGTAAAGCTGCCGGCGACGTGAACCGCTACATCTCCTTTATCCAATCAGCTGCCGGACAGAAGATTGTCAAGGATCAGGGCTTCGTCACCCTGAATTAGATACTTGAACCTCCATAACTACGAACATACGACAATATTCGCGGGAGCCTTCGCTCCCGCGGTTGAGGCGGTAAGATGAAGAGCTTCCAAGAAAAGACTTTCAGGTCGCTGACCTATCTCGCGGCACTACTGACCATTGCCTGTATGCTGGGGATAATCGCCGGGATCTTCGGCGAGGGAATGCCCCTGTTCAGATCGGTCGGCATCCGGGAATTTCTCTTTACCAACAGCTGGTATCCAACTCACACGCCGCGTGAATTCGGAGCCCTGGCGCTGATCGTGGGTTCGCTGGTAGTGACTCTGGGTGCGCTGATCATCGCCATTCCCCTGGGTCTGGGTAGCGCCATCTTCATCTCGGAGATAGCCGGCAACCGTCTCAGGGAGATAGCCAAGCCGGTCATCGAGCTTCTGGCGGGCATTCCTTCGGTGGTTTACGGACTCTTCGGTATGGCTTTTCTGGCTCCTCTTCTGCGTGAATGGCTCGGGTTGGAGACTGGGCTGAATGTCTTCACCGCTTCTGTGATACTGGGTGTGATGATCGTGCCGATCATCTGCAGCATGAGTGAGGACGCTCTATCCGGTATTCCCAGAAACATTCGTGAGGCATCATTCGCCCTGGGCGCGACCCGAATTGAGACGATCTTCAAGGCTGTGATCCCGGCTGCGAAGAGCGGCATCATCGGAAGCGTACTGATGGGCTTTGGACGGGCGATAGGAGAGACAATGGTCGTACTCATGGTTGCGGGAGGAGCAGCCAGCATTCCGGAGTCGATCTTTGCGCCGGCGCGTCCAATGACCTCCACTATTGCGGCTGAAATGGGCGAAACCGTCATGGGAGATCTGCATTACCGGTCGCTCTTTGCCCTGGCGATCCTGCTATTTCTGATCACCTTCGTCTCCAATCTCGTCACGGAACTGGTCTTCCTGAAAAAGAGGGACGCATGAACAAGCGCAAGCTTTCAAACATTCTGGGCACTTCGCTCATGGGCTCGATGCTGCTGATCACCGCCATCTTTCTTCTGATCTTCCTCATCAGGATGTTCAGCAAGGGCTTTGCCGTTCTCAGCCCTGAGTTTTTCTTCAGCATGCCGCGCAACGCTATGACCGAAGGCGGCATCTGGCCTGCCCTCGTGGGAACTTTCCTGCTCACAACATTAGCAATGCTGGTGTCGCTGCCACTGGGGATCTTTACGGCGATCTGGCTGACCAACTATGCCCGACCGCGTTGGCTGGTACGCATTCTCAGGATCGCCATCAATACCCTGGCAGGGACGCCATCGATCATCTTCGGGCTCTTTGGCATGGCGATCTTCGTCAATCTTATGGGCTTTGACGTTTCTCTGATCTCGGGTGGCTTGACCCTGGCTATCCTCGCTCTGCCGGTGATCATCAACAACACGGAAGAGGCGCTCAGGGCGGTTCCGGTCGAGTTTCGTGATGCGTCTCTGGCTCTGGGAGCGACTCCGCGGCAGACGATCATGCGAGTCTTGATGCCGGCTGCGCTGCCCAACGTGCTGACCGGAGCGATCATCAGCGTCAGTAGAGTGGCGGGAGAGACCGCTCCGATCATGTTCACCGCCGCGACTTTCTATTCGAGGCGTTTGCCACAGGGTCCCGGCGATGAGGTCATGGCGCTGCCCTATCACATCTATGCGCTAATGACGGAAGGCACCCATCCCGGGTCTCAAGTTCCGATCGCCTATGGTACCGCTCTGGTGCTGCTATTACTTGTGCTGCTGATCAGCGGTGCTGCGATCATCATCCGAAGTTCCATCAGGAGAAAAAGACAATGGTAAACATCCAGATCCAGACCTCAGAATTGAATCTTTGGTTCGGCAAGAACCACGTCCTGCGCGACGTCAATCTGCCCGTCCACTCCAATCAGGTCACCGCTATGATCGGACCCTCAGGCTGTGGGAAATCCACTCTGCTGCGTTGTTTTAACCGCATGAACGACCTCATTCCCGAGACCCGGATCACCGGAAAGATCACTCTCGGCGAGGAGGATATCTATGCTCCCAGGGCTGATGTCACCACGATCCGTTCTCGCGTGGGCATGGTCTTCCAGAAGCCCAATCCCTTCCCCAAGAGCATCTTCCACAACGTCGCCTATGGTCTGATGATCCAGGGCAAATTTCCCCGGCATGAGCTCAGGGATCGCGTCGAAGAAAGCCTCCGTGCCGCCTGGCTCTGGGACGAGGTTAAAGACCGGCTGAACAGCTCAGCGATGTGCCTCTCCGGCGGTCAGCAGCAACGGCTGTGCATTGCCCGCGCCTTGGCAAACCGCCCCAAGGTCCTGCTTCTGGACGAACCCACCTCCGCGCTCGATCCGCAATCAACCGCCAAGATCGAGGAGCTCTGCCTGGAACTGAAGAAGAGCGTCACGATCCTCATCGTCACTCACAACGTGGCGAAGGCGGGCAGGATCTCCGATCACACCGCTTTCATGTACCTGGGTGAACTGGTGGAATTTGACCGCACCGAAAAGATGTTCACCGTCCCTGCCGATAAACGCACCGAAGCCTATCTGACAGGCGTCTTCGGCTGATCAAGGAGAATATGATGATACAAGATAAGATACTGGAACTCAAGCAGCTACTGATGTCCGAAGCCTCCCTCGTGGAGAAAATGGTCTCGATGTCCATCGATGGTCTATACCGTAACTCGGAAGACCTCCTGAATAATGTCCTCAGCTTTGAAAATCGGGTCAATCAGATCGAGCTGGAGCTGGATAACAAGTGCACCGCGACGATCGCGCTCCATCAGCCCGAAGCGCGTGACCTGCGTCTGATCCTGATGATCTACAGGATCAATAACGATCTGGAACGTCTGGGCGACCAGGCTGTGAATATCGCCGAAAGCGTCGAGCATCTCATCGGGAATCCCGTTGTCAGAGAAGTGCCGGAACTGGCGGAGATGAAGCGCGCGACCCTGACGATGCTCCGGGACAGCCTGAATGCCTTTGCCACGTGCGATGAGACGAAGTCGCGGGAAGTGTGCGACGCCGATAACTTTGTCGATGAACTTAACCGCCGGATCTATCACCTTCTGGTCGATCTGCTCAAAGCCGATCCTCTGCAGACGGAGCGCTATCTTCACCTCCTACGTGTCGCCAAGAATCTCGAAAGGATCGCCGATCTCTCGACCAATATTGCCGAAAACACCATCTATATGGCAGTGGGGAAGGTCATCAAACATCATAACGAAGACGAATAGAGGGTTATTTTTCTCCTCTTTTGGGGGGCTTCTGCGCCTCTGATCTTACGGGCATCATCACCCTATCCTCTCTCTATCATCTTACGTCATGACGTAAGATGATAGAGAGAGGATAGCCGGAAGATGAGGTTTTGAAGTAGTAGCGGCGACATCCTGTCGCCTAAGCATCGGAAGCAGCGGCGACATCCCGTCGCCTAAGCATCAGAAGCAGTGGCGATATCCTGTCGCCTAAGCATCGGAAGCAGCGGCGACATCCTGCCGCCTAAGCATCGGAAGCAGTGGCGACATCCTGTCGCCGGAAACCCAACGGCAGTATAGCTGCCTCCATATAAACACTTCAAGCATTCTTGCTTCCTGTCACAAGTGATTCAGGGTTCAGGGCTGCCTGGCGACAAGATGACGCCGCTAACGATTCCGCTCAGGACTCTAAGAATTTCATTGACTAATCACGCTCTTGCAGGATTTTGGCTAAACTGAGAATAATGGGATAAGGATTCAGGATGCTAAAAGCAAAAATATTCGTCCAGCTGAAAGCCAGTGTGCTCGATCCGCAGGGCAAAGCAGTCACAAACTCCCTTCACAGTTTGGGTTACACCGCGATACGGGATACCCGCGTGAGTAAATATATCGAGCTTCTGATCGAGGAAGACGACCCCGAAAAGGCTGAATACCTCGTCAATTCCATCTGCGATAAGCTCCTGGCAAATCCGAACACGGAACACTACCGGTTTGAGCTGGAACAGGTATGAGGGAACAGGGAACAGGTATTAGGGAAAAGGGATGAAAGTCAGTGTGATCACATTCCCCGGTTCCAATTGCGACGCGGACGCGCTGGAGGCCTTTGCCCTCAGAGGACATGAGGCCAGGTCCGTTTGGCACAAGAAT
>Ga0116171_10002154_pt1 | contig 18968 bp, 21 predicted proteins | sample AD_JPNHW2_MetaG_FD_89798 | JGI IMG/M metagenome (GOLD analysis project Ga0116171, IMG submission 89798) | Active sludge microbial communities of municipal wastewater-treating anaerobic digesters from Japan - AD_JPNHW2_MetaG | ecosystem: Engineered > Bioreactor > Anaerobic > Digestate | place... | reverse complement strand
GGCAAAACAAAAAAGAAAAGCCCCAGACAACCAGATTGTTTTGACAATCAAAATTGTTTAAGGCTTTTTGGTTTGTATGCCGAAAAAGGAAACCCCGGACTTTAGTCCGGGGAGGAGGTCATTTAAAAAGATAACTGGCATGAAAAAAATTGAAATGGTTACAGAGCGCTTACTTCTTGTTGAAATAGATATGTTTTACTTAGATGATATATTTAAAGAATTTACTTTAAAAGTAGCCCAATATTTAATTCCACAACCAACTGGCAGAAAGAAGGACACAACAGAATTTATTTTAGAGTCAAAAAAAATAATGATTTTAGGAAAGGTTTGCAATTAGTTATTTTAGATAAAACAACCAAAACTTTTTTAGGGTGTATTGGCTTGCAAAATATTAAAGCTAAAAGACCACTTCTTGGTCTTTGGATAAAAGAATCAGTTTGGGGTCGTGGGTATGGCAGAGAAGCTACTTTGGCTGTTGTTTGCTGGGCTAAAAAGAACCTAGATTATAATGAGATACTATATGTAGTTTCTGAAAAAAATATTGCTAGTGTCAAAATTGCAGAAAGAATCGGAGTCAAAATGTTTAAAAAAAACGGAAGTAAAAATAAAAAAGAAAAGAAGCTTATTTATTTTATTAAGAAGTAAAGTTTTTAAAAGGCCTAAAAATAAGGCCTTTTTATATTAGAAAATTAAAGATATTTTAGTTTTTAGAACTGTGTATTAATATCTATTTATTCCATAAAAAATATGATATACTCTAGATAAATATACTATATTTATAATTTTGTGACATTTTTAAAACTTTAAACCAGTATTGAAAGGAGGTATTTATTATGTATGTTCATCCCCACGATTTTTGTGATGCCAGAGATGCTAAACTAGCGAAGCTTCTCTCTGAAAAAGAGTATCAAGGATATCTTGATTCTCAAGGACAAGAATTAAAACCTTTATTCCAATTCGTTGGTGCTATTTTTGGAAAAATAAGTAATTGTTTTAAAAAATAGTAAATTCTTTTAGTGCTCAAGCCCCTATAATATTAGGAGCTTTTAAATAAGGGTAATATTTATTTATCTAGTATTATTTGGTATAATAATATTGCAATATTGCATAACTATAATAAAAAGAATATGAAAGATGCCAATTTATATTTATCTGGTGGAGGTGATTCTGAGGATAGTTTTTTATTAGATAAAAGTTTTTTGGAAAAAATAAAAAAAGAAGAAAATATTTTGTATATACCAATAGCTATGGAAACAGACACTGCTGGTTTTGAATCTTGCCATAACTGGGTCACTAATACATTATCAAGAGCTTCTAATACTCCAATTAAAATAGAAATGTGGACAAATCTGTATAATAAATCTTGGAATGATATAAAAGATTTTGGAGCAATTTATATAGGGGGAGGCAATACTTTTAAATTACTAAACTATCTTTCTGATACTGGGTTTATCTCAATTTTGGAAAAATACATTGTTAATGGTGGTATTGTTTATGGTGGTAGTGCTGGGGCGATAATTATGGGAAAATCAATTAAAACGGCAGAAGATGAAAATGATAAAGAATATAAAAAAAGTGATGGCTTAAATTTATTATCTGGAATTTCAATTTTTTGTCATTATAATAGTGCCTTTGATTTAAAAATACAAAAATACATCAAGGAAAACTGTGGAGAGGTTATTGCTTTACCGGAAAAAACTGGGTTGGTTGTTTCTGATCTAGAAATTGTTATAATAGGTTATGAGCCAGCTTATTATTTTGATTTAAATGGGAATATTACAACACTGGAAATAAATAAAAAATATAGTTATGACAGCAGTAGTGGTTTTTATAAGTTTGTTTAATATATGATTACACCAAAAAAACTAAAAATAGGAGATGAAATTAGAATAATAGCTCCGGCCAGAAGCTTGGCTTTGCTTTCAGATGATTTAATAAAATTAGCAAAAACTAATTTAGAAAAGCAGGGTTTTAAAGTCACTTTTTCTAAAAATTGTCGAGAAAAAGATGCTTTTATTTCGTCATCAATCAAATCCAGAATAGATGATTTACATGAAGCTTTCTCTGACAAAAATGTTAAGGCTATTTTAACTGTGATTGGTGGTTTTAACTCTAATCAATTATTAGATTATATTAATTATAATTTAATTAAGAAGAATCCCAAGATAATTTGTGGCTATTCTGACATCACAGCTTTAACTAATGCCATAACCGCAAAATCTAACTTAATAACATATTCTGGTCTTCATTTTTCAACTTGGGGCATGAAGAAAGAATTTGAATATAATTTGGAGTATTTTAAGAAATGTTTAATGGAGAAAAAAGAATTTGAAATTAGACCAGCTAAAACTTGGTCGGATGATTCCTGGTGGAAAGATCAAGATAATAGAGAACTAGAGAAAAATTATGGTTTTATCGCTATAAATAAAGGTAGGACGAAAGGAAAAATATTTGGTGGAAACCTTTGTACCTTTAATTTGTTACAAGGAACAAAGTTTATGCCAAATATATCAAATTCAATTTTATTTATTGAAGATGATGATTTAACTAGTGATTATTTTAGTGTTAGTTTTGATCGAGACTTACAATCTTTAATACACCAATCTAACTTTAAGAAAGTTAAAGGAATTGTCTTTGGGAGATTTCAAAAGAATACAGATATGACATTAGATAAGTTGGTGTGTATTATAAGAAATAAGAAAGAATTAAAGAATATACCCATTATTGCAAATGTTGATTTTGGCCATACTAATCCTTTAGTAACATTTCCTATTGGTGGTGTAGTTGAAATGAATATTGGTAAAAAGATTAAGCTAAAAATAGTTAAACACTAAACAAGGAGTATTTGATTGGGTAAGTAATAAATTAGAATTTTTACTAAACAATTATAGAGAATTTAGTCTTGGCATTATATTAAAAATTGTTTTGAAAAAATATGAATACATCTCTAAATCAACGGTTTCATTTTGGTGTCTATGGGATTTTAGTTAGTGATAATAAAATGTTGTTTATAAAGAAGTCTAGAGGTGCCTATAAAGGAAAGTATGACCTACCAGGTGGGGGTGTTGAATTTAATGAAAAAATTGAAGATGCTTTAAGGAGAGAGTTTATGGAAGAAACAGGTATTGTTTTGAAGGATATTGAATTTATTGGTTCTAGTGAATATTTTTGTGATTATTTAAACGATCTAGGTGAAGTAAGGAAATTGCATCACGTTGGGCTTTATTATAAGGTATTTGGTGATTGCAGAAAAATTAAAGAAGAACCTGATGGGCAAGATTCTTTGGGTGCTGAATTTATTGACATTGATAAGATTAAGGATGTTAACATTTCACCGATAAGCTTGCCCATAATTAAAAAGATATATGAATAATATTAAATTGGGTGTGAGAGCTTTAATTAAAACTAAAAAAGGTTTAATTATGGTTGAGCACAATGAAAAGAAAAATGGAAAAATTTTCATTTTTCCTGGTGGTGGTATAGATCCTGGTGAAAACATTTTTCAAACCGCAGAAAGGGAATTAAAAGAAGTATTTTTATCTCTTATTAAAACAGGTTTAGAAATCAATTTGCCAGTTGGTTTTGGAGATCCTTTTCCTCATCTTTTATTTAGTCCCAAAAGGATGAAGGAAGCTTATGAAAATGATGACTTGTTAAATGGTAAAATTATTGGTGGCTGTTCAGTAAGTATTGATTCAATGTATGTTGCTCAAGACGGGACAGTTCTTTTGTGCCCCTATTTACCAATTTATTGTGGTAATGTTAAAAAACAATTAGTGAAAGATATCTGGTTGAATTCAAATACTTATCAAATGGCCCGATCGATTAGAGGATATTTAGAGGGAAAGTGTGGTCATTGTAATTTAAAGTATGCCTGTGGTGGATGTCGCGCTAATGCTTATTATGAGACAGGTAGTATTTGTGGTGAGGATACTGGTTGTTGGCGAGATACTTAAAAATATTATTTTTGGGGATTGTAAAAACTTTCCCCATATTTTTTATATGATAACTATAAAACAATTTAATTTAAAAGACGTTGATTATATTCTGCATTGGTTTTCTAATACAAAAAATAGAGAATTTCAAAGAACAAAAACTATTGACAAAGATAAGGCTTTAAGACTTATATCTTCTGATAAAAATAAAACAGTTTATGGTATTTATTTGGACGATGCTTTAATTGGTTATGCGATGTTAAAATATTTTTATGTCAAGGTGGAAATTGGTATTAATATTGATGAACCATTTTGGGGCCATGGTTATGGGTTTGAAGCAATGAAATTATTAGAAGAAAAAGCTAAAGAAAAAAAATATTATAAAATTGAGGTTCTAGTTAATGAGCATAACGAAAGAGCTTTAAAATTATACAAAAAATTAGGTTATAAAGATACTGATTTAAAAATTTTAGAAAAAGAATTATAAATTTTTATAATAATTTCAAAGTAGAATTTGCTTTATAAATACAAATATAAAAGAGTCTATTTAACACTTTTTTGGTATTAAATTATAATTGTTTTAAATTTAATTCATAAAACTAAGTTTGATGAGTTAAAATAATAATTTTAAATCTGCCTATTTTGTCAGATACTCAGTTCAATAAGTAACAAAAACAAACAAAACGTTTATTGAAGATGTATTAAAAAAAGAAAAATGGTTTTGTAATGTGATTTATAATAATTCTTCACCAACAGAAATATTTTAAAATATGTTTAGTGAAACAAAACGTAGCCAATCCATAAAATTGGCACAAAATTATTTATTTAATAAAAAATTAGTATCAGATTTAATAAAATCTATAAAAATATGTAAAGAAGACATAGTTTTTGAGGTTGGCCCAGGTAGGGGAATAATTACAGAAGAATTATTAAAATATTCTAATCATATTATTGCTATAGAAAAAGACCATAAAAATATTATTGAATTAAGAAAAAAAGAATATAATTCAAATTTTATTACTATAATTGAAGGCGATATATTAAAATACCAAAATAAACAACAAAATAATTATATAGTTGTTTCAAACCCACCTTTTAATATTACTTCTGCGTTAATAAAAAAATTTATTACAGATGAATATATACCTAAAAGTATGTATTTAGTGTTACAAAAAGAAGCTTTTGATAGAATTGCTGGTATAAAATTTGAGAGTCAATTTTCTATAATTATAAAATCTTTGTATAAATTAAAACCAATATATTATTTTAAACGTTCTGATTTTTTTCCGTGTCCAAAAGTGGATACAGTTTTTGTTGAATTTATAGTTCGAGATTGTATGAAAAAAATTGATTTTAGAAAAGAATATTTTCGTTTTGTACAATATGCTTTTCAACAACAAAAAAGTAGTCTTTTTAATAATTTTAAAAAAGTTTTTTCATATATTCAATGGAAAAAAATTTCTCAACAATTAAAATTTGATATTAAAGTTAGAGTTAGTGATTTATCTCCAGATCAATGGTTGCAACTTTTTGAAATTTTTAAAAAGTATACTAATATTTCTAAGCATGAATTAATTATGAATGCTAAAATTTGCGAACGTTTATTATAATATTAAAATAATTTAGATATGAAATTAGCAATTGTTTTTTGGTTTTATAAAGAAGCTGATGTTTGTAAAAATAAATTAAAAATATTAAAAAAATATAATCCAAATGTTAAAATATTTGGATTGTTTGGTGGTGATAAAAAAATGGAAAATGAATATAAAAAACAACTTAGTGAATATTTTGATGATTTTTACACATCAAATTTATGCAATAGAAAATATGAATTTAAATGGATAAATGGAGATATTATGCTACTTGATTGGTATGAGAAAAGAGGTATATATTTAGATTGGGATAGTGTAGCTATAGTACAGTGGGATATGCTTATTTTAGATTCTTTAAAAAAACAATTTTATGGAATTAAAAAAAATCAAATATTTTTATCAGCTTTAAAAAAATTAGATATTAAAACAGAAAATATTTGGACTTGGACTACTCCTAAACAAAAATATCGTAAAGATTACTTAGCGTTTCGTAGATATGTTAATAAAGAATATTCATATATTCCAGATAGTTTTTTATGTTGTTTGTTTGTGTTTGAAATTTTACCTCGTGTTTTTTTTAAAAAATGGTGTACAGTTAAAGATAGATATGTAGGGATGTTAGAATATAAAATACCTACTTACGCAGATATTTTTAAACTATCTTTTTATAAAAAAAACCTTAATATTTGGTGGACAATAAAGGACGGGGAAATAAAAGATTTTTCTATAAACGCTAATTCGTTTCAAATAGATAAAAAGCATATAAATTTTGAACTATCAAAAAAAGATGGTTTTAGAATGTTTCATCCGTATAATTCTATTTATAACTAAATATTCAATTTTTTATATGATAACTATAAAACAATTTAATTTAAAAGATGTTGATTATATTCTGCGTTGGTTTTCTAATACAAAAAATTTGACTTACTTTCTATAATAATATACAATGGAACTGTGAATAATTATAAGTTCAGTCAAACATTATTAATATGGATAATTTAATTGTAAAATTATATCAATCTCCAAAAACAATTCTATCTAATAAGGATCTAGCTTTAATTTGGCAAGAAAATAATGAAAAAAACTTATATGCTAAAACTGCTTATTATGTAAAACAAAAAGTTTTAATTAGATTAACTCGAGGAGTTTTTGCTAAGGATAAAAATTATAATCCAAAAGAATTAGCAACTAGTATTTATGTCCCGTCTTATATCAGTTTTGAAACAGTTTTAAGAGAGGCCGGGATTATTTTTCAACACTACAATACGATATTTGTGGTTTCTAAATGGCCAAAAACAATGACTATAAATAAAAATACTTTTACTTTTAGAAAATTAAAAGATACTGTTTTGTTTAATTCTACTGGGATTGTCAATAAAGATAATTATAGTGTGGCCACTACCGAAAGAGCTTTTTTAGATATGATTTATTTATTTCCAAATTACTACTTTGATAATTTAAAATTAATTGATTGGAAAAAATGTGAAAGTCTTGTAAAAATTTATAATAATAAGGAATTATCAAAACGATTAGCTAGATATAAAAAAAAATATGCTTAATAGAGAAAAACATCAATTAATAATGGGTCAGATTTTAAAAGATATCTATAATGATATTACAATAAGTTCGCTTTTGGGATTTAAAGGTGGAACTTGTGCTTATTTTTTTTATAATCTTCCAAGATTTTCGGTAGATTTAGATTTTGATTTACTAATAGTGAATGAAAAAAACCAAAAAATGGTATTTAAAAAAATTGTTGCTATTTTAAGTAAATATGGAAAGGTTAAAAATCAATATATAAAGAGATTTACGGTTTTTGCTTTACTTTCTTATGGTGATAATGATCATAATATTAAGGTTGAAATTAATGTCCGAAAATTGGTAGAAAATATTTTTGATCACTACGAAATAAAAGAATATTTAGGTATTTCAATGTTTGTAGCTAAAAAAGATTATTTATTTGCTAGTAAATTATCGGATTTGACACTTCGAAACGAAATTGCTATGAGAGATATTTTTGATATTTATTATTTTGCTAAAAATAATTGGGATATTAATACTGAGGTAATTGAAGAAAGAACAGGTAAAACTACTAAAGAATATTTATCTGATTGTATAGCTTTTATAGAAAAAGTAAAAAATAATCAAATATTGCAGGGATTAGGAGAACTTGTTGATAGCGAAAAAGAAAAAGAGTGGATTAGAACCCACTTAAAAACTGATTCTATTTTTATGTTGAAGAATTATATGTCAGTGATAAAGTAAAAACATATAATTAAAGTATATTTTAAAAGATTTTTTATTTGGCAAAATATTTTTTTTATTGTATAATATAGTTAATTGAAGTATAGCAATTTGCTTATTTATTGTTATATTTTTCTGTTTATTTTTATGGCTAATATTGATGAAAATACAACCAAAATAATAAAAGAAAATCTGGAAAAGAAAGTAGTTCCAAAATTACAAAAAGAAATAGAAAAAGAAGTAGCCTTTAAATTAAAAACTAAAGATCCGGGAGAAATACTTTCTAATTTAGATCCTAATGTCAGAAATCAATTAGAACAATTAACTGAAGATAGTCAACCAGTTATTCCTAAAAATCAATTAAATAAAGAAAATAATAATGAATTAGGTGATTATAGAAATAATAATCAAGTTGATTTAAATAAGCAAATTCAAAAAGAAGCTGAATTAAATAAAGATAAGAAACAATCAGCTAATGTTCTTTCAAAGAAGTCCGATGGTTTAACAAGTAATTTAGAGAGGAATACAAAACCCTTACCAGTTATTTCGTCTGAAAAAAAAGATAATACTGATAAATCATCTGACGATAAATCAAATCCTGAAGCACAGGCTAATGAACTGAGTTTACAGAAAAAAGCTAAGGTTAAAAATAATAATGATAAGTTTAAAGCTAAATTAAAAGGAAAGATATCAGGAGGTGTAAGTAGTATTAGGTTAGCTACTGATAATTTTTTAAAGAAATCAATTTTGTCTGCTATTCCTACTTTTACTGTTAGTTTAGTTTATGCCTATATTCATGTTTTTCTTCATGCTGTTTTTCCAAAACTTTTTTGTTCTTTAGGTCAAGAATGGACACCTAGTAGTATGAAAAAAACTAGTCCAGAAGAAGCTGAAAAGATAGGAAATAAAATAGGAATAGCTGAAAAACCAGCTGTAGGAGGTGCTTGTTTATCACAATTATTTCTTATTATTTTTATTATAATGGTTATTTATTGTATTGTTCATCCTAAACAATTTGCTTGGGAATTTTTAAAAGATTTTGTAAAAAATGTATTAAATATAAAATACGAGTAGTATATTTTAAAAATTTATATCAATGAAAATATTTTTTTCAAAACATAAAAAAAAGATTGCTCTGTTACTAAGTTTATCTGTAGTGACAGTTTTATTTTTTTATCCTAATATTACTTTAGCTAATGGTAATGCTGTTTCTACAGTTGTTGGTTGGATTTTAATTCCGATTATTAGTTTAGTTAGTAAATTAGCTATATTATTTTTAGATTTATTAGTAGGTTTAGCTCAATATAATAATTTTATTGGTTCTTCGGCTGTTTCTTATGGTTGGATAGTAGTACGTGATTTATGTAATATGTTTTTTGTTCTTATATTACTTATTATTGCTTTTGCTAGTATTTTAAGAATAGAAAATTATAATCTAAAAACTTGGTTACCGAAATTAGTTATTATGGCTATTCTTATCAATTTTTCTAAAATGATTTGCGGAGTTTTAATTGATTTTGCTCAAGTTATAATGTTAACTTTTATAAACGCTATAAAGGATATTGCGGGAGGAAATATGACTGAAATGTTAGGTATTAATAAAATTGTAGTAAATAGTAAAACTGTTTCAAATGATGATATTGTAAACCCAAGTTCTATTGTTGGATCATTGTTTTTAGCTTTAATTATGGTAATTATAGCTATGGTTGTCATTTTAGTAATATTGATTACATTGGTTATGCGTATGGTTATGCTTTGGATCTATATTGTTCTTTCTCCTCTAGCTTACCTATTAGCTTCTTTTCCTCAAGGAGCTTCCTATTCTCAAAGATGGTGGTCTGATTTTTCAAAGAATTTAATTGTTGGTCCAATATTAGCTTTCTTTTTATGGTTATCTTTTGCTTCTATGGGTAGTATTAATAGTTCAACTGATATTGAGGCTATGAAAACAAAAAATAATATTGATAGTGAATCAGGTGAAGTATCTAGTTCTACATCTAATGATTTAGCAGCAGCCGCTACTCAAGCTGGATCAAAAGACAATATGATTCTTTTTATAGTTTCTATTGGAATGTTATTAGGTGGACTTATGATTTCTCAAGAAATGGGTGGTATTGCTGGTAAGGTTGCTGGAACAGCTATGGCTAAATTACAAAGTGCTGGTACTGGAACCCTAAAATTAGCTAAAAGAGCTACCGGAATACAACGAGCTCAAGATGCTATTAAATCTTATAGACAAGATCGACAATCTTTGAGAGCAGAAAGAGCTAAATCTGATGGTAAACTTATTGCAAAAGGTGTTGGTGGAATTAAAAAAGGAATTACTGCTTTACCTAATGCCGCTGGTAAAGGTTTAACAAATATAATTAAAGGTAGTGCTTCTCAAAAAAATATAGATAAGACTAGAAAAGAAATTGAGGGTAATAGAGAGAAGAAAATGAAATTAGAAAACTTAAAAGTAGAAATAGAAAATTTTGAAAAAAATAATCCAGGTTTGAACAAGATGAAGGAAAAGAATGGAGAGATAGCTGATATTGAAAGAAGATTTGAACGTGGTGATATAAATCAAGATCAAGCAGAGAAAGAATTTAAAGAAGTTAATGAAAAATATAATAAAGATAAAGAATATTTAGAAGCTAAAGAAAAAGAACCAATGCTTAATAAACAAAAAGAAGCTTTTGCTAAAGAATATAATGAGATAACTGGTAAAGGAGTAAAAAGTGTTTCTATTGATGAAATTAAAGGAGATATTGATGAAAAAGAAACAAATATTAAAACAAGCGGAGAAGTATTAAAAGGAAAAATGGAAAAAGCTAAAAATATCGATCAAGTATTTGGTGTTGTTGGTAATATTCTTACTCTTGGTTTAAAAGATAAAATTAAACATGCGGGAGAAAAAGATTTAGATACGGCTTCTAATTATAATAGTTCTGAAATTGAAAAACATAAAGGTAAAATGAAAAACTATAGTGAAGATAAATTAAGAGAAAAGATGAATGATTATTCTTTAAGTGGTCATGAAAGAAGTGCTGCGGCTATGATTTTAATGGAGCAAGGTAAATTAACTCAAGAAGAAGCTGAATTTGAAAAAGAAACAATTACTAATAAATATACTGGAGCTTTTGGTAAAGATAATAATGTTATGGCTCAATTAGAAAGTTCTTTAAATAGTAATTATCAAGGTTTAACAAAACTTTTTACTGATTTAAAAAATACTTTAAAGCCAATTAGTGGTGAAACAGATGAACAAAAAAGAGATCGAGAAGCTAAACATGAGGCTACAAAAAATAAAATTGTTAAAGGCATTGTTAATGGAACTATAAAGATCGAAGATATAAACGATCAAGAATCTTTAGATTTAATTATGCCTAAGTTAGCTGATACAATTGCTCCAGCAAATTTTAAAGCAATGGTTGGTCGACAAACAGCTGGACAAAAAACTAAGTTAGAATTAGCTTTAAAAACTGTTGGGGAAGATCCTTCTATACAAAATAAAGGAGCTCGATTTCAATTAGCTAATTTAAAGAAAAATTTAAATTCACTTAATGATTATGAAAAAGAAGAATATATTTCAAAGATTAGTCAAGAACAGATGATAGATTTAACATCTTCAACTGAAGGATTAAATAGTTTAAAAGAATTTTTTAGAGAAACTGGTCGTTTAAAACAATTTCAAGAAATGGATAGCGAGACCTTGGGAGAGGCATTAAGTAAAATTACAAAAAATATGAAATTTAATAATGGTCCAATTTCTAGAGGCATATTAGATAATATTATAGGAAATATTAAAGAAGATTAATAAAATATTATATGGACGAAAAGATATCACAATTTTTACAGAAAATAAATGCTTTACCAGAAGAAGTAAGTCTTTATTTTTCTTCTGATTTAAGTATTAAATCTACTGAAGAATTATTAGCTGATTATAATATAGACCAAGAGGCTATTGATGATATAATTCGTGATTTTTTTGTAAGTGATTTTTCTATTGATGAATTAGAAAAAAGTATTGCTTTAAAAATTGATAATAAAAATAATATTAATAATTTTATTAATGATTTTTTAGGAAAATTATTCTTACCAGTTGCTTCTTTCGTTAATGCTAAGATTGAAGATGCTATAAAAAAACATCAAGGAAATATTGAAGAATATAAAAATTATGTTAATGACTTTTTTGATTTAATTGAGGATAAAAATTTTGATGAATTAGGTGATTTTGTTAAAGATCTAGAAGAAAAAATTGATTTTAAAGAAGAAGAAGCTTTAGTTTTAAATTTTTTAGGAACAAATTTAGTTGAAGTTTTAAAAAATAATGATTCTTCCGGAGCTATTAAAATTAATGGTTCCGCCCTATATCTATTAGCTAACAGAGAAGATTGTTTAGAAAAATTTATTAAAGCTTTTTTATCTAATTCGGAAAAGATTTCTTCTAAAAATATTCTTATTGATAATCGTGAACAAGAACCAACTATTGCTAATTGGATTAAACATTTTGTAAAAGAAAATAGTAGTGAAATTTTTAGTAATATTGTTTTAGCTAAATATCTGATTTCACCAACAGTTGTCGCTTTATTAAATGATGATGAAAAAAAATTACTTAGAAAAGTTTTAAAATTATATCGTAATTTAGTATTCTTTCCTGAATCAATGGCTAATATTCCAATTAATGATTGGGAAATAATTCCAATTGATCGTGATGCTGATTTTTTAAAAAACAAAGAAGATGTAAAACAAAAAATAGATAAATTTAATAATCAAAAAGAAGAGAAAGAATTAAAAGTTGAAGATAAAAAAGATATAGAACCAATTAAAAAAATAATTGATCAACCAGCTAAAACTCCGGAGCTTCCTAAAACGGAAGATATAAAATTAATGGATTTAAAGAATAAAGAATTACAAGAATTAGAAGAATTATTATTAAAATATCCAGAAAAAAGTTTAGAACGTAAAGTTATTAATACCGAAATAAAAAAAATAAATAAAAAGAAATAAATATGTTTGATTATTTAGATAAATTTAATAAATTAAACCCTAATTTGAAATCAGCTGTTTCTAACCCTCAAGTTATAAGTATAATTGAGAACTTAGAAGCAGAATTTAATGTTGATTTAGCTTCTTTGATTATGAAAATTATGATCAAAGAAATTGATGTTAATAGATTACCTTTAATCATTTCAAGTGAATTTAATTTGGATCAAGATAAATCTAAATTATTAGCTCAAAAAATAACAGAAGAAATTTTAATTAAAGTAGCTGATTATTTATCATTAGATAAACCAAAAGTTAATACTCCGAAAGTTGATATTTTAAAAGTTGATACTCCGATTAATCCAGTTTCAGCTGAGGTTATAAAAATATTAAATTTAAATTTTAAAAGTGATGATAGTAAAAGTCGTTTTTTATCAGTATTAGATAAATATATTATTGGAGTTAAAGATCGTTTTTCAGTTCGCCAAATTTTAATAAGAGATGTTAGTGAAGGTGGTTTTGGTTTGCCTGACAAAATGGTTGATAATATTTTTATGGTGGCTTCTTCTATTGCCGATAAAAATGGTAGTAAAATTAAACAAGATTTAAAAGTTGAACCTGATATTTTAAGAAAAATAGAAAGATTGGGTCATGGTCAAATTAGTTCCGGAAATAAACCTAAACTTTTACCAGAAAAAGAAGAAGTTTTAGAATTAGCTCCAGTTGAATCAATTCCTAAACTAGAAGAAAAACCAGAAAATTTAAAAGCGGTGTTTGAAGATTTAAAAAAGATTAATGAAAAAGAAGAGACCCATAAAGAAGTTCCTGTTGAACCTATTAAAGTAGAGGAAACTAAATTAACTCCGCCACCGCTAGTAAAACCAGAAGCACCAAAGACTAAACCGATAATTAATATGCCAGTAAGTGGTAATGGAAAAATAAAAATGTCTGATGTTAAAAAAATAACAATTACTGGTCCGATTGATGAATTAAAATTTATGAATTTAGTTAATTTTCGTCGTTTAGCTTCTAATCCGGACGAAGCTTTCCTAAATATCAAACAAAAATTAAAGAATTTAGAAAATATTGATTATGGTAAAATGCTTGAAGGTATTAAAGCTTGGCGACAGAATCCTATTAATCGTTTATACTTAAAAATATTTTCTCAAGCTAGTAATGAAGGAATGAGTATAAATCAAGTTATTGAAAAATTAAAGAATTCCGGACAAGATTATTTAACCTATGAAGAAATTGAAGCTTTAATAAAGTTTAATCGTAGTTTAATGTTTTAATTATTTTTATGCAGCAATTTACTGTTCCACAATTTATTGATGTTGAACCTAAAATTATTGGTCCGATAACTACCAGACAGTTTTTAATTTTTTTAGCAGCAGCTTTATTAATATTTTTATGCTATAAACTACTAGATTTTACTTCTTTTGTAATTGTTGGTGTATTTATATTTGCTTTATCTGGTGTTTTTGCTTTTTTGAAGATTAATGGTCGACCTTTTCATTTTTTTTTATTGAATCTATTTCAAACTTTCAAAAAACCAGCTCTTAGAGTTTGGAATCATAAAGCTATTACTTTAGAAAATAAAGAAGAAAAAGAAATTGAATACGAAAAAATTCTACCACCGGATAAATATTTTGCTGCTCAAAAATTAGCCGAATTATCTTTAATTGTTGATACTAAAGGAAGATATAAAGGGGAAGATAGTAGCTCTATCGAAGTTGATAATAATTATTAAATACAAATTTCATGGCTCAAAGTACAGTAAAGAAAAAAAATAATAATGTTTCTACTCAACAGTATTTAGATATTTTAGAAATAAAAGATGATACTGTTATTATGCGAAATGGAACTATTCGAGCAGTTTTAGAAGTGTCTAGTATTAATTTTGCTTTAAAAAGTGAAGAGGAACAAAATGCTATTATTTCTTCTTATGTTAGTTTTTTAAATAATATTAGTACTCCTATTCAAATTGTTGTTCAATCGCGTGATTTAAATATTGATAATTATATTGAATATTTAAAAACTAAAGAAAGAGAACAAACTAATCGATTATTAAAACTTCAAACCGGAGAATATATTGAATATATAAAAGAATTAGTTTCTATGGGAAAGATTATGAATAAAAGATTCTTTGTCGTTATCCCTTATAGTCCTTTAACTGATAAACATAAAGGTTTTTTTGCTCAATTATCAGAAGCTTTTAAACCAGCCACAGTTTTAAAATTAAAAGAAGCTAAATTTTTAAGATATAAAGAAAATTTAATGCGTCGAGTTGATAGTGTTTTTTCCGCTTTATTATCTATTGGAGTTGATGTTAAAATGTTAAATACACAAAAATTAATTGAACTTTATTATAATACTTATAATCCCGAAACAGTTAAAAATCAAACCTTAGCTGATATTAATAGTATTCAAGTTGAACAATAAATTATATAATATGATAAATTTAAAAAAACAATTAGATATATCTGATTCTAAAAGTAAAAAGAAAGGATTATTAGAAGAAGAATTAAAAAAAGCCGGTATTAATGAAGAGGAATTTGAATCAACTAAAGAATTAATTGAAGAAGAACGAGCTTTTCGTCAAGGTATTTTATCGGTTCGTGATTTAATTTCTCCAGCTAGTTTAAAAATTGATTCTACTTTTTTACAATTAGGTCAAAAATTTTTAAGAACTATTTTTGTTATAAGTTACCCTCGTTATATTAGTGTTGGTTGGTTTGCTCCTATTATTAATTTAAATGAATGTTTTGATGTTTCTATGTTTTTTTATCCAGTTAAAAGTGCCATTATTTTAAAACAATTAAAAAATCGAGTCGGTAATTTAGAAGCTCAAATTGTCGGTGATAGTGAAAAAGGAGCTCCACGTGATCCGATTAGAGAAACTGCTTTACGAGATATTGAGTATTTAAGAGATTCTTTAACTCAAGGAACAGAAAAGTTTTTTCAATTTGGTTTATATATAACTATTTATGCTGATAATTTAGAAAGACTAGACAGATTATCTGATCAAGTTGAAGATATTTTTGGTTCACGTTTAGTTTATTCTAAGAGAGGTTTTTATCAAACAGAACAAGGATTTAATTCTACCCTGCCATTATGTAATGATGAATTATATATTACTTTTAATATGAATTCATCACCGATATCATCTTCTTTTCCTTTTATTTCTAGTGAGTTAACTAGTGATAAAGGTATTTTATATGGTATTAATCGACATAATAATAGTTTAATCTTATTTGATCGTTTTAGTTTGCAGAATGCTAATTCGGTGGTTTTTGCTACTTCTGGAGCTGGTAAAAGTTATTGTATTAAATTAGAGGTACTTAGATCTTTAATGATGGGAACTGATGTTATAATTATTGATCCTGAATATGAGTATAAATATTTATCGGAAGCTGTGGGAGGTACTTATGTTAATATTTCTTTATCAAGTGATAGTAAAATTAATCCATTTGACTTGCCTCGATCAGTTGGAGGAGAAGCCAAACCGAAAGATATTATTCGTAGTGGTGTTATTACTTTAAAAGGTTTGGTTCGTTTAATGATTGGTAGTTTAAATCATGATGAAGATTCTGTGGTAGACCGAGCTTTACTGGAAACTTATGCTAAAAAAGATATTACACCCGATTCTGATTTAACTTCTATTGAACCACCGGTTTTATCAGACCTGCAACAAGTTTTAGAAGGGATGGAAGGTGGTAATGAATTAGCTTTACGTTTAAAAAAATATACTGAAGGAACTTTTGCTGGTTTATTAAATAGCTTAACTAATGTCGAAATGAATAATCAATTAGTTTGTTTTTCAGTACGTGACTTAGAAGATGAACTTCGCCCTATAGCTATTTATACTATTGTTAACTATATTTGGAATGTAGTTCGTAGTGAAACTAAAAAAAGAGTTTTAGTTATTGATGAAGCCTGGTGGATGATGCAAAATGAAGATAGTGCTAAATTTATTTTTGCTTTAGTTAAACGTTGTCGTAAATATTATTTAGGTGTAACTACTATTACTCAAGATGTTAATGACTTTTTAACCTCACCTTATGGTCAAGCGATCGTTAATAACTCTTCTTTACAAATTTTATTAAAACAATCTCCGGCCGCAATTGATTTAGTTCAAAAAACATTTATGTTAACTGAAGGAGAGAAGTATTTATTATTAGAATGTGGTTTAGGTGAAGGAATTTTCTTTGCTGGTAATAAGCATGTGGCTATTAAAGTCGTAGCTTCCTATAGTGAAGATCAATTAATTACATCTGATCCTCGACAATTATTAGAAATTGAAGAAGCTAAAAAAGAATTTGCTCGTAATATGGATCAAAATTCAGAAGAAACTGCTTAAGATAAAATTAGATTTTTAAATAATAAATTAAAATTAATTTAAAAATATGTTTATACAAAATAAAAGAAAGCTAGGTATTTTTTTAATAGTAATTATTATTATAATAATAATTGTTGTTATCTTTTCAGTCTTCTTTAAAGGAACTAGTTTCAAAAATTTATTTAATAATAAAACTACCGAGGAAACTAAAACTCCGGAAGAGCTATTTAATGATATGAAGGCTCAAACCGAAGCGGAAAAGGTCTATAGCTTTGATGAAACCGCTGAAAAAAATAGGGAGTGGAATCAAAATGACTTTAAACAAATTGCTCGATCTTTTGCCGAAAGATTTGGTTCTTATTCTAATCAATCTGATTATGGTAATATTGAAGACTTAAGGAGTTTAATGAGTTCAAGTATGAAAACTTGGGCTGATGAGTATGTGGCTGATTTAAAAGCTAATAGTAGTTCTAATAGTGCTTATAATGGTATTATTACTAAAGCTTTGCTTGAACCTAAAATTGAAAATTTTGATTTAAATTCTAAACGAGTCGAAACTATAGTTTCAACTCAACGAGAAGAAGTTTCAACTGATGGTCAGAATAAAAATTTTAAACAGGATATAAAAATAGTTTTTATTTTAGAAAACGGGGAATGGTTAATTGATAGTGCTACTTGGTTGTAGTTTATAAAATTTAAAATAAAAATATGGAAAAAATAAAAAAAACAATAACTAAGAAGAAAAATAATGATAAGAAATTTAATATTATTTTAATTTCTCTTTCCATTGTTTTGTTTTTAGTTTTAATTTTATTATTGTCTTGGTTAAAAGTTTCTTTGTATTCGGCTAAAGATAAAGTGGCTACTGAAGTAGTAAATAATTATACTAATAGTTCTACTATTGAAACTATTGATCCTCTAGTTTCGGAAAAAAATTTAATTGCCGAAGATTTAGTAAGCCCGATTGATACGGGGCTTGATCCAAGTTTAGGTAGTGAAGAAGCTGATGTTACTATTTTCTATTTTAGTGATTATGCTTGTTCCTATTGTTTTGAACAAGGAGAAATTATTAAAAAAATTTATGATAAATTTAAACAAGATGTGCGTATAATATGGAAGGATTATCCCGATTTATCTTCTGTAAAAACTTTTTCTTATCAAGCTGCTAAAGCTGCTCGTTGTGCTAATAATCAAGGAAAATTTTGGGATTATAATGAATTATTATATCAAAAACAAGCTAGTTTTTCTGAATTAAAGGGTCAATTATTTTTAAATTTAGCTGACCAGGTAAAATTAGATGTAACTACTTTTAATAATTGTTTAACTTCTAGTGCTGTAAATAATGATATTATAGAAAATGTGTCTGAGGCGGAAAGTTTGGGTATTGTTGGTATTCCCTATATCTATATTAATGATCAAGGTGTTTTAGGTAGTATTAGTGAAGAAGAATTAGAAGATATGGTGGAAACAGAGCTAGCTAAATAATTTTGTCTATGGCTGAAAAAATAAAAACAATATACGAGTGTCAGAATTGTGGCGCCCAATTTCCTAAATGGAGTGGGCGTTGTTTGGAATGTGGACAATGGGGAACTTTGAAAGAAGATCTTAAAGATGATAAAAAAATAGCTAATCAAACTATAACTAAAATAATTTCATCAGAAGTTGTTGATTTAAGTACAATTAAAAATATTGAAGCTATTCGTTTAGAATCAGGTATTTCTGAAATTGATCGGGTTTTAGGTGGAGGATTAATTTCAGGATCAGTTATTCTTTTAAGTGGTGAACCAGGAGTTGGTAAGTCTACTATCTTAGCTCAATTATCAAATTTTTTAATAAATAATAATAAATCATTAAAGGAAGCTTTATATATTTCGGGAGAAGAATCAGCTG
>Ga0116171_10002151_pt1 | contig 18983 bp, 9 predicted proteins | sample AD_JPNHW2_MetaG_FD_89798 | JGI IMG/M metagenome (GOLD analysis project Ga0116171, IMG submission 89798) | Active sludge microbial communities of municipal wastewater-treating anaerobic digesters from Japan - AD_JPNHW2_MetaG | ecosystem: Engineered > Bioreactor > Anaerobic > Digestate | place... | reverse complement strand
GGATATCCAGGTGTATTTTTTACTGACGGCGGCAACCCCCTCAAAAATGCTTTCGAGAAGTTTTCTCTTTTGGGAAATGGATTGTTTCAGCTCCATCAGGTCTTTCCGCGGGATTTTTGTGGGGTTCTCAAAGTCCACCAGGGCATAATCAAGCAATTTGGTTGTTCCGACAGCACCAAAAACACGCTGCTCGATTTCCCGCAACGTCATGTTCTCCACATTCATCGCCTTCTTCTCTCCCAGAACCAGATTCAGGATCCCTTTCCAGGTGGTGATGAAGTTCTGCCGCAATTCGGTTTCATTGTTGCTCAACTCCTCAATGGCTTTGAAATAGCTGAGCATGTTGCTGAAATCATCCACATCCAGCAACAGATCATACTGCCAGAGGTCGGTCGTGAGCAATTTCGTGTTCACAGGCGAGAAACCCTCATAGAAAAGCTGCACATGCTGATCAGCCAGGATCTGCAGATTCTGTTCCGGAATGGATTTCAGACGCGACAGGTAGGTGAGCTGGGTATTGGTGACCTCCTCACTTTTCAGATCTCCGGTTTCGAAGTACTCCTGCAGGGTGCTGATCCCCACGTTGTTTGTGGAGTCGAGGCTGACGATCGTATTCACGATTTCATTGGTCAGTTCTTTGGGCGGTAACATGTTGTTGTAACAGTACCGGATGGAGCCGGGGAACACCTCGTTTTTCATGGCCCAGCGACGTTCCGTGCTGGGAGGAATCCACGAAGGTGCCGGTTTGGCTTGGAATTTTCTGGTCTTATGAGCGAAATCCACATCGGCCACATAGAACTTTTGCTGCAGGGCGTTCATGATCTCTTTGCTCTGGGTGGTAAAATCCTCATATTCTCTCTTTAATTGGTGATTTACCTGGATAGCCGAGAAGAAGCATTTGTTGTTATACAGAAGACTTACCACTTCCTGCTGGGTACGGTTGGTCTTGTCGCCGGGCCGGGCTCCGTGATCCCGGGTGTCGCCAACCAGGAAACAATAATTGGTCTGATCGTTTGTGGGAAGACCGGTCCTTTTCAGCGCTTCCGTAAGACCGTAATACATGGCTTCAGGCAGGTCCTTATCCTGGGGTGATTCGGCCACCTGCCCCTCCAGGAATTTGGCCACGACCGAATAGTCGTTGTTGAGCCCGGTGCTGGCAAACAACAGGTCATCCCCGTCATCCTTATCCCGGTATATCGCAGCGGCGAAACTATACTTGTTCTGGGAGGTGATTTGCAGCCGTTTCATGCTCTCTTCGATGGCCGCACTGACGCCTTTGAAATAGGGTTCCATGCTCAGGGTGCCGTCAATGACGAACAGAATATTTACATGTCTCGAATTCACCCTTTTTTCATTGTATTCCTTCTTGGTGGCGGCTTCATCGGCCGTGCTCATTTTTCTGCTTTTATCACGGGTTTCAACCTGGCCAATGATACCGATCTCCATTACCCCATCGCTGGCTTCGATTTCCCTTCGGTTCGACAGGATCGGGTAGCGGGGCAGGTTCGGATCGTATCCCTCCTGCGACTTGAATTCGTCCTGGTCCCAGATCGTTTCACTCACATAGGTCGGTGAGCCGTCCCGCATCTTTTTCGCTCCTTCGTTATCGGCGAAGACCGATGCCTTGATGTTTTTTGTCTTGCGTTCCGTACTGGCCGCAGGGAGGGCATTGGGAATAGCAGCCACACGGTGGGTCCATACCGTCAGGCGGTCGGCATCCACCCAACCCACGATATTGGCCGTATCGTACACATCAAATTTTGGATTTCTCCCCAGCAGGTATCGGGTGGGCCGGTGCGGACTGGGATAACGATCGTAGATGTAAAAGATCTGGTAGATGTTGCATTCAAAATCGGAGGGACTTTTCAATTCCGGATCGCGATAAAATCTCACCTTTTTGAAATCCATATCCTGCAGGTTGCCTTTGGCCGAATTGGTTGTGTTTAACAAAATGGCCTTCATCGAGATGTTCTCATCATTGTAATAACAGAAACGGGTGGGAAGCACTTTATCAATATCGATCCAACCGTAATCAACCGCCGTCGCGGTAAGTTGAGAATGGGTAAACACACGGGGATCGTCATCCTTGTAAATGTGTAATTTTCTTCCGGATACCTGGACCACATAAAACATCTCCATGAAATTCAGGGTCTTGAAAATCTTCTTGGAATCGGCTCCGTCGTAAGTGGGGTTTTTATTCCGGTCGGAATATACCACCCAGGTAATGGTCGAATTTTTCGTAGTATCGGTTGAGGGAACCCATTTCGGTTTTATCAGGTGTTTGGGGAGAAACTGCGTCTGAATGGGACCCTGGGCCATAACCTGGCAGCAGAAAAACAGGATCCATGTGAAAAAGATAACATGTACGTGCTTGGAAACCATGAGTATATCTCCTATTCGTTTAGTAAGTTCAGATACCTGAATTTTGTTTTGATCCTGATCCGGTCATCTTTGGAATCAGATACTTTTTTGTTGTCGACGTCGGTGTCCAGGTAAATCATCACCTTTATCTCCGAGGAAAACAATCCCTGGATGGTTGAATATAAGTTCAGGATAAAATCCTCTCCCCCGTTCTGGTAAATTTTTTCCGACATCATGATCGTCAGATTGATCGTCGCATTTTTGGGGAACGGGGTCTTTTTGATTTTGCTGATGAGAGCGGCTTCATCTGATTTTAAGAGGGTTGCCTGATCAAAGAGCTGCGGGATCTGCAGCACGAATTTCTGTGCGGATTCCTGGTCGGTGCTTACCAGGGGTTTTTCCGCATTGCTTATCATGAGCAGGAACGACTGCCTGAGCTGGTTGATCGATTCAAGATGTTCCTCCAGCGTGGTCACCATTTTCCCTTTCAGCGATGGATCGGGAGCACAGTACAGGATATGGAACGAAGGGGTGCTGCGGATTTTCGAAGTTTTGCCATCTTCAAAATCCCCCCGTGTGATCGGATCAGGCTTTGTCAGGTATCCCGGGTATTGCATTCGGATCGAATAGACCCGGTCGGAGAGGAAAATTTCCGGTACCCGGGCCCCGGGTTTGTACTTGAATGAAAGCAGTTTCTCGGTGCCTCCCCGGAGCAGATCAATATAACAGCTCTTGATCGGGATATTGGTCTGATCGTCGATGAGGCTGAGGTTCACGGGTGCTTTTTTCGGGATGAATACCAGCGAATCACCCTCCCTGAGCAACCCGGTTTCAGGTTGCATATCGGCGACCAGGTTCCAGTCGGCCTTCAGACTTTTAGGGTCATCGCAAAATACCGGCATCGAGATCGTTCCTTTCCCCTTGCTTTTTTCGTCTTCCACAAACGGCATTTTTTGCTCCTTGTAGCTGAAGATCACGCGTTTCAGGTTTGATGAAGCGAGTGAAACAAAGAGAGGTTCGTCATCCTTCTCCGGCCCCGGCGAATGGAAAGTCACCCGGTACGTGCGGGTGGGAACGGCTACCGCTCCCTTCACCTGGCGGTCTTTCTTCGTCCGGATGATAAGGGTGTCGTTTCCTGCTGCAAGCAATATCGTGTCCGATGCCTGTGAAATGTCCAGGTATTGTTTCGCGGCAAGGTCCCAGAACAGGGGGTAGAGCGCTTTGCTGATGGCCGGGGCTTTGCAAACGGCCGGGACTTGTTTGGCCGGGGGGTCCTGCTTTTTAACGGGAGCGGCCGGCGCCGGTTGGATTTTTTTCTCCGGTTCCTGATTTTTCGGCGGGGGCGTCACTTTCAGTTCCGGTGGTTTCTCCTTTTTGCCGGGTTGCGGGAGTTTGGGTTCAGGGGGCTTGGTAACCGGCGTTTTGGCTGCGATCTCGTCTTTCTTCACGGCAGGTTTAGCCGGCGGGTTCTTGATTTTTGCGATCTCATGCGGCCGGATTATTTTGAAGGGGTCGTTGAGGGGCATGATCAAGGCATCGGCTGATACGAATGGCTTGGGCAGGGTTTCATAGATCCCTTTGTTCCAAACCAGATACAGCAGCCCTTTGGCTGTTGAGGGGATCGAAAGCAGTTGGCTGATCTCCATCCGGATCGGGTCGTTTTTGGAAAGATTGACGATAACAAGGTTGACGTTCGAAATATCTTCCACCTCCAGGGCGTCCTGGGAATGAATGATAACATCACACAACAGGTTGTGAATGCAGGGGAAGATATTTGTATCGGTTGCCTTTCCGCGTAAGCCGTCCATTGCCGACAGTGTCATGGACCGGAACCCGTAGAACCCTACCAGGATTGATTGGTCGGGAATTTTAACCTCCTGCTTCGTGCTTCCGGATTCAAACCCGGCTTCATACAGGCGGAAATAGACATTGTTTTTGGGTCCCTTCATCGGCGATACCGGGCTGAGGTTGTAGATAAACCACGGATCGCTGTAATCTTTCCTTGGGATCTTGTTGATCTGGATTTGCATCTCTTTAGGCATTTTCTGCTGGGCGGGCGTCAATTCCGCCAGCAGGAGAATGCAAAGAAGACTGATAATGATCCGTTTCATATAGCCCCTCCCGATTTCAATATTGGAAAAGTTTGAATTTCAACCCGATATCAATCCCAAGCGCCTGGGTGGTGACTTTCGACTTGGTAAACAGGCTGTTGACCCGGGTAACAGCCGTCGTCTTCTTCCCGTTGTCATTCGCCAGTTCATGGGCCTGGCTGCCGGTGCCGATATCGCTGAATCCTTTCGTATAACCTCCGCTGATGAATCCTTCCAGTTTGTCGGAAAACCGGATGCGCAATCCGATGTCGCCAAAAACGGAAATGTTCATGCTGCTTACCGACTTTTCGCTGTTATCGTTGTATTGCACTTCGTTTCCGCTGTAAGTCCTGAAATTGTATTCGGGAAGATCGTGCAGTACGACCTTGCCGTATTTGTCATATTCGCCGGTGAAGGTGAGGGATCCCTTTTCGATGGTGACCGAATGGGAGAGGTTGAGGCCGAATTTTCCGCCGGCTTTTACGAACAGGGCAAAGGTGCGGGATAATCCATATTCGTAATTCACATAGACCGGGATCTGCAGGTACGACACTTTATCGGTTTCTTCCAGGGAATTGATCTTGTAGATAAGGTTGTATGTGTCATTGTCCATATCTTCCCGGTTTTTAATCACGGAGGAATAATTGGCCAGTTTGGCGGAGCCGCTGTAGGCGCAGTAATCAATGCCAAGCCCGATTCCCAGCATTCCGCCGCGTCCTTTCAACACGGCAATTTCGGCCCCGACGCCGATTTCATAGCTGATTTTCATTCCCGAGACAGCGGTGATGTCCGGCACGTCATATTTTGCCCCGTCGAAGCTCAGGCCTGAGCTTCCAGGAGCCACGTGGAAGGTGAGGTAAAATGGCTTCCGGAGGGTTTCGCGAATCGAGTCATTTGCGCGGATGCAGGAATCGCATCTGGCCGTACCGGAAGCGATATCGGGATCGCTGGGGCAGAACTGGCGGGCTTTGTCAAACGACTCTTTCGCGAGCTCACAGGCCCCCGATGCAAGGAGCCGTCGGGCATTGTCCTTGTTGATGTTGCACGAATCGCTGCCGCCCACTTTGTCGATGCTGGAGATGCGAAGGTTGTTCAGGTTTTCATCGAAAACAATCGTGAAGAACAGGTCGTTGTCCTTTTCCAGCAGTTCTTCACCCTTGTAATTCATCTGGATGTACTTGTGCGCCTGGACCGTATAGATGTCATTGAAGGTTTTGGGCGGTTTCTTCAGGATCTGGGAGAGTTCCACGGTGAGGCCGTAGGGATGCCATTCCCTGACATACTGAATGTACTGGGTCACGGTGATTTTTTGCGGGGTCAGGTTTTCCGGATCGAGGTCATTGAGGATCTCCACATCCGGCGAGGTGAACATAGCCGGGAAGGCTTCGAGGTACTCCTCGTTAAGACTTCCGAAGGTATATTCGTTATAGAATCCGGCCAGTTGCTGGTATCGCTGGATGACCGAATCGATGCGTAAATCGAGGAGGGCCTTTTCTTCTTCCGTGAATTCACGCTGGCCTTTTACCGCAATGCCGGTAAGGAAGAGCAACAAAACCAGTACAGGAGTGAAGTACCTATGCAGGGTGTTGATTTTGTATGATGTAACTTTTTCCATGGCGCAGCGATTAATAGATGAAAACCTTATCAATGAACCTTTCCCCGTTGCCAAGGCGGGTTTCGATGAGGTAGGGGCCCTTGTTGATGGGGTTTATCCTGAATGGGACGCTTAAGTAACGTTCGATTTTTTCGAGCCTGATTTCCTGAATCTCTTTTCCAAGCAAATCAAATAAAACGACATTCACAGGACCCTCATAGGGATTTAATATTTCTAGGGTAAACTGGCCGTGATTTGGGTTTGGGCACAAAATCCTGTTAGTGATTAGTAAATCCTCAGTTACTGGCACCAGAGGAATGGAATCCTCACAATCCCGATGGCTCTTATAGGAAAACTTTACATAGTAATTAGTTTGAGTTGTTTTTTTTGGATACCTGCAAAATGGTTGATCCTGATATGAGCTGAGCGTTTCTGTTAAATAAATCGAATCAGAAGACTTATACCGATAGCACCAGGTTATTTTTTTTGCCATTGTGTCCGCCTGACAAGAAGTACAAATAAAAATATAGGAATCCTTTACCCGACCTGTTTTATTTTCGGCATCTTTTTGGACAATCTCTGGCGCCGAGAGTCCATTTGTTATTATAGCAGTGTCGGTCGCAGGATAGGTGCCCGGGTTATAACAAGGGTATAAAAGGGTGTCGGCATAAAGTTTACATGTAACGACGTCTCCTTCCTTTAATTTAACGACCGAGGTATCCGGCATCCATTTCCGATTATTGCTTTCTTGTTGAAGGACGCCGTTTTTATACCATTTATAAACCGGGTTACCCAATGCATTTGTCGGATTAGCAATGAATGTTATTGTATCTGACTTGCAAACAGGATGGTTATTTGCAATTGTGATACTAATATCTGTGAAATTGTAATAATCCAGTTGACGTTTTAGGCTGACAGAATTTTTACAATTTGATTCTATAACTTCAATGGTGTCGGTCGACTTGGTTGGATTATTGAAACGAACATAAATGGAATCAGTACCTTGCCCGTCAAGAATTTCACATGAATCCGGAACAACCCAAAGATAACGGGTGGCATTCGATACAGAATCTGCTCTGAAACCAATCTCAGTAACCTTATTTTTACAAATACTTCGATTAGGCATGTGAATGATTTTATTTGTAGCCGAACCGACCGGATCTAAAAAATACAGATTCAACATAAAAGACTGACCACTTGGTAAACCTGTAACGGTCAATGTCCCAACCGTCGGTTTATAGGCACCGAATAATAAGTTTACAGTAGGAGTTGTGGTTGTCGTATCTTGAGGGGTTGCCTCATAGTTTCCGACGATCCAATGAAATTGTGTGTCAGAGGCTGGAAGCCCAGTCACTGAATATGTAAAAGTCTGAAAATCACAAATCCCTGCGGGACCCTGGATTCCATTTGTGTTAGAAACAGGTTGGCTTACAAGCAGATGACTTATCATTAAAAAGAGTAGGATAAGATTCGTTCTCATGGTCGTCGTATTATGAGGTTGATAGATTTGATGAATTCTCCTTCGCGGGGATTACAGGGAATGGATTATTTGAGACCATTCAATTCCGGTGCTTTGGGAAAGCGAACACCGACATTCTTGTCATAGACAATTCCCTTATTATCTGAGAGATCTGCCCGATTTGCAACAACAGACCATGAAAATGACACATTCGATGCCCCGCCATGAAGCTCAATTACATCAAAGCCATATTTTGATTTATTGGCGACGAAAACGCCATTGCATTCGCCTTCCAATTGAATGAATACTTTAATGGGATGATCGCTGTTGACAGAAATATTATTTGAATAATCCGGATCAAGATCAATATGACAAGTTCCTGAGGATAAAGTTCCGGTACCAAAATCCGATAAAAGGATTTCAGGAGCAGCCTGAGCAAAGACAACAGACTTGCTTCCGTCTAATTTATCAGTGATATATGATAATTTCCCATTTGTCACAAGGCCATAAGCTGTTCCAGAGGCATTTTTACCACATACATAAGCATATACATAACCGCTACTGGTGCCGCTTTGAAAGTAACCGGCGTAACTTGAGCTAGCACCATTCGCGTAAGCATAAAGACCATTGGTAGAACCAAAAAATTGACCTCCTGCTCCAGTGGTTAACAGAGGTGCCGCAGAAACGTTGTTTCCTACGGCAATGATACCGGTTCCACTTGAATTGGCATTACTAAATTTTCCTGCCGGCTGGGCATCACAATTATTTGATACATCAACGCCCTTTCCTGCCGTAGTTCCGCTGGAAGTAATTGCCAATGCAGTTCCGCTGGCATTTGTGTTGGCAATCGTCGCAGTTGTGGTTGAGGAACTAGTTATATTGAAATTAGCAGTTTGCGATGAGGTTTGATTCGAAATAAAATTAGGCACTGACCAAGATCCTGATCCGTTCAGAAAATAGGTCGAACCTAAGCTGTTGCTACCGGTCACAAGACCACGGCTAGTGCTGCTGGTCGAGAAGAGAGGAAGGGTGATGCCGGAGCCGGACGTGATTCCAATCGCTCCGGTTGAAGCAGTATAACTAAGATCCTGCAACTCATTGCTGGTGGAGCCGTCCACTTCCGTTGCGGTTATGGTATAATTTGGATAAAAACCACCAATGGTAACAATGCCCCCTCCCGATAATGTTACCGTCTGATCCGGACTGGTATTGGTTATCGTGATGTCATTGGCATTGTTCGCAATGTAAATTCCGGTGCCGGCCAACAGGGTTCGCAGGTTGATATTGCTCCCGGTTTTATCCCGGTATACCTGGCCGGTTCCCGATCCCACGTTCGATACGGTGTGATCCCCCCAACCGTAAGCGGTGTTCCAGTTGACCGAGTTGTTGGTAATGGAAGTGAGTTTTTTCGAAGTAGCCAGAACCAGTCCGTCGGCGACATTCAGCGTATCCTGGTTTTTCCAGTAGCTGGTGTTGTGGAAGGTGGTTCCCCCCGCCAGCGTCATCCTGTATCCGGCCGAGTAGGTGTTGTTGTTGTCCGGAGGTACGCTCCAACCGCCATTCCCGTTTAAATAATAGGTTGAACCGACGTTCGAACTTCCGGGAATCAGCCCGGCGTTCGTGGATGAGGTTGAGAACAGCGGTAACGTAACGCTGTTGCTCCCTGAAATTGCAAGATCACGACTTGCGGCCGCATATGACAAACTTTGTATTTCATTCGTGACAGAGCCGTCAACTTCAGTTCCGGTGATGGTGAAATTCGGATAGGAACCGCTAACGGTATTGATGCCTCCGCCATTGATCACCACCGTCTGATCCGGCGCGGTGTTGGCAATGGTGATATCGTTGGCATTGTTCGTGACCAACATCGCCGTCCCGGCCAGCAGCGTCTTTAAATTGATGTTACTTCCTGTTTTATCCCGGAAAACAAGCCCGGTCCCGCTGCCGACATTGGATACCGTGTGGTCGCCCCATCCGAAGGCCGTATTCCAGTTGGCTGAATTGTTGGTGATGGAGGATAGTTTCTTGTTCGCGGCCAGGACCAACCCGTCTGAAACATTCAGTGAATCCTGGTTTTTCCAGTAATCCGCGTTATGAAACGTTGTGCCGGCCAGACTTAACCGGTAGCCGGGCGAATAGGTGGTATTGTTGTCGGGAGGAATACTCCAATAACCATTCCCATTTAAAAAATAGGTGGCCCCGATGCCGGCGCTTCCGGGCACGAGACCGGCATCCGAACCGGTAGTGGAAAACAATGGAAGCGATACTCCGCTTCCGGAGGAGATTCCCAGGCTCCGCGAGGAGGAGGTATAACTCAGGTTTTGCAATTCATTGGTGGTGGAACCATCCACTTCCGTTGCTGAGATGGTAAAATCAGGATAGCCGCCGCCGATGGAAACGATGCCGGTTCCCGTCAGTGAAACGATCTGATCCGGTTTGCTGTTGGTCAGCGTTATGTCGCTGGTGTTGTTGGAGAGTGAAAGCCCGTCAGCCGCGATCAACGTTTTCAGATTGATCGTGCTTCCGGTTTTATCCCGGTAGATCTGACCGGTTCCTGCACCCACGTTGGAAACGGTATGATCGCCCCATCCGAATGCCGTGTTAAAATTCGTCCAGTCCCCCGCCGACAAAGCCCCGGCAGCGGAAGAAGAGGCCAGACCGAGCGACAACACCTGGTTCGGAACGTCAAGCGAAAGCCCGTTGGCCGTACCCAGGGATAAGGGATTGTGGATGGAACCGATCGAACTTTTAATGGCATTGATTTGCCCCTGCGCCCGGCCAAAGGCACGCAGGTAATCGTTGCCGGGCAAAATCGCCGAATCCTTGATGGACCAGGAGGGGGTGTTGGTGATCAACAGGGGCCGGTTGGCCGCCTGTGAAAGCCGTCCCTGCTTGTTTACCGTAAAGTAGGGTACGTTGAATCCCCCGGAAGTGTTACCGATGATCCCGGCCGTTACCCCGGTGGTATAATAGGGGTCCAGTTGCACCCACTTCACGCTCGAGGAGGTGCCTGCATTGAAATAAAACCCCGGCACCAGCGTGGCACTCACCGAGTCGGTCTGGTAAACCAGCAACCCGTTGGCAGGAGCCGCGATCGCGATCCGCTGGGAATAGGTCATCCGGGGAATCAGCACCCCCCGGTTGTCATACCGTATGTCGAGTGCAGCGGATGCATCCGGCAGGGTATCGGTGGCGGTTTTGGGAATGATGACCTGCGCATTTCCGGTCAGAGCCTGGAAAATACACATGACTATAAAGACAAAACGGACCCCGTAGGGGAAAACGAGGGCGGGGAAAATGCCCGGGCGACTGGTTTTCATATAAGGCGGGTTAAGATTAGGTGTTATTACTGTAACAATAACTGATCTAATACACTTATATATAGAATTTTAATGAACGTACCCTCCTAACAAACCTAAAAAAAACATACCCAAATATAATAATTAATAATCCGGATTTTACAAATTGCGGGAGTGGAAACAGAAATAATCGGATTTTTACAGGAATCAGACCAAACGGGTGATGGAAGCCTGCGATTTGCCGGACAAACAGGGATTCAGATGAACCCGGTAGGATTATCGATACGGGTATTTGAATATTCAAAGCAGTATTCCTATTTTTGGACCTGACAATAACCGCGATCCTTGACTATGAGAAAATTCGTACTTACCTGGCTGTTGCTGGCCCTGGCTTCGCCGGTTGTGCTGGCCCAGACCTCCTACAAGGGATACAAGAGTTACCAGAAACCCGATTACCCCAAAGCGTATGACTATTTCCGCGAGGCGTTGCTCGAGAACGAGCTGGATGTGGTGGCTAACTATGGGATGGGGCTCCTGCTGGCCAACAATTCATTCCGGAATCCGTGCGATTTCATGCAGGCATTCCGGTTCATCCGGACCGCGCGGTCGGCCATGGGCATGCTTACCGGACAACAGGATGCCGAGTTGAAGAAGAACATCGCCGACATCGCCACGGTAATTACCCGCGACTACGACGAGATCGAATTGAAGCTGGTGAGCGAGATCCGCGGGAAACCGGCCAAAGAGAGGATGAATGCCGCGGCACAATTTGTGAATGAATTCCCCGACTCCAAATTCCTCATGGAAATGATCCAGATCCGCAACCAGGAGGTTTTCGACGTTGTGAGGAAGACCGACCAGGTAGCGGATTATAACAATTTCATCGAACGTTATCCCGATGCGAAAGAGGTTCCCGATGCCGTCAGGCTGCGTAACAATGCCGCCTATCGCGACCTGATCCGCACCCCGGAACTGAAAAAGGTTTATTTCTATCTCGCCCGCTATCCGGAAAGCGAACAGACCGACCGGGTGGTTGACCTGCGCGACTCGCTCGAATTCATCCAGGCACGGAACGAAAACACACCGGAATCCTACAACGCCTTCATCCGTGCCTTTCCCAGGTCGAAGCAGGTTGGCAAAGCCATTACTGCGTACATTCAGAAATCCTATGAAAAGGCACAGGAACGAAATTCCAGCAAAGATTACCAGGATTTCATCAACCGGTATTATACCTCCGAACAGGGAGAAGGGGCGGTGACCCTGCGCGACAATCAACTGTTTGAAGAGGTGAAGGAGACCAACACGGTGGACGCGTACAACCGGTACATCTCCCGGTATCCGTTGTCGGGAAAAATCAAGGAGGCCCTTCAGCGGCGCGATACAAAGGCCTTTGAAGATGCCCGGGAGGCCAATACCATCCAGTCGCTGAACGATTTCCTGTACCGCTACCCGGCGGCCTTCCAGTCGAAAGATATCATGGCCATGCGCGATACCCTGCTGCTGAAGCAATGTGCGATGCTCACGTCGCCCGACCGTTTCTATGAGTTCATGAAACCCTACCCGGTCCTGGCCGAGTCGCCCCGCGCCCTCGAGATCATCGAGAAACTGGCCTTCAAGGATGCCGAACTGACCGACACCAAGGATGCTTACCTGAAATTTATCGAAAAATATCCTGCTTCGCCGCTGAAAAAGATGGCCCTCGACCGGGCGGCAAAAAAGGAGTAGGAAGGATTATTTTCCCGTTTGAGCCGGGGGTGCAAGGCTTTCGGTGAATTCCTTCTCGATATGGAAAACCGACCGGCTGACCAACACATGGTAGCCGATCCAGGCCGCTACGATGCAGCAAGCAAGCAGCGTTTTCAGGATGGCATCCTGACGGGGTTTTATATTGATGGGACGTTCCATATTCAATTGATCTGCGTCATTTTGATTTTAATTCCCGTTGCAAATCTTTATTTTCTTCTTCCAGTTTTTCGACTTGCTTCTTTTGTTCCTCAAGATCTTTGGTCAGTTTCTCATTCTCCTTCGTTAGATCCTCTGCTTTCTTGCTGTTGACACGGTATTCTTTAATTTTATCATACAGGGTAGCGGTCTGATCAAACACGCGTGCATACGGGTGCTTTGCACTTACCAGTTGGTCGGCCATATCCCGGAGAAGCAGTTTTCCTTTATCATATTTGGATTCCAGGTCTCCTGCTTTCAGCAAACTGTCGAGTACCTTAACGCACGAATCGTACCGGAGCAGTAATTCCTCCTGCCCTTTTTTCGAGTTTTTATCCACCTTGAAATACGACTGGGTCCTGGCTTTATCCGGCAGTCCGAAGAAACTGTAGATCGGTATGATGGCGCACAGGATACAGATCACCCAGAAGATGATAAAGATCGTGATCAGGGTATTCCGGTCGGTATTGCTGACGAAGGAGCCTTTCATGCAGAGGTGGGGGGTTAGGGCCGGTATCGGGCGTCGAACGGTAGGAATTGCTGATGGCTGCGGATGAACGAGTAGATCACATCCGCCGCCCTCCGGATATCGAAGTGGTTATAACGGAAATCAACGATATCATTCAGGGCTTCGCGATTCTGTATTTTGTAATAATAGTGGAAAATCCGGGCGGCCTGTTGTGCCTTTTCAAAGAGGGCGTAAGGCGGCAGGTAGGGCAGTTCCTGGTCGATGGCCGTTTTATGATTCCCGAAGAAGCCGATCAACTGGGCCAGCAAGGGATTGTTCTGGTGGTCTTTTGAACGAACCAGGGTGATGATCTTGCGTTCCAGTTCGCTGAACGATTCCTGGAAGACCTTATACAGGGAGATGAGTTCGGGGTGGGCCTGGATCGAGGTGCAGGGGGGGATGTAGGTTTTATCTTCCTCGAAAGAAGATCCATGGTACCTTCCCAGGGGAATGGTGTTGGGTTCCAGCACGTGCAACTGGTCCCGGTTTGCGGCAAAGAATTCGAACCGGAAATCCTGCATGGCATAGGGATACCTGGCGGGGTTCTCCTGGGTGTCGATGGTGCCGAAAGGAGCCCTGGAAAAGGGCCGGCCCGAAACGATCAGGTAGTACCATTCGCTCTGGACCTGCGGTTGCGACAGGGGAAAGTCCTGGTTGCCAGGAACCTGAAAGAGGTGGCCTTCGGGGGAGAGGGCGGTAAAGCCATGCAGCACCGTGAGCCGGTCTTTGTTGAACGAAACGGAGAAATGCGGCAGGGACACGTTTTCGTCGTTGCCCGGCACAAGCCCGTAGTTGAGCGGGTGGACCAATCCCCGTACGGTCTGCTGTACCCGGTGGATGAAATGGTCCTCCATGCCGATAAAATGGTCGGCTGTAATCTTCATCCCGTTGATCCAATTCACCTGGTAATTTTCGTTCATGCTTTCAGCAGTTGGGATTTATATTCGTGTTCGCGTTTGCAGATGATGGTATAGGTTTTCCCTTCCCGGTCGAATTTGGCCTTCAGGCTTTGCATCTCATCCGGGTTGGCCTGGCCGAAAAACACCAGGTTCTTCATGCCCAGTTCGAGGAAGGTACGGTTCGGGTCGAGAAAGCGGCCGGTAGCCGATCCGTCGGCCAGGAAGAAGTACCAGCCAAGGGAGTTGTTGCTCCGGTCGCGCACTTCGATATCGTACTGTCCCTGGGTGACTTTGTCGTATTCGAGGGTGGAGTTGAAATAATCGCCCAGCCGAAGGTCCTGAGGTGCGATCATCGGCAGGGATTCGATCATAGGGCTGCCGGTTTGCGGGGCAAGTTTATACCGTACCAGCACAAAATGAGAGACCTGGTTGGGGTCCCATTCCAGTTCGGAGCCCTGTTTGTAAATCCAGGGCTGCTGCAGGTAGATCCGTTCGGGAATGGCCTGGAAGCATTCGATGGCATACAGGAACGACAACGGGATGAAGAAGGTAAGGACGGCGGAAAGGTAGTACCACACGAAGAAGGAAGGCAGCTTATATCCGCCGATGCCCATGAAGGTCATCAACGCGGTATAGCCGATCAGGACAATGGCAAGGGCAAACAGGAAGCGCCAGCCGACCGGTTCTGTTTTCGGCCATCCGAGGATCTTTCCCGAGAGGAAAAGATGGAGACTTCCCATGATGAAATTCCAGATCATGATGACGAGGTAGAAATACCACAGGTGGTTGATCGCTCCGGCCCTTAATCCCGGCAGTCCGAGAAGGATCGATCCGATCAGGATATAAATGGTATTCAAACCGGTCTTTTTCTTGGCGGCGGGGACAAAGAAGGAGATGACCAGGATCAGCCCCAGTCCCAGGATCGAAAAGATCAGGATGGGGGCCAGGTTGTATGGATTATTGGTGACTTTGTTAATCATAACCGGTCAGTTGGTTGCGGAGTTAAATCCCAGGAAGGAATTATCAAGCGTAAACGATGCCTCTGTGACCGACACATCGACCACCAGTTCGAGATCATATTCCAAAGGTAAAAAATAATTCCTGAAATGACGAAGGAGGGTCTCCTTCTCGCCGCCGGTAAGATATGTGGCAACCTGGTCGGCATGAACAGGGCCGATCCGGAGGCGGATCACAGGCACCGGTTCTTCCACGCTGCCGCCGATGATCAGGGTATCGCCACAGGCCGAAGCCCCCAATCCGCCGGGGGACGCTTTTTCCGGGTTTCCGATCGGTTTGAACCCTTCGGCCATTTCGTATTGAACCGGTTCGTCGAGGAGGTACGACAAGATTTTAGCAGTAACCGGGAAATCGCCTACCACCGAATGAAGTAAGGGTATCGCCCGGGCCAGTTTCACCCGGTCAACCGGCGACAGGGCAGGATCGTCGATCCGGTAAAAATCGATCAGGCTTTGCAGGCTGCTGCCTGAGAGGAGGGCCAGGACATCGTTCTCGAAACTTTCCAGATCCACCCTTTTTTCGAAGATGGCATGCTCGATCGGGCTCAGGAGGATGTTGGCGAAAGTTCGCTGCTGCTTGTTGAACTCCAGGATCTTTTCCCGTTCGGCAGGCTTTATCGAATGGTCGTCGACCGGCTTGAGGAAGAGATATTCCGGCAGGGCGTCGAAGATCCCGTCGCGGGAAAGATCAAGGTGAAATTTTCCACCCTTGAATTCACAGTGCAGGATATCGTTCTCCCAATGTCGCTTGTGGGCGGATTTAAAGCGAACCACGAAATCGTCGTAGGAGTATCCTTTCGACAAGAGGTCGTTCACCACCGACTCTGCGCGGATCCGGAACCGGATATCATTAATAGCCTCGGCAACCTGGTTCATAATATGTTTCCTGCCATGGCAAATATACGATAATAAAAAAACAAAAGCTGCCGGGGAAGACCGCCGGCAGCTTTTCAGGATACCCGGAAACGGGGGTTATTGTCCGATCACCACGGTAATGGTACCGGCCGATCCGTTTCCTTCGACTTTAAGGAGGTAGATCCCCCGGGCGAGGCCGGAAAGATCGATCGTCTTGCGAAGTTTACCGGCAAAGCGAATATCGTTCTCTCCGTAAACAGCCACTCCGAGCGAATTGTAAACGGTCAGGCGCAGGGTGGAGGAGGTAGCCGACACGATATCGAGATTGAACCGGCCGTTGTTGGGATTCGGTGACACCGTGAGCCCAAAGCCGCCGTTTTCGCCCATACCCAGCGTAGAGTAGATGTAGAGCGTCTTTTCTTCCGAAGAAAGGCCTTCACCGCAGTCGTTCACCGCACCTACTTTGATGGTGGCAGCACCGCGATAATCGGCATTCCAGGTAACCGTTCCGGTGAGCCCGGAAGCCGCGATGGTTCCGGCATTGGCAGGCAGAAGCACCCAGTGATAACCTGTGGCAAGGGGCACTTCCGAAGTGGTAAATTCGGTCTGGGCTACTTTATGTACGTCAACGGTATCGGAACCGGCGGGTTTGGCCGGAGCAGCCGGAACATCGATGACCGAAACGGCCAGGTCTTCGGAATAGGTTCCGTTGCCGCAGTCGTTGATACCCTGGACCTTGAGCGTGAAATCGCCGGTGAATCCGGATGCCAGGGTCACAGTGCCCGTAGCGCCGTTGCCCGACACGGTACCGGCCGTTTCAGGTTCGATCAGCCAGGCGTAGGAAGATGCTCCGGTGGATCCTTCTGTGGTGTAGGTTACGGCGGCAGCATTTTTGCAGAGGGAATTATCGCCGACAGGTTTTGCGGGGGCGACCGGGGTCGAATGGATCACGACCTCCTTGATCACCTGGTCGGTGCATACGCCGTTGCTCACCACCTCCAGCGTCACGGTATACGTTCCGGCATCGCTGTAGGTGTGCGTCGGATTCTGGTCGTTGGAAACATTGTTGGTACCCGAATTCGGATCGCCAAAGTTCCAGTTCCAGCCGGTGATCGTACCACCGTTGGCCAGGGTCTGGTCGGTGAAGGCAACCGGGGAGGCCGGGCAGCCGGTCACGTCGGCAAACTTGGCTTCGGGCATGGCCGTCACCTGGATGAATCCGGTTTTAGTGATGGAGGCGGGGTCGCCGGTTGTCTTGGAAATGGTCAGCGTTACATCGTAGGTTCCCGGTTGGGCATATACGATGCCGGTCGGGTTCTGCAGGGTGGAGGTCGCCGGATCTCCGCCCGGGAACTGCCACGACCAGGTAGTCGGGTTTCCGGTGGAAAGATCGGTGAAATTGGTTGAACCGCCGAGGCAAAGGGTGGAGGCACTGGCCGAGAAATTAGGAGCGAGCGACATGTCGGTTACCGGGACAGTGCTGGAATAGCGATAATAATTGTGCTTGGTCACGGTCACCTTAACCAGCGTACCCACGGGGAGCACGGGGATGGTCAGGTTTACCGGTCCTGTAGCGCTGCCGTATGCGGTGGCCAGGATCTGATTGCCGCCGGTGGTAAGGGCGATGAAAGCACTGTCGTTGGTTGTGATGGTAAAAGTGGTCTGTCCGAAAGGAATTTCGTTTTCGTGCGTCACGGCCAGCTGTTGCGGGATCTCGGTGTAGAGTACCTGGAAGGCATCGCCGTGCATGTGGAAGAGCCGGTATGTCACGAGCTTGTCGCCTGAGTTATACGGCCAGCTCGATTGTTTCAGGAAGTACTTTCCGGCGGCTACACCGAATGCAGGAAGAACACCCCTTGAAGCGGGAGTGGTTCCTTCGGCAGGCATAAAATCGGGCCACATGTTGTCGTACATACCCCAAACAAAGGTGTCGTTCACAAAGGAGTAGGAAACTTCAGACGGGCATACTACGCCGAGGGCGCCGGAATTGTGCCCGGCTGTGAAGTGACGGTGGAAGCGTTCACCGAAGCACTCGGAGGTACGGTGATAGGCGCCGGTCTGGCAGTTGATGGAGAAGACAAAGGTCAGGTCGGTATTGTGAAGCTGGTCGATGTTGTTGTTGTGGTAGGAAGGTTCTCCCCAGCCGGTATATTCGCCGTGATCGCGGTGTTGCAGCATGAAGGCGCCCGAATCGATGGCGTTGTTGATGTTGGTGGCCGTACCGCCGTCCCAGTTGCCCAGGGTGGCGGGTGACTGCGGGATGTAGTTAAGTCCGCTCGGACCGAAGTAGCTGACAACGGTTGAGGTGTTGGTGGCCGTCGACCAGGTCGATCCGGGGGTGCCCTGGTAAACTTTGTTGATGCGGCGCGGGTTCTTTCCCTGCTGGTTCTTGAAATAGCCACCCACAACTTCGGAGCAGAGCTGGAACCACCGTTCGGTCTGCCAGCCGAGAGCTGTAATGGGACGGTCGTAGAAACGCGGGTTTACCGGTGGGTTTCTCTCATAATTCAGGAACTTTGAGATCATGATCTGCAGCTGGGTGGCATTGTTGGCGGTGATGCGGGAGAAGACCACATCGGGCATTTCGTCGTTGTTCACATCCGCAAACTTGTTATCGGAGGCGAAGTTGGGGTAGGATGCCGGGTGTGCGTACAGGTGCGATATGATGTTCTTGGTAGTGTCGGTACCGTAATCGCCGAGAAGAAGGCAGGCAGCCGGTTTGATGGTCCAGGTGTTATAGGCGTTGTCGATGAAGTTCTCGATGGCGGCGACTGTATTGCCTCCCACCTGGGTAAGCGTGAAAACTTTTGTAAGGATTCCCTGCTCGGTACGGAATTTTTTAATAGAGTCGGCCCAGGCCAGAAAATCCGGTCCGGTCGGGGTGATGATGATGTATTCGCATTCGTCGGTCACGGGAGCCCGGTTGTGAGCCTGCATGCGGGCATTGTAATCCACCGCGGG
>Ga0116171_10002150_pt1 | contig 18986 bp, 13 predicted proteins | sample AD_JPNHW2_MetaG_FD_89798 | JGI IMG/M metagenome (GOLD analysis project Ga0116171, IMG submission 89798) | Active sludge microbial communities of municipal wastewater-treating anaerobic digesters from Japan - AD_JPNHW2_MetaG | ecosystem: Engineered > Bioreactor > Anaerobic > Digestate | place... | reverse complement strand
GCCCGCCCGCGAGCAGCCTCGCCTCGCCCTTGCCGGTCTCGATGGCGCGCAGAATCGACTGGTGGGCGCCACGGTTGGCCACCGGCCCGGTGAAGATGCACGGGCCCGACCAGGGATCCCCGGCCGGGAGCTTCGCCGTCTTCTCCAGAATCAGCTCGATCAATCGGTCCTTGACCCGGGCGTCCACGAGCAGGCGTGAGCAGGCTGAGCATTTCTGCCCCTGGAAGCCGAACGCCGAGCGCACGATGCCGGACGAGGCCGCGTCGAGATCGGCCGAGTCGTCGACGATGATCGCGTTCTTGCCGCCCATTTCCGAGACGTAACGGGTCATCCACCGGCGGCGCGGGTCCGGGCGGGCGATGAGCTCGTTGATGCGCAGGCCGATGTCCGCCGAGCCGGTGAACGCCACGAAGCGCACCCCCGGATGAGTCACCAGGTAGTCGCCGATCTCGCCTCCGGGTCCGGGCACCAGGTTGACGACACCTTCTGGAACCCCCGCCTCGCGCGCCAGCTCGAACAGCCGCCAGGCGAGTACCGGCGTGTCCGAGCTCGGCTTGACGACCACCGTGTTGCCGCTCACCAGTGCGGCCGTGGTCATGCCTCCCAGGATGGCGAGGGGAAAGTTCCACGGCGAGACCACCGCCCCGACGCCCAGCGGGATGTAGAAGTAGCAGTTGTCCTCGGATGGCAGGCGGGTGAGCGGGTGGTAATGGAAGTGGGTGAGGGCGAGCCGCGCGTAGTACTCACAGAAGTCCACGGCCTCCGCCACCTCGGCATCCGCCTCGTACCAGTCCTTGCCGATCTCGTAGCCAAGCAGGGCGACGAGCTCGAAGCGGTTCCGGCGCAGCCGCTCGGCGAGGCGCAGCAGCACCTCGGCACGCTCCTCAGCCGAACGGAGCGACCAGGTCGTGAACGCCGTGCGGGCCGCCGCAATCGCCTCGTCCACGTGGGCGCGGGTGCAGCTCGCGACACGGCCGACCTCGATTGCCGGGTGGGCCGGGCAGGTGGACGCGATGGTCCGCTCCGTTTGCACCTCGCGACCGCCGATGATCGCCGGATAGGTCCGCCCAAGACTGGCTTCCAGCGCCTTGACGGCGTCCAGCACGCCATGCTCGTGCTCGGGGAGCGAGTAGTCGCAGATCGGGTCGTTGGTGAAACGCGGCAAGAACATGTGCAGCTCCCTTCCAGCCACGACAACGCCGCGGATTGCGAAGGTATTCACGATCCGCGCACCGCACCCGTACAATGCAGGTGTGACCGGGACGCGCGGTCGGCACGTGCGGCGGAAAGGGTGAGCACGCCTTCGATCTCCGTTGTCATCGTCTCCTGGGAGTGCAGCGAGGAGCTGCTCGCGTGCGCCTCGTCCCTGGCGCCCCTCGTCGCCGCAGCCGGCGGTCCGGTCGAGGTCGTCGTCGTCGACAACGCCAGCCGGGAGTTCCCCAGCGGCGAGCTGCAGCGCCGGCTCCCGGGGGTCCGCATCATTCGGAACCACGCCAACCGGGGGTTCGGGCCCGCCGCCAACCAGGGAGCCGCCGCCGCCACGGGCGACATCGTCCTGCTGCTCAACCCCGACACCGTGGCGATCGGCAGCCCGTTTCCGGCCCTTCTCGAGGCGTTCGGATCGAGCCCGGCGCCGGTTGCCGTCGCCCCCGCCCTCGTGGACCTCCATGCTGACGGCGCCCTGGCCCAGGACGAGTTTCAGCTCCGGCGCTTCCCCACCCTCGGACAGGCGTGCCGGGAGCTGCTCCTGGTTGATCGCCTCTGGCCCAGCAACCGCTGGCTCCGCCACCAGCGGTACCTGGACGAAGACCGCATACGCCCGTTCGCGGTGGAGCAGCCCGCGGCGGCGTCGCTGGCCGTGCGGCGCAGCACCTTCCTGGAGCTGAGCGGGTTCGATGAGCGCTATGTGCCGGCCTGGTTCGAGGACGTGGACCTCTGCCTGCGCCTGAGTCGGCATGGCCCCATCGTGTTCTGGCCCCAGGCCCGCTTCGCCCACGTCGGCGGTGTGGCCTCCCGGAAGCTCGGCTACGACCGTTTCCTGCCCATCTATTACCGCAACGCCTGCCGGTTCTGGCATACCCACCACGGCCTCGGCGCCGCCCTCGCCTTCCGCACGCTCCTCGTCGCCGGGATGCTGCTGCGTCTCGCCCTCCTGCCATTCCCGTCCGAGAAGGCGCCCACGCGCCGGGTCGCCGCCCGCGCCACCCTCCGCACGCTGACCCAGGCGCTACACACGACCCGGTAAGTCATGGCCCGCCTACACCGGCCCTGCCTTCCTGGCGGCCGGAGGGTCGGGTACCTCGATGGGCACACTGGCCGCGTCTGACAAGGTGGGCGCGTCGGACCGAAGACTCTGCATTCTCCGCCGGAGCGATGTCCCCGGGGCCTCCACCCCCGCATTGAGCAGCGGCGCCCTGCTCGACTCGATCACGGGTCTGGGGGAGGGTCTTCCTGGACGACCGCCTGGGTCCGGGCGCGCGGAGAGCCGTCCCGGGACCCAACCAGCTACAGCCTTCCGCATTAGACGATCGCGAGGACGAATCCGTAGGGAGGAGAAGGAGGCTGTCCTTCATGCTCCATGGACTCCAGCGTCGGATCATGAGACTGACCACGCGGATGGCAGTGGCAACAGGTCAGTCGGCCGAGCTCGTTCGACTCAAGGCAAGGCTCAGACGGATGCTGGCCCGTCTGTCAGCCGAGACGGGTCGCCCGTTCGAGTTCATCGCCCTCGACACCACCAACAACTGCAACCTCCGGTGTCCCTTCTGCTTCAACGATTTCGCAACGGTTGGGCCAAGAACGCTGATGACCAGGCAGATCTTCGCAAGAGTCCTCCAACTCTTCCCACTCGTCAGCGGCCGTGTCTTCTTCTCATGCCTCTTCGAGCCCGCGATCCACCCGGATTTCCTGGACCTTCTCGACATGATTCCCCGCAAGGAGCAGCCGAAGGTCTTCTTCACCACGAACCTCGCGCTCCCGCTCGAGGATGATTTCTTCCGCCGCTTGAGTCGGCTGCGCCTCGCCTTCATCAACATCTCGGTCGATTCGTTCAACCCCGCCACCTACCGAAGCTTGCGCCGCGGTGGCCGGCTTGAACACCACCTCGCGAACCTCGAGCGCCTGGCCGCCACGTTCGCCAACGCGACGACCCCGCCACCGCTACACGTCATCACCATGGCTCTGAAACCGAACTACACCGAGATCCCCCGCCTTGTCGAGCGCTGCGCCCGCGATTTCGGAGTGGTCGACCACGAGATCCGCTACGTCTACGCTAACTCGAGCACCTCGGCCGGGTGGAAACACGACAACCTCCTCACTCCCGAAGAGTGGCTGGGCTTGCAGACGGACTGCAGGGGCCTGCCCTGCACCATCTACCCACCACCTGCCGGGTACTTCACAGACGATCGAGCGCCGTATTCAATGCCTGCCGGGGAGTCTGGCCGGGAGCCAGCCGATCCGGTAGGCCTCAGGATCAGCTCCGACGGCCGAGTGGAGCTGTCGCCGGCTGGTGAGCTCTACGACCTGCGGAGTCTCGTGGCCCCCCGCCGATTCCTGACCACCCGGGCCGAAGCGTTCCGCGGTCGACCGACCCGTGAGCCGGCCAGCTAGCGCAGGCGAGCTTCAGGAGGAAGCATGAGGCTGGTCCTGAGCCCGCGCCAGGCGCTCTCGGCGGCATGTCGCCCGGCTCCGCGCGAACCCTCCGAAGGGCACGCAACGCCTCGCACTAGTGGGTGACTGGGGGCGTTCCACGCCTGACCAAGCGGGCCGCGAGGCCGAAGGCCAGCCAGCGGAGGCTCACAATCGTCGAGTCCCAGAGCGGAAGGTAGCGTCGGAGGCCCCTGGAGGCCGCGATGTTGGCCCGATACATGGCCACACCGTCGCGAAACTGGTAGGCCGCCTGCCTCAGGAACTCGGTGTAGAAGCGTCGCGCAATACCACGCTCCCGCTGCTTTGTGTCGGCCCCGCCGGCGGCATAGGCGGCCAGGAGCTTCTCGGCATACCGCGACCGACTGTGGAGCATTCGCTCAGTCTGGCTGTAGTTGTGCTCGTGCATACGCCAGAGCAAGGTGCTCACCGGCAGGTAGACCACCGGGCTGGCAAGGTAGAGCCGCAAGAAGAGATCATCATCCTCGTAACCCGATAGCTCCTCGTCGAACCCCCCGACCTGGTTGAGCAGGCTGCGGCGCACCGTCATCACGCCTGGCATGACGAAGACATCGCGGAAAAGGATGTCCTCGACCGAACGTTTGGGATGGGGCCGGCCGCAACCCTGCCTGTGAATGCCACTGACCTGGACCCTCCCGTCGGGGCCAATCGTGTCAGCGTCGGTGTACACGACACCCACATCACCACCCAGGTACCTGGAGACTGTCGTGAGCTTGTCGGGAAGAAACACGTCGTCCTGGTCGATGAAGCTCACCCACTCCCCGCGCGCCCTGGCGATGCCGACGTTGCGTGCACTCGACTGGCCGCCGTTCTGCTTCCGCAGAAGGCTGCTTGGCAACTGCGGGTACCTCGCAAGCAGGGCTCCACACAGCTCGGCCGAGGCATCCGACGAGCCGTCGTCGATGACGAGAAGCTCGAGGTTCGGATACGTCTGGCGTGCTACCGACTCGATCGCCGCAGAAAGGAACCGGGTGTCGGTGCGACAGGCGTTGTACACGGGAAGCACCACGGAGATCAGGGGGCGACTCCGCACTCTCGGCGAAGGCAACGGCGGAAAACACCGGCTGACGGTTCCAGCGGTCACCTGCCTGAAAGGGGCAGCATGATCACCGCTGGCCATGCCGGTGAGGCGCCGGCCGAGCAAGCCGAGCTCACGCAGCCCCCTGCTCAGCCGCCATGACCACGATGTCAGCAGCAGACGAAGCTGGGCGTCCAGCTCCGCGGCGCGCTGCTGAAGTTGCTGCTCGATCTCCTCGTGATCCCTCAGCTCGTCGAAAACGGCGCCGGTCGCCTTCTCTGTTCCCGAATGCGGCACCTGCATCAGCGCGGCGATCTGCTCCCCACTCCAACGAACCTTCCACTTCTCATAGACACTGGCTCGACCCCTGGCACGCTCCTCGTCGGAGCCCGAGAGGCCGATGAGCGAACCGCCGCCGACGCGGTAGGTGGCACTGACCCTGTCGACATGAAGGAACGGTCCCCGCTCGGCGAGCTGCAACCAGAAATCCCAGTCCTCGAACGCATCGAGACCTTCGTCGAAGCGGCACCCCTCGTCGACCGGGCGCCGCCGAAAGAGCGCCGCGTGGATCGGGATGAAGTTACCGCGCATGAGCTCGAGGTGATCGAATGGGCGGTTCAGATCCAGCGGCCCCTGGAGCCCATCGGTCGAGGTTCGCACGCCGGCGTACGCCAGCGTGACATCAGGATGGGCGACCAACTCCCGCACCAGGCGGTCGAGATGGTCCGCATCGACGAGGTCGTCCTCGTCCAGGAAACCGAGGAGATCTCCCGTGACCTCTTCGAGACCGGCGTTGGCGGCGGCGCTGCGCCCGAGATGCCGGCCGCGGTGCACCACCCGGACCGGGAACCGCCCGCAGGCGGCCGGGAACTCGACAGGCGGTGTGCCGCGGGCGTCCACGACCACCACCTCAACTCGGGTCCCTGTCTGGACTGCAAGTGACGCCAGCGCCTCACCAAGCTCCGCGCGCCCCATGGTCCGGACGATGATCGACACCAGAGGCCCATTGGGCGGCTGCCCTGCCTTCTCGAATGGGACGCCCAGGTCGGTCATCGGCCCCAACCATGGCGCGGCGGGTGAGGCTTGTCAAGGTAGAATGAGCCCTCTGGAGGCCGCATGACACAGCAGGGGCAGCTCAAGATCGTCCTCTCGGACCAGCAGGCGCTGGGCACGTATGCCAACTTTGTCTCGATCGTCCACAACTACGCCGAGTTCGTCCTCGACTTCGGGCGCATCGTGCCCGGGCGCGAGGACGTGCAGGTCGTGTCCCGGCTCGTCATGACGCCGCTGCACGTCAAGCAGCTCCTGCGAGCCCTGAGCGAGAACGTGGCGATCTATGAGCAGAACTTCGGGACGATACCCGACGGACCGGCGCCACCGACGACGACCAGCAGCCCGATGTGACAGCAGAGGTCGCCAGGTCGTCCCTCTATTGGTGCCCTTCGCACCCTGGGTAGAACCGGCCGCAGACGAGCAAGGCCCACGTTGTCAGAGGCGGTGCGGCCACCGCACGATCGCTGCGAGCTTGCGACCACTTGCGGTACGATTGGGTAAACGGAGGCGAAATCCGCCTCGTATAGGTGAATGATGGCAATGCGCTGGGAATCGGACGCGAAGCTGGTGCTTGACGGGGCTGTAGTCGAGCTCGACTGGACCGAGGACGGGCTGGCGCGACCCGAGGAACCTGGCCATTTCGTCCTTCAGAAGACCCGGGAGATGGTCTCGTACTATGCCAGCCTGGCTGGTCCGGGGTGTCAACGCATCCTTGAGGCGGGGATTCTCCGGGGTGGCAGCGTCGTGCTCTTCGACCAGTTGTTCCAGCCCCGGCGCCTCGTCGCGTTCGACCTGTCGCCCGCGCAGCTTCCAAACCTCGACGCCTACGTGGCGCAGAGAGGTGCGAAGGACCGCATTCACCTTTACCACGGGATCGACCAGGCCAACTCGCAGGCACTCCAACGGCTGATATCCGCTGAGTTTGCCACGGAACCTCTCGACCTGGTTATCGACGACGCCAGTCACCTGCTGCCCGAGAGCAAAGTAACCTTCAACACGGTCTTCCCACGCCTGCGCCCGGGCGGTCTCTACGTCATCGAGGACTGGGGCTGGGCTCACTGGCCAGGATTCTGGCAGGACCATGGCGGTCCCTGGGCCACAGACCCCTCGCTGACGCAGCTCATCCTGGAACTGGTCATGGCCTCGGCATCGAGGCCCGACATCGTCACCGACGTCCTGGCGCGACGGGATCTTGTCGCGGTCAGGAGGGGACCCGCCGCAGTGCCTGAGGGGTTCGACATCTCAGAGAGCTACCTCACGGCAGGCCGGAAATTCACCGAGACGCTCTGGAAGCGCCCGTGGGTCCGCCGCCTCCCTCTACCCCGCCTCCTGCGGCGCGCGGGTTGGGTGTGGCGGCACGAAGGAGCTGGCCGGGTTGTGAGAAGGATTGGGCAGCGGCTGGGCCTCTGACGCGAGGGACCTCCTCGGCACCCGCGAGCGCACGAGACCGTCGACGCCTCGATGCTCTCAGGCATCCTCAGGAGGCCCGAGCGATCCAGCCTCCGCCCAGGACGCGATTGCCGTCGTAGAAGACCGCCGCTTGCCCGGGCGCCGGCGCCGATACTGGCGCGTCAAACCACACCTCTGCCCGGCCCTCGGGCAACGGCAGGACAGTGGCGCTGGCCGGGCGGTGACGCGACCGCACCTGCACGCTCGCCCGCAGCTCGCCCGCGGGTTCGTCCGGCAGCAGCCAGTTGACCTGCTCGAGGTCGAGGCGCCGGCGTTGCAGCTCGCCCTGCCGGCCCAGCACGACCCGGTTCTCCGTGGCATCAAGCGCGACGACGTAAAGCCGCTCGCCGGTTGCGACGCCAAGGCCGGTGCGTTGCCCCACGGTGAACAGGTGGACGCCCCGGTGCTGGCCCAGCACGCGTCCGGTGCCGTCCACGATGTCGCCCGCTGGCGGTCGCCGGTCGGGAGCCAGCGCCTCGATGACCTGCACGTAGCTGCCGTCCACAGGCACGAAGCAGATCTCCTGGCTGTCGGGCTGGGCGGCGCTGGCCAGGCCCAGGCTCGCGGCCTCGGCCCTCACCTCGGCCTTTGAGGATTCCCCCAGCGGCAGCCGGAGCATCTCGAGCTGATCGCGCGACAGGTCGAAGAGGAAGTAGGACTGATCCTTGTCCGCGTCGGCGCCCCGCCAGAGCCGGGCGCTCCCCTGCCCGTCCGCGTCGCACCGGGCGTAGTGGCCGGTCGCCACCGCCTCGGCGCCCACCTGCCGCGCGAACGGGACGAGCGCTCCCATCTTGACCCGCGAGTTGCAGCGAATGCAGGGGGACGGCGTCCGCCCACCCAGGTACGCGTCGACGAAGGGCTCGATCACCTCGTGCTGGAATCCCACCCCGGCCTCCACCACGTGGTGGGGAATCCCGAGCTGCCAGCACACCCGGGCGGCGCGCTCGAGATCCCCTGGGCTGCAACAGCGGGAGGCCCCCAGCCCGCACGAGGAAAGGTCGGCGAGTCGCAGGGTGGCGCCGAGGACGTCGTGCCCCTGGTTGCACAGCCGGGCCGCGGCGGTGGAGGAGTCCACGCCACCCGAAAGTGCGACAACCACTTTCACCTGAAACCTACGCGGTCTCGCCGACCTCGGTGACGATGAACATCAAGGTGGTGGTGCCGAGGCTGAACTCCTGGTGACTGGTCAGCGGCGCCCGCTGGATCCGCACGCCCTCCATGAAGGTGCCGTTGGTGGACTGGAGATCCACGAGCGTCGCGTCCTCCCCCCGCACCTCGATCATGGCGTGACGGCGGGAGACCTCGGAATCCTGGAGCTGGATGTCACAGCCCTGGCCACGGCCCATGACGGCCCGGGCCTTGGGTATGGTGTAGATGTGGCCAGCGTTCGCGCCGAGGATCACGGCCAACGAGTAGCGGCGGTTCGGGGGCAGCGGGGCGAGCTGCGGCAGCGAGGCCTCTTCCTCCGGGGACGCCAACGCGCCCACGTCGAACTGTTTGGTGGTCTCGTCGGGCTTCCTGCCGCCCACGAAGGTCGTCTGGCCACCCTCCACGCCCAGGATGCTCGGCCTCGAGACCTCGAACACGTTGTTGCACTTGGAGCACTTCAGCCGCTTCGTCGACGTGTCGCCGAAGCGCGACTCGTCGTACTGGTACTTGGCCTGGCAGCTCGGGCAACTGACGATCACGACCCACCCCCTGGCAAACGCCACACCACTGCACTCCACACGACCACCGGTGCGAGTCCCGACGACGCAAACAGCCTTGAAGCCAGAGTACACCCGGGATGACCCGGAGCACTCCTTCCCGCCTGCCTGCCGCCGGCCACCGGCGATGCATCCATGTGGCGGCACATGATACCCGATTCCGCTTCCCGGGCGCCTGCCGGAGAAGCGACAGGACCCGTCAGCGCTCTCCGGCGGACTCCTGGAGTTGAGATGCCAGGCGTGCCGCCACTTCGACAACGAACGGCATCAAGCTGATCGGATGCCGCGCTTCGTCGGGCGTCAGCCGTGATTCGATGGCGGCTACCATCTCCCTCAACCAGTGGCCTGGAGATGGCTCTCCAGGACGCGCCACCCGCGGCGCCGACGACCAGGGCGAGAGGTTGGGGCTGAAGAACGGATCACCGGCCTCCACCTCGGCGCCGAAGCAGCGATACGCCCTGACAAGGTCGCGGGGAGGCATGCGATCGTCCCCGCCCCGCGAGATCCCGTGGCGGTGTAGCAGCCGCACCGCGGGACAGAACACGTTCCTGTAGCCTGCCCGCCAGAGCCGGACGCCCAGCTCGACGTCAGAGAACATCACCAGGAACTCCTCGTCGAACCCGCCGAGCCGCTCGAACAGGTCGCGGCGAACCACCTGGCACGCCCCGGTCATTGCCATCATGGTGCGGTACCACCCGACGTGGCCGAACGGACCGGCGGCATCCTCGCCGAGGAACTCGAACGGGTGAGCCGCCAATCCGCGCAGGCCCACGGTGATTCCAGCGTGCTGGACGGTGCCGTCGGGGCGCAAAAGCAGCGCCCCGGCCATCCCGATGTCCGGTCGCAGCGCCCAGCCAGTCAGCTCCTCCAACCACCCGGGATCGAGCACCTCCACGTCGTTGTTGAGAAAGCAAAGCACCTCGCCGTGCGCCTCACTTGCCGCCCGGTTGTTGAGCGCCGACCAGTTGAACTCGCGGTCGTCCCGCAGCACGCGCACCCGCGGGTCATGGGCTAGAGAGTCGAGATACGCAAGGGTTTCGGGCTCTCGGCTGCCATTGTCGACGACGATGATCTCCAGCTCGGGGCGAGCCGTGAGATGGACGATTGACTCGATGCAAGGCCGGAGGATCCCGACATGATCGCGGGTGGGAATGATGATCGACGCGCGGATGCCCTGGGGCACGGTCGGAAGCACACGCCACCCGCCTCCTGCCGTCGCCACGATATCGCCGCTGATGCCCTGCCGCTCCAGGTGGGCCTTCAGCGCCGGCACCATGGCTGTCCCCGGAGTCTCAGGCTGGGCGCCCCCCCGCCGGGCCATGCGGTGGGCGAGCACCCGGGGATCGTGAACGACGCCTCTCGCGAGCTCGGCGAGACGCAGCTCCAGATCCCAGACCTCTGCTTTGCCGATGGCGGGGTCGCGATCGACCAATCGCCCCAGCAGACCCTCCCGCATCACCAGGAGTGGGCCGAGGTACGGGACGCTCAGCAGCAATTCCGCCGAGAAGTGCGGCTTGAAGAAAGGGCTGTGGCGGCGGCCGCGGGTCGTGACGAGATCGTTGTCGCCGTACAGGAGCTCCTCAGACCGACCCGCGAGCCCGTTCACCCCCGCCAGGAGAGCAAACGGAGCCAGGCGGGTCCCGGGCTCGACCACAGCCACGAGACCGTCATGGGCACTGGCGGCTTGAGGCTCTTCGAGCGCTGGCCGGAACCGGGGATCGCCCACCGCCATCTCAACGAGTCGGCGACGGCTGGAGGTCGCAACCTGACCACCCAGCGGCGCATGCAACTCCCACCGGTCGTAGGTCTGGCGGGCGAGCGTCTCGGCCAGTCGCAGGAGGTCGGCGTCATCATCCGAGGCGATCGGCACGACCCGGACCAGGGGTCTCCACTCGAACCTCGAACTGGCTGCGCCCCCGGCCATCGGCTCGGTGGCAAGTGGTTCGATACAGCTCACCCACCGGCGGTATTCGAACCATGCGAGCCACCTCGGAAAGAGGCCACGCTCGCGGCAGGCCTGCTCCAGCCGGTCACGGGTTCTACCCATGAAGGCTCGCACACCGTGGGCACCCAGGACACGGCCTGCCGCTCGGACCCGTGCAAGGACGTGGCGGACAAGGTCCATCCGCCACCCTTTGCGACCTGTCGGCCTCACCATCGTCAGCGTCCCCGCACCAGCACTGCCAGCGTGAGGTCTGGATCCTCGCGATAGCCGGCGCCGAAGACGGCCTTCGTGGCGGCCTGGTCTTCCCGCCATCCTGAGCGGCCGAGGGCCGCCAGCCAGTCCCCGCGGGACCAGAGGGTGAGGCAACCCGGTTCGAGGCGGTCGAGGAGATTCGGGAGCGGTGTGACGAGTGCCAGGCGGCGAGCCACCTTCGTCAGCTCCTGAAGCACCCCTGGGAGGTGGTCCGCGGCCAGCCTTTCGAGCACGAAGGTGGCCACCGCAACATCGAAGGGTGCCAGACTGCCGAGCGACTTCGCGAGCTGTGCTTCTCGGAGGTCACCAAGGAGCACCTGGTCACGAACTCGGGGCAGCGCCGCCTTGACGATGGCCCGGGAGCGATCCAGGCCCCGCGCTTCCACGCCCAGCGCCGCCAGCGCTTCCAGGAGGAAGCCAACGCCGCAGCCCAGGTCGATCGCGGTCCTGCACCCCGTCGCAGCGACCAGGCGGCCGGCAAAGGAACGGCACGCCTCCCGCGCGGCCTTGTCCAGGTCGGCGGCACCGACAGGGCCAGCAAAGCGGGAACACCTGGCCAGCCCGTGACCAGGGAGCGGGTCGTCCTCGGGGAGCTCGAGGTTGGGTAGGCCCAGACACGGCACCGGGTCCAGCAACCCGTGGACGTCGAACAGAGCAGGGCTCCATGTCGGGTCGCCGCCCGCCAGGGAGCGCCGGTGGCGCGTGATGAAGGCGCTGGCCAGGGCTGCCTCTCGGGTCATCATGTCCGGCTCTTTCCTCTTCGACACCTGGGCGAAGTGGGTGATCACCGCGTGGGGCGTGAACATGACCGTGTGGCCGCTCTCCCGCTCCTGCACCATCCAGTCCAGATCCTGGTAGGAGAAAGCGAAGTTCTCCTCATCGAACCCGCCGTTGGCCACGAACTCGCTCCTCCGCACCATGAGGCAGCCACCACTCACCGCAAACACCTCGGTCGCGACGCGCAAGGAAAACCCGAAGACCTCCTCGGAGCCATAGAGCTCGAAGGGGTCGAAGATGTACGCGCGACCATCCCGTCGGATTCCCATGACTGCCCGTGTGAACTGGGTCGCCCCGCTTGGGTAGACCAACCTGGGGCCCACTGCGGTCACTCCGGGCAGCTCGAAGAGGCCCAGCATCGCCTCGATCCAGTCCGGGGTCTGGACCTCGGTATCGTCGTTGAGGAACACTACAAGCTCGCCGCGTGCCCGGCGGGCCGCTTCGTTGTTCATGCGGGAGAAGAACCCACTCTCCACCTCCACGAGCTCGAGGCCCAGCGCGCAGCAGGTCGTCCGCAGGGCCTCGTCGCCGATCGAATTGGTGGCGACGAGCAGCTCCAGGCTCGGGTAGGTGGTGCGCGCCCGCAGGGCCGTCACGCACGAGCGCAGAAGATCCGGGGTGCGTGACGAGATGATGATCGAGACGAAAGGCTGCGAACCGGGCCACAACCTCACTCGGTAGGGTCCTGACGGTCCGACCAGCTCCACCGAGCCCTGCAGCCCGCGGCGCGCGAGGGCATCGGTGAGGGCTCGCCGTCCAGCCTCGAACGCCTGGACCTGAGGACGCCCGGCGTTGGAGCCGCCGTGTCGCCGCCACGAGTACAGCACCTCGGAAACGTGCCGCACGGCCCTGGTGCGCTCAGCCAGGCGCAGTAGCAGGTCGTAGTCCTGGGCACCGTCGTACTCTCCCCGCAGTCCTCCCACCTCCTGCAGCAGGCTGCGGCGGACCACCAGGAAGTGGATCGGGTAGTTGTGCTCCAGCAGACCGTATGGCGACCAGTCGGGCTTGAAGTACGGGTCGCAGTGAATGCCCTCGGCGGTGACGAAGTCGCGGTCGGTGTAGATGACGTCCACACAGGGGTCGTCGTCCAGAGCCCTGGCGATGAAAAAGAGCGCCGCCGCGTCGAGGAGGTCGTCATGGTCGAGGAAGCCCGTGAAATCCCCGGTTGCAAGGCCCAGTGCCAGGTTGGTGGCCCCCGAGATCCCCAGGTTCCGCTCGGACCGCACCAGCTTCACGCGCCCGTCAGCCGCCGCCAGGGCCTCCAGCTCGGCCGCGATCTCGGGCACGCTCGCATCGTCGGCGATGCACAGCTCCCACCGCTCGTAGACCTGGGACCGGACACTCCTCACGGCCTCCTGCAAGAATCGCAACGGGGGGTTGTGGACCGGCATGACAAGACTGACGACGGGCTTCATGCCAAACCGGTCGATTGCGGTCCTGACTCCGTCGAGTGCCCGGGGGGTGAGCGCATTGCGATCGGCGAGCCAGTCCGGGTAGCGCGCGGATGCACTTCCCAACGGATCCAGGAGCGGCGCCAGTGTGGCGCGCCGGCCGCCTACGAGGCTGACCACCACGCGCATCAGCGCCCTCGTCAGCCGGTCTCGGCGACTGCCCGCGGGCGCCAGCGCGTCGCGAAGCCTTCGTCGCCACGTCACGTGCCGGCGTGTCCCGCCCTGGATGGCGGCGCGGTCGCAAGCCAGCTCGCTCAGTTGGGGTCGGGTCCCACCCAGGCGCTCGGAAGGCTCGCCGATCCGTCGCCAAGGCTCGTCCCTCGCGACCTCACGTTCGGGCTCGTCGGCATGCATCATGGCGCCTGATTCTACAAGAACCCGCACCGATCAATCTGCACCGAGCACTTGTGGGAGGCCCCCCACCCGGAGCGGCGGTGCGGCGCGACCCAAGCCGCGTGGCGGCACCGGTCCCGACAGCCACCTCCCAAAGATCGCTCACTTCCCAGGTCGAAGTCCGAGATGCGAGCTCAATTCAAAGTCAAGGCGATGCCTTGTACGGGGAGGCTGCGAGCGTCACTCGACGACGGTGCCCAGACCTCGGAACGTCCCATCTTCGCCTTTGTGAGTCTGCCTTCTTCACCAGTCCAGGGTCTTCTGGCGCCATGTTAGGATGCGCCGGTGGATGCGCGAGCACGAGGCAGGCAGGGCCCCGCGGGCGAGCGGGGCGCGGCGGCGGCGAACGAAGCGCCCGCCCTTCCCACCGTCCTGCACATCCCGGCGTCGGCGGCGGCCGAGCGCGCCGTGCTGGGGGCAGTGCTCGCCGACTCCAACTGCTTCTACCGGATCACCAACCAGATCTCGACCGAGGACTTCTACAACGAGGCCCACCGCGTCATCTTCGCCGCCTTCTCCAGCCTCGCCAACCAGAATCGCAACATCGACATCCTGACGACGATGGACCAGTTGCAGCACGACGGCGGCCTTGTCGCCGCCGGCGGCCTGACCTATTTGGCCAGCCTCGCCGAGGCCCTTCCCGACGCCGCCAACGTCGAGCACTACGCCGAGATCGTGCGTGACCGGGCCGTCAAGCGCCAGCTTCTCGCGATCTCCCAGCACCTCCTGGCCTCCGCCACCAGCGAGGAGGGCGAGGCCATGCAGGCCCTCGTGGAGGCGGAGACACAGATCCTCGGCGTCGCCGAGAAGGCGATGCGGGGCGGTCTACAACGCGTCGGCGACCTGGTCACCGCCGAAGTCGAGCACATCGAGCGGGTCTCCCGGTCCTCGGCGCCGTTCACCGGCCTGGAAACCGGCTTCTACAAGTTCGACGAGCTGACCTCGGGGCTGCAGAAGCAAGACCTCATCATCCTCGCCGCCCGTCCCGGCGTCGGCAAGACGGCGCTGGCGCTCAACATCGCCGCCAACTGCGCGCTCCGCCACGGCGCCCGCGTCGCCGTGTTCTCCCTGGAGATGTCCTCCCCGGCCCTGATCCGCCGCCTCCTCGCGGCCGAGGCCCGCATCAACATGCGGCGGCTCACCAAGGGGCTGCTCAAGCGCTCGTCCGACCCCCGCGACCACCACGGCGGAGGCTCCGACTGGCAGCGCCTGGCCGAGGCGGCTGACCGCCTGGCCGACGCGCCGCTGTGGATCGACGACACGGCAGGCATGTCGATCCTCGAGCTGCGCGGCAAGTGCCGCCGCCACGCCATGGAGCACGGCCTCGACCTCGTGGTGGTGGACTACCTCCAGCTCATGTCCGGCGGTGCTCGGGCCGAGAACCGCACCCAGGAGGTCTCGGCCATCTCCCGGGGCCTCAAGGCGGTCGCCAAGCAGCTCGATGTGCCGCTCCTCGTCCTGTCACAGCTTTCGCGAAATCCCGAGCGACGAGGAGATCAACGACCTCAGCTTTCGGACCTTCGAGAGAGCGGATCGATCGAGCAGGATGCCGACGTCGTGCTCTTCATCAACCGCAAGCATCGCGGTCAGGCGCCCCCGGAAACCCCCGAGGAGGAGGAGGACCTGCGCATGGCCGAGATCATGGTCGCCAAGCAGCGCAACGGCCCCACCGACCTGTTCAAGCTGGTGTACTTCGACGAGTTCACCCGCTTCGAGAACCCGGAGCTTTCCGGTGAAGCCCCCTGAGTCATCGGCACCGAGCCTCGTGCGCCACTTCCTCGAGGCCGTTGGAGCGAAGGTCATGGCCGCCTGCGAGGAGGTGGGGCGCTTCTTCTACATCCTCTACACGACCCTGCACTGGATGTTCCGCCGGCCGTTCGACCTCAAGGAGTGGGGCCGGCAAATGGTCAGGGTCGGCGTCGACTCGCTACCAGTCGTCGGGCTGACCGCCCTGTTCACCGGCATGGTCATGGCACTGCAGACCTTCCGCGGATTCGAGCGGTTCCACGCCGAGGGATTCGTGGCCTCGGTGGTGTCCCTGTCGCTGGTCCGCGAGCTGGCCCCGGTGCTGTCGGCCCTGATGATGTCCGGGCGCATCGGCTCGGCACTCGCCGCCGAGCTGGGCACGATGCGCGTCACCGAGCAGATCGACGCCCTCTACGCCATGGCCACGGAGCCGATCCACTACCTGGTGGTGCCGCGTGTCGGGGCCTGCGTCATCATGCTGCCGCCGCTGGTGATGTGTGCCAACGGCATCGGCATCCTGGGAGGCTGGCTCGTCGCCGTGAAGCTGCTTGGGGCCAACCCGGTCGTCTACTGGCAGCGCACCTTCCAGTTCCTCGACCTCAACGACATCATGTCGGGCCTCATCAAGGCGGCGGTGTTCGGCCTGATCCTCTCGGTGACAGGGTGCGCGAAGGGGTACTTCACGAGCGGCGGAGCGGAGGGCGTGGGGCGCGCCACCACCGCGGCCGTGGTCATGGGCTCGATCGTCATCCTGCTGTCCGACTTCTTCCTGACCAAGATCCTCTTCTGACGCCGATGGCCAACAACCCTCCCCCGCCTCGCGATCCGGCCAGCACCATCCCGACGCTCCCCAAGATCGCCGTCATCGATCTCTGGAAGGCGTTCCGCGGCAAGGAGGTCTTGCGGGGGGTCGACCTCGCGATCGCCCCCGGGGAGTCGTTCGTGATCCTCGGCGGCTCGGGGGCCGGGAAGAGCGTGCTCCTCAAGCACCTCATCGGCCTCATCCAGCCGGATCGTGGACATGTCATCGTGGACGGCGAGGATCTTCCGTGCGCCGAGCCCGCCGTCTGCCTGCAGATTCGCCGCAAGTTCGGCATGTCGTTCCAGGAGGGCGCGCTCTTCGACTCCATGAACGTCTTCGAGAACATTGCCTTCCCCCTGCGCCGGCATACCCGGAAGTCCGAGGCCGAGATTTCCGCCCGCGTGCAGGAGTGCCTCGAAGCCGTGCACCTGCACGATGTCGGGCGGAAGGCCACCAGCGAGCTCTCCGGCGGCATGCGTCGGCGGGTCGGTTTCGCCCGTGCCATCGCCTTGCAGCCCGAGATCCTGCTCTTCGACGAGCCGAACACCGGCCTCGATCCCCTGACCTCGGCGGTCATCGACGACGTCATCATCGAGATGCGCGAGCGTCTCCCGGTGACCATGGTGACCATCACTCACGACATGCGCTCGGCATTCCGCATCGCCGATCGCATCGCCATGCTGCGCGACGGCAAGATCCTCGCCGTGGCGCCGCCCGAGGAGTTCCGCCAGCTCCCCGACCCCTACATTCAGGGCTTTCTGGCCGGCGAGCCCCTGGAGGAGGAAGTAGCATGAGCCCCACCGCCCGCATCGGCCTGTTCATGATCGTCGCCCTCGCCGTTCTCGGCGTCTTCATTGTCAAGATCGAGGAGATCCCCATCGGCTCGAAGGGGGGCCGCGTGAGGGTGCAGGCGTCGTTCCCGTCGGTCGCGGGCCTGGACGAGAAGAGCCCTGTCCGCGTCGCCGGCGTGCGGATCGGCATCGTTGAGCGCATCGCCTTGCAAGGGGACCACGCGCTGGTCACGCTCGCCCTCGATCCCGACCTCGCCCTGCACCAGGGCGCGCGCGCCGAGGTGACGAGCCTCGGGATGCTCGGCGACAAGTACGTGGAGCTGTACCCCGGAAGCCTGAGCGCCCCGACGCTCCCACCCGGCACGGTCCTTGGAGGCGCGAGCCCGGCCGGGTTCGACAAGCTCCTGAGCAGCGCCGACGCGATCCTGGGCGACATCAAGGTCGTCACCGAGTCCCTGCGCAAGTCCATGGGCGGGCCCGAGGGCGAGAAGCGCCTGGACGAGATCGTCGAGAACATCCGCCAGCTCACCGGCGACGTCAAGGCCATGGTCGCGGCCAACCGCGGCAACGTCGACCAGACCATGGAGAACTTCAAGGCGTTTTCCGAGACCCTCAAGGTCGAGCTGCCGAAGCTCGCCGAGCAGCTCAAGGGACTGGCCAGCCGTGCCGACTCCGTGGTGGCCGAGAACCGGGAGAACCTGAAGGGCTCCATCGACAATATCCGGGACCTCTCCTCGCGCCTCAAGGTGGCCGCCGACAACATCAACGACATCAGCGGCAAGATCAGCCGCGGCGAGGGAACGATCGGCAAGCTCGTGAACGACGAGGAGACGGTCAAGAACCTCAACGCCACCCTCAAGTCGGTGGAGGGCGGCGCCGATAGCCTGAAGAACACCCTCGGCCGGTCCGAGAAGTGGAAGCTGGACATCAACCTGCGGACCGAGACGCTGCCGGACATCGACGAGTCGCGCTCCACCTTCGGTCTCGACCTGCAGACCACCGAGCGCCGCTTCTTCCGCCTCGAGCTCGTCGACTCGCCATGGGGCAAGCAGCGCAAGACCACCGAGGTCGTCACCGTCAGGTACCCCGACGGCCGGAGCGAGGTCGTCACCTACATGAAGGACAAGACCACCGACTCCTACACGGTCAATGCGCAGGTTGGCTACTACTTCAAGGACCTCACCCTACGAGCCGGCATGTTCGAGTCGAGCGGCGGCGTCGGCGTCGACGCCAACCTGCTTCGCAAGCGCCTGCGCCTTTCCCTGGAAGCCTATGACTGGGGCCGCGACGAGAAAGCGCCCCACCTGCGCGTGGAGACCAGGTACTTCCTCAGTCGCAACCTCTTCGCCTACGCGGGCTGGGATGACCCGACGTGGAAGGCGAGGCGTTCGCTGCTCTTTGGAGGCGGCGTGATCTGGCAGGACGACGACGCCAAGTACCTGCTCGGCACCGCGTCCGCCCTGGGGCGCTGACCTTGGGGAAGGACGCCGCCACCTTTGAGTGCACGGCCTGCGGCCAGCAGAGCAGCAAGTGGCTGGGGCGCTGCCCGGGGTGCGGAGGTTGGAACACCCTCGATCAGGTCCCGGACCGTCCCCGCACCCGTCGCGCCGAGAGCAACCGGGCGTCGGCCGAGCCGATCTCCCTGTCCGACGCCGAGTTGGCCGACGCACCCAGGGTCTCCACCGGGCTGCTCGGCCTCGATCGCGTCCTCGGTGGCGGGCTCGTCCCCGGCTCGGTGGTGCTCCTGGCCGGCGAGCCGGGCATCGGGAAGTCCACCTTGCTGCTGCAAGCGGCGGCCAACCTCGCCGCGGACGGCCCGGTGCTCTACCTGACGGCCGAGGAGTCGGCGCGGCAGGTGGCCATGCGCGCCCACCGACTGGGATGCGTTGGGGAGCGAGTCCTGCTCCTCGCCGAGCCGATCGTCGAGGAGGCCGTCG